>Ga0209542_10018625_pt1 | contig 11216 bp, 20 predicted proteins | sample RifCSPhighO2_01_FD_184028 | JGI IMG/M metagenome (GOLD analysis project Ga0209542, IMG submission 184028) | Soil microbial communities from Rifle, Colorado - Rifle CSP2_plank highO2_0.1 (SPAdes) (version 2) | ecosystem: Environmental > Terrestrial > Deep subsurface > Rock core/Sediment ...
GATAACATCTTTTATTTCTAGTATTGGACCGACTCCATGACCTATAGGCTCTTTTCCGTCTGTTAAGACAACTTTAACTTTAAGACCTAATTTTTTTCCCAATAAAACAAATAACTGCCCTAATTTTTCACCTTGAACTTTAGATACTTTTGCGCCTTCTCCATATGGAATGTCTATCAAAACATGGGTGCTTCCGACTGAGACTTTTTTTGCTAAAATTGAAGCCAGAAGTTGTGATTCTGGGTCGACTCGCAATAATTTTTCTACCCTAATTAATTTATCGTCTGCTGGAGCAAGACCTAAAGAACCGCCCCAAACTAAACAGGCCCCTGTTTTATGAACTACCTTTTTTAGTTGTGGAACTGATAAACTTACTGGAGAAATTGATTCAACCGTGTCTGCCGTTCCTGCAGCAGAGGTGATTGCTCTTGAAGAAGTCTTAGGCATTATAACTCCTGCTGATGCGCATATAGAAACTACTATCGGCGTAGTTCTATTTCCTGCTATGCCTCCAATAGAATGTTTGTCCGCTACTATTTTATATGGCCATGATATATGAGTTCCTGTTTTAACCATTGCATTTATTAAATATATTATTTCTTTTATTGATGATTTGCAGTGAACCATACCAGATATAAAGTAAGCTATTTCTGCTTCTGTTAATAAATTATTTACAATATCGTCCATAATTTTTTCTAAATCTTTTTGAGAATATTGATTACATTCAAATTGATTATGCAATATAGAAGAACTCTCTGCAATTTCTGAAGGCATAACTTCAATATATCCCTTATTATGTCCTTTGAGCGCTAGATTTAATTCTTCAGATAGTGCTGCTTCATTTTTTTTGATAAGACCTCGAACTAAATCCACTATTGCAACTAATGAATTTCCGTTTTTTTTAATTGAAACTCTATCTCCTGTGTGAATCCCTATCTTTTTTGCAGAAGATTCATGTAAAAATATTACTGGTCTGCCAGTAAAGATTTTAAGAACCTTTAATTTTAAGCGCATGATTGTTAAAAGTTAAATCTATTTAAAATCATTCCGCTGGAGAGAACATATCTGAAAGAGTGCCATCTTTGTATGCTTTTAGGAATAATATAAGATACGCCAATATTAATGGACCTAGGATTAAACCTAATATATTAAATACGAATAATCCTCCAATCATTCCAACTAAAACTACCACTGAGGATATTCCGGTTTTTCTTGAAACTATATATGGTCTAAGGATATTATCTATCGTGGAAACAAAGAATAGACAGTAGATTCCGAAGGCTATTGCAAAACCTACTTTGCCACTGATTAGCATTCCGATGACTACTGGAACCCAAATGAACCATGGACCTATCATTGGAAGCATGGACGCAAAAGTGCCAAATATTGTGAGAGTTAAAGCTTTTGGAACTCCGAATATTAATAATCCAAGCCCTAGAGCTAAACCTTGAATGATTCCCACAATAATATATCCGTAAATAATAGAAGAAGTGATATCTTTGAATCTTGTCACAAGGACTGTTTCTTTATCTTTTCTGAAAGGAGAAATGCCTGAAACGAATTCTTTGAGACTTTCTTGATCGCGTAATGCGAAAAAGAAAACAAATAAAACTACGGCCAAGTTTAAGATTAAAGTCGGCAAATTTTGAAGAAGACTGACGAGATAACTAAATATTGAAGAAGCTATATTTCCAGTGAATTGAATTATTACTGTAGTTAATTTTTCTTGAAATTCTGGAGCAGATGAAGGAAATACATCTTTAACAATTGCTGAGAAATCTATGTTCTGACTCATGTTGAATAAATCAAATATTTGCTGGACTATTACTGGAATAATAAACCAAAGCGGAAGTAATATTATTGTGAATACTATAGCACACATTAAAATGGCTACAGTATTTCTTTCGTGAATCACTCGGTAAATTCTTTTATAAATTGGAGAAAATATATACGCTAAAATTAATCCTCCAAAAATAGACATGACTATAGGCCTTATTATCATAAATGCTGTAATTCCGAGCATTAGTAAAATTATAGATACAAAAATTCTTCTTATATCTTTGTTTGATAGAGCCATTGTTTCACGACGAGTTTGTTATATATAAAGTTTAGTAAGACTTCTAACCCATTTGAAAAACTTATAAAGCATGTTTTGTAATATAATATATGGATTTTTTTATTCATAAGATGTGTTCTGGAAATATAGATAGCTTAACGCATTTGCAGTTTGAAAAATATAGTCGCGGTGTTTTTACAGATAAGGCCATTGTTCAGGCAAAATTCTCTAAAGGAAATTATTCTTTTGTGACAACTAGTGAATATGCTGGAGATTTTGTGAGAGCTTGCGCTGATGAGCTTGGCAGTTCAATGGCTAAAGTTGAAGGAGTGATAATTTCTACTAAGGCGCTTCCATCAAATATTCAACACCAGGAGATAAGCCAGTTCATGGGTGTCAAAAAATATTCAATTTCTGGAGAGTACAGCGGTGATGAAATAAAGAGCATATGCGATTCTGTTCCTCGAGCTTTTGTTGCATTGTCTTTTTCTACTTCTAATAGTGAATTAAAAATAAAGCCTAAAGCTCCAAAGTCTGCTAAACCTGGAAAAGACTCTGAAGATGGGCCTAAAGTGGATTTTTGCAAATTGAAGACGACTAATTCTGAATTTGCAAAGAAATTGTTTTTTGATGTTTCTGAATTTAAAAAAGCAGAAGTTAGACATGATTTTGACATCAAAGACATTGAAGTTCCTGCTGATGAAAAAGATCCTGTGAAAATGCGTGAGAGAGCTGTTCGCAAAGGAGTTCTTGTTCGTAAAATTAAGGTTGATGATAAAACTGAAAGAAAAGAGTTTCCTTTTTCAGTTTAAAATTTTTTGACTGAAAAAGATTTAAATAGTTTATATAAATCATTATTATAAGGAGGTTTTTATGAATATTAAAAATATTGTGACTGTAAATCGTATCCTTCTTGGATTACTTATACTTGTTGCTGGATTAACAAAGTTATTTGTTGCTTCACCTTCTAAAGTTATAGAAATGCTTTCAAGCAATGTGCTATTTGCTTGGGCACCTGGTTTCTGGGTATGGGTTTTAATCTTATCAGAGATTGTATTCGGTATAGCGATTTTAGCTAGCTGGAAACTCAAGTATACAGTTTGGCCACCAATTGTGATAATGTTGGTTGCTGCATTTACAGTTTATTGGGGAAATTGGTCTTCGTTTATAATGCACATCGTTGTTGCGTCTAATTATTTGATGCTTAGTTATAAATCAAGATAAGACGAGGTTTTTTGTTTTTGTTTTTTATTGCTTGAATGTTTGTGTAGATTAATCTTCTGATTCTAAATATGATTCTTTAGAACTTGGGTCAAAAAAGAATTTGAACTTTCCTGCTAAAAGAAAATCTATGCCTACTATACTTGGAGGAGGAGTGCCTTTAATTATTTTTACTGGAACTTGTATTGGTAAATTTATGTGTTTCTTTCCCCCCACTATTATTTCTGCATTTGGCAATATTCTAGTTTTTAATTGAGCACCTCCTAAATTTACTTCTTTTTCTTCTCCAATGAATTTCTGCATTTGAATTTGAGATATAGACAATTCTGTTGATTGAGTCATTGTTTTTCAGAATTGTCTATTAGATAATTCTGAACTAAATATGTTTTAATTATCAGAATTATCTATATTCTCATCCTTTGAATATCTGCTCCTCCGATAATTGTTGTTGGACTACCAGTATCTATAATTGCATTAATAAATCCGAAAATTGAAGGATCTTTAGAACGCAAACACAATGTTACTATTGGTCTGATTCCCCCTGCAAAAAATTCAACTCTTACAGGAATTTTCATTTTAGTTTATAAGAGAACTATCGTTCCCTCTGGATAAATAAACTCTATAATTACATATGCCGGATTTTCTCCTTGACTTTCAACCATTTTGATAACTACACTTATTTCTTTATCGGAGGCTAATACTTTTTTATTCTTTATTGCCACAAACTTACCGGAAAAGTCTTTCTCCCTTAAATGATTTATATTCTCATAAAACCATTTACTATCTTCTTCAAATTCTTGTAATCCTCTTGGTGATTCGCTCATAGTTATTTGTAGTTTTATAGATATTTAAGTTTTTTGATTAAGATTTAAATATATAAAAATCTCTACTTTTCTAGCTTAAACTTTGCAGAACTTGGAGCAAAGTTTAAATACTCAATTTCTAAGAGATGAGAGTAGAGTTAGACGTTTGAGTGATTGCTACACGATTCGTCTTAAATTTGGAAGAGTTGCACCATAAACAAAATGGAATATGAAAATATCAAGACCGCGTTATGGAAGCTTGCAGTTTTGGCCCCGCAAAAGGGCTGAACGTTTTTTACCTAGTGTGAACTGGGATCCTATAAAAGGCGATGGACTTCTTGGATTTATTGCTTATAAAGTTGGAATGGCTACTGCCACAGTAAAAGATTCTACTCCTAAATCAATGACTCCTGGGAAGAGGCTTGCTGTGCCAGTTACTTTTTTGGAAACGCCTCCTGTTAAGATTTATTCGGTTAGATTTTATAAAAATGGCAAGGTGATGAATGAAGTTGTTGTTTCTAATGATAAAGAGCTTAAAAGAATTGTAAAAGTTATGAAAACTCCTGTTACTGCTAGTTCGTTAGATGAAGTAAAGGATTTTGATGATGTTAGAGTTATAATTTATTCTGTTCTTAAAGAGATGAAAGTTAAGAAAACACCGGATATAATTGAAGTAGGAATTGGTGGAAAAGACAAACTTGCTTTTGTTAAGAATCACATTGGAAAAGATATTTTATTTAATGATGCTTTTAAAGGAGATTTAGTTGATGTTCGTGGATTGACAAAGGGCAAGGGTTTATCTGGTCCAGTTGCTCGTTTTGGAATTAGTTTGAGACAGCATAAATCTGAAAAAGGTAGACGCGGACCTGGAAGCTTGGGACCATGGCATCCTGCAAGAGTTATTTTTAGAGTTCCTATTTCTGGACAGTTAGGAATGTTTACTAGGGCGCATTATAATCTTAAGATATTGGGTTCAAATGCGACGATGAAAGATAAAATAAAGGATTTAAACAATTTTAAGAATTATGGAAATATAAAAACAAATTATTTAGTTTTAAACGGCAGCGTTCAGGGACCTGCAAAAAGACAAGTTTTATTGACTAGCCCGTTAAGACCTAGTTTGAAACAGACTCGCAAAAAATTAGAATTGTTGGAGGTTCACAGATGAAAGCTACAGTCTATAGTGTTGATGGAGAGAAGAAGTCTGATATTAATTTACCTGGTGTGTTTGATGCTCGTGTTCGTGAAGATATTGCATTAAAATATTATGAAGCAGATAAAGAATATCATCCTCATAGTCCATCCCCTTTTGCTGGAAGAAGACATTCTGCTTCAGGAACAATAAGCCATAGAAGACATGAATGGAAAGGACATTATGGAAAGGGAATTTCTCGCGCTCCTAGAAAGGCAATGTGGAGAAGAGGAACTCAGTTTTATTGGGTGGGGGCAGAAATAAATGCTGCACGTGGTGGAAGAGCAGTTCATGCGCCTAAAATTAAGTATAAAGATGTTAAAATAAATATTAAAGAGAAGACTATTGCTATGCACTCTGGTTTTGCCGCTACGGCTAAGAGCGAGTTTATTTCAAAAAGGTATTCTAGATTGAAAGATGTTTCTGTTAATATGCCTGTAATTCTTTCTTCTCCTGTAAATAATTTGAAAACGAAACAGTTGCTTGAAATTTTGCGCAAGGTGTTGGGAGATAATTATGGCGTTGCGCTTCAAGAGAAAACTGTTCGTCCTGGAAGAGGAAAAATGAGAGGAAATATGTATAAATCAAGCGCAGGATTATTATTTGTAAAGAGTCCTAGTGAAAAAATATCATTGAAAGGAATCGATGTTCGCTCTACTAATGAAATTACAATTGAAGATTTATATCCTCTTGGACGTCTGACTTTATATACTGAGCAAGCGCTCAAGGAGCTGAAATAAAATGTTAACACCCGTTACGTCAGAAAAAGCAGTTAAACTCGTAGATTTAGAGAATACTTTATTATTTGAAACAGATAGAAATATGACTAGGACTGAGATTGGAATAGAAGTTTCTAAATTATTCGGAGTTAAAGTTGCTAAGGTGCGCACTTTAATTAGAAATAACAAAAAATTTGCATATGTTAAACTAAATAAAGAAAATCCTGCAATCGACGTTGCAACGAAGTTGGGAATGATATAATGATAACACAACAAGAATTTAGGTTTGATAGAGAAAGACTTTATCATGTTGGACGAGAAAATAATTTATTTTATCTTGGAGATGAAGATGAAGGACATAAATTTGTAACATTTGACATTCCTCCAAGAGAAATAACTACAGATGAAGAAAGAAAAGTAATAGGATTAAAATTTGGTTCTTTTAGAATTGCTGGAGATTTATTATACCCAACAAGAGAAGATTATTTAATGGTAGAAATGAGAAAATTATCTTCCTTAGAAATGGTAGAATATAATGAAGCTTGTAGAAAAATTATGAAAATTTATGAACAATTAAAGGGAGCTAGAGAGAATTAAGATGGGTAAGAGAATAATTTCACAGGCAAGGGGCAAAGGAAGTTTATCTTACCAAGCGCGCAAACAAGCATTCATTTATAGAATTGGATATCCTATTGTTTCTGGAAACGGTGAAGTTTTAAAGATTTTCCACTCTGCGGCTCATTCTGCTCCGCTGATAAAGGTAAAAGTTGGAAAAGATATTTTCTTCAACCCTGCATTTAATGGTGCGATTAGGGGACAAAGTATTGTTCTTGGAGGAGATAACTGTGCTCTTGGAAATGTTGTTTGTTTGAAGAATATTCCAGTTTCAACTAGGATATTCAATGTAGAATGCAATCCAGGAGATGGCGGAAAAATGATACGCGCATCTGGAAGTAGCGCTCAATTAAATAAGAGATATGACGATGGCAAGATAGGGATATTAATGCCTGACAGACATGAAATTAAACTCGATGGAGACTGCAGGGCAACTATTGGAGTTATTGCAGGCGATGGTAGAAAACAGAAACCTATGATGAAAGCAGGAGTCCATCATTACAAAGCTAAAGCTAGAAACAAATTATGGCCTAGAACCTCTGCCGTTGGAACAAACGCAGTAGATCATCCATTTGGTTCCGGTCGTGGTAAAAGAATTAAATCTAAGACTATGAAGAGAAACGCTCCTCCTGGAAGACGCGTTGGTCACATAAGTCCAAGCAGGACAGGAAGGAAGAAGAGATAATGGCAGATGTAATTAGAATGCGCGAGAGAAGATTCTGTGGAATGACTATTGAACAGCTGAAAGCGTTTTCAATTAAAGAATTGGCTAATTATTTGCCTGCTAGAAGCAGACGTTCTTTGTTAAGACATCCTGAAGTTGTTGAAAGATTCTTAAAATCTGCTGAAGAGAAGATTTCTAGAAAGAAAAAAATAAGAACCCATTTACGTGATTTGGTTGTTGTGCCTAGAATGGTTGGAATGAATATTCAAATTTATAATGGGAAGAGTTTCGAGCAAATGCAAATTGAAATAGAGATGATTGGACACAGATTGGGAGAATTTTCATTAACTAGACAAAAAGTAAATCACTCTGCCGCAGGAATTGGAGCAACTCGTGGAAGCAAGGCGGCTAAGAAGTAAAATGGAAAACAATAAAGAAAAAGCAAAAAATGATGAAGTTAAGGTAGCTGTGCCCGTACATTCGGGTAAATTTAACGAGACTTATAAAGAACATAATCACTCTGAAAACAAAGTCCATGAACATCATGAGCACGCTCATCAGAATACGGATAAGAAAGAAGAAATTAAACCTATTAAAATAACAAAGCCTAAAGTGAAAAAAGATGTAGCAGTTGTAAGAGCACCTAGTGTTCATATTTCTAAAAGGCATGGAATGTATATTTGTTCATTTATTAAGGGTAAGAGCATAGATAATGCTATGAAAGATTTAGAACAAGTCATACTTATTAAAAAAGCTGTGCCGTTTAAGGGAGAAATTCCTCATCGCAAAGGAAAAGGAATGATGTCTGGTCGTTATCCTGTGGCTGCTTCTAAAATATTTATTTCTATTCTTAAGACTTTAAAAGGCAATGTTCTATTTAATGATATGGATTTGGAAAAAACAAAGATATCTTCTGCTTATACTAACTGGGCGCCAAGACCTCAGAGAAGAGGCGGAATGAAAGGAAAGAGAGCTTCTGTTTTTATTGAAGCACGCGAGGTAAATAAATAAAATGGAAGAAAAAAAATTCGTAAAATTTAAGCAAGATGAACTTGGAATTAAAGAGTATATAAAAAATTCTCTCGGCAAAGGGCGAATAAGCGATGTTTCTATTGAATATACTCCAGTTGGAGAAAAAATAATTATTGCAACAAACAGACCTGGATTAGTTATAGGAAGAAAGGGCGAGAAGATAGATGAATTGACTTATGTTTTAAGGAAGAGATTTAGTTTAGATAATCCTCATATAGATATTAAAGAGATTACCAATGAGGCGCTTGATGCGCAACTTGTTGCAGATTCTATTGCAATTCAAATTGAACGTAAAGGCTCTCTTAAGTTTAAGATTATTGCTTACAAAACGCTGGAAAGCATAATGAGGTCTGGAGCTCTTGGAGCTGAACTTGCGCTTTCTGGAAAGTTACCTAGTGAAAGAGCTAAAACATGGAGATTTACAAAAGGTTATTTAAAAAAAACAGGAGACCCTTCTAAGGTTGTAAATAAGGCTATGGCTCAAGCTAAGACCCCTATGGGAGTTGTTGGAATTAAAGTGAGCATATTGCCTCCTGATGCTCATATTCATGATTTAATTAAAGTAAATGATTTTATGCTGAATAATATAAGACAAAATAGCATGGTTCATGAGGAAATAATTCCTAAGAAAAAATCAAAGAAGAAAGGAGAAATTAAATAATGGCTATTCTAAAGTCTAAAGATGTTGCTAAGATGGATTTTAAATCACGAAATGATAAGATGAAAGATTTAAGAATGGAACTTATCAAGTCAAAAGTGGGCACACAGAAGGCGACCGCAAAAACCAAAGAGATTAAAAGGGCTATTGCGCGCATAAACACATTCAACGTTGCTGACTTAAGAGTCAAGCAAGCGGGGAAGAAACAATAAATATGGAAATAGATCCAAGAACAGGGTTACCAGTTACGGCGATTGCCTGGGAAGATCTATCCAAGGGAGAACAGAAGATAAAGATAGCGACTGAAAAACGTCGTTATGGCAAGGTTACGACCCTTGTCTCTGGCTTTGACAAGAGCATTGATTTGAAAGCGACTGCAAGGGCTTTGAAAGAAGGGCTTGCTTGTGGAGGAACTATTCGCGAACAAACAATAGAATTGCAAGGAGACCACAAGAAACATGTGAGACTGGTTTTAGTTAAGATTGGTTTTTCGGATGAATCTATTGAGGAATAATGAAAGACAAAAAAACTGAAGTAAAAATGGAAGTAAGAAAAGACAAAACTGTAGTTGGGACTAGAGGTCGAACTTTTGAGGGAACTGTTGTTAAAAAGTTTGAAAGACGAGTAGTAGTTGAATTTGACAGAACTGTTAAGATTGCCAAGTATGAGAGATTTATGAGAAAAACGACTAGAATTCATTCAAGAATTCCTGATGGCTTGGAAGTGAATGTTGGAGATTATGTTAAAGTTCAGGAATGTCGCCCGTTGAGCAAGATGATTCATTCTATTGTTATTGAAGTTATAAGACATGTTGCTGTTAAAGTAGAGGAGAAAGCGAAATGAACACTGTAAGAGAACAAAAATCAAAATTGGAAAGAACTCTTAGTCCAAAAGAAGCTAAAATCATACTTGAACAGGCTATGAGATTGTTTCGAAATCTTCCTGATGCAAGGCTCAATATGGCCAGCACGGCTACTGCGGGTTTGTTAATGCCAAGCATCTATAGACTTACTTTAAGCACTATTGTTAGAGCTGGAGAGTTTGAAAAATATAGAAATTATTTAGATAAAATAGGTAAAGAGATTGATAATAAAATTAATTATGGGGGTTTCTTATAAAATGAAAGCATTTGCAGCAAGAGCAACAAGAGGATTGAACATTGGAAGCGTTTGTGTTGCAAGCGATAACAGCGGGGCTAGACTTGTAAGAATTGTTGGTGTTAAAAAAGGAAAATCTGGAAAGGGAACTCAACAATATGCTAAGATGGCAGATTTTGTTAAAGTTTCTGTTAGAGCAGGAAAGCCTGATATGAAAGGACAAGTTTTTGATGCCATAATAATTCGTCAAAGAAAAAGTTATAGAAGAAATACTGGCGAGCGCGTAATGTTTGAGGACAATGCTGTTTGTTTGTTAAAAGATGAAAAAGGAAACCCTAAAGGCACATTCATTAAAGGACCAATAAGTAAAGAAGTTTTTGAAAGGTGGAAAGCAGTTGCTAAGATTGCCCAATTTGTACTATGACTGAAGAAAGAATAAAATTTGAAGGACCTGTAGCTCAGACATCTTATAATGGCTTAACTAGTCTTGATTTCCCAAATGGATATTTATTAATTAGACTTGGAAAAGAATCTGGTCACGTTGATGATGAAAGAACTTTAATCTTAAATGGTGTTAGAACCCCTCCTATCCAAAGAGGACATTATGTTAATGGTAAAGCAATTCAAAGAAACTTGGGAGAAAAGGGCATTGTCTTCTTAGTTGATGATTTAAATGTTTTTGATAGAAATGGAGGAAATTTATTGTTTGATTACAGTATTAGATTAACATGAAAACATTATTTTCAACGTCGTGGAAGGCAAGCCGACAGCCTAGAAAGCAACGCAAATACAGATATGAAGCTCCGCTTCATATAAGGCATAAGTTTTTAAGTGTACATTTGTCGAAAGAATTGCGCAAGAAATATGGGATGAGAAGCATACCTGTAAGAAAGGACGACGAAGTTGTTGTCATGCGTGGAACATTCGCTGAAAAGAAAGGAAAAGTTCATAAAGTGAATGTTAGAAAGGGCAAAGTTACTGTTGAAGGTATTACTCGAAAGAAAGCTGACGGCACAAAATTAAATGTGTACTTAGATCCGAGTAAGATTCAAATAGTCGCGTTGAAGCTCGATGATTCGCGCAGGCTTCCTGTAAAGGAAAAAACTGGCGAGTCGAAGAAATCGGAGGAAAAAAACAATGCACCAGACAAGAAATGAAG
>Ga0209542_10018628_pt1 | contig 11215 bp, 12 predicted proteins | sample RifCSPhighO2_01_FD_184028 | JGI IMG/M metagenome (GOLD analysis project Ga0209542, IMG submission 184028) | Soil microbial communities from Rifle, Colorado - Rifle CSP2_plank highO2_0.1 (SPAdes) (version 2) | ecosystem: Environmental > Terrestrial > Deep subsurface > Rock core/Sediment ...
CGGGCGGAGCGTTTCGGACCGGATCGTTTTCCTGCGCGAAGATCGCCTTGTAGCCTTCTAGTCCGGCAAATGAGATTGCAATCAGCAGGATACCGATCAGCACCAGCGTGGTCAGTCCGAATGCGTGTCTGCGCGCGAAACCTGGCGACTCCTTTTCGGGTCGCTCGGTCATTTCCGAAGTCATTTCTGCTCCTTTGAGAGAGTGGGGGTATTTGGTTCGCAAAGATCAGCGATGTTGATTTTCTAGCACATTTCCATGAGAAAATCAAGTCCTGACTTTGCGTTTCGGTTGAACTCCTTTGCGCGCGTGGTATGGAGTAGGAGACACAGGTGTAGTGGAGGAACAACTTTCTGATACTATGCTATACTAATCGCATGATTGAAGAGGCAACGCTCAGGAAGCTCTATCAAGACGAGGGGAGATCCATGGCTGAAATTGCTAAACGTCTTGGCGTTGGGCATTCAACCGTGGTGTATTGGATGAAGAAGCATCACATATCCCGTCGATCCCGGAGTGATGCGGGCTACGTTAAGCACAATCCAAATGGTGACCCTTTCAAGATAGAAGAGCCAAAAACGCTTGCCGGGGCCGAGTTGATGGGCATGGGGCTTGGTCTTTACTGGGGCGAAGGAACGAAGGCAAGTAAATCCCAGGTTCGTCTTGGCAACACCGATCCGGCCCTGATTGCCAAGTTCATCGAATTTCTGGAGAAGACTTGCGGAGTGAAACGCGAAAAGATTCGTTTTTGGTTGCAGGTGTTCAGTGATATGCATCCGGAGGACACGAAGCGATTTTGGATGGCGCGCTTGAATCTTCGACCAGAGCAATTCTCAAAAAAAATAATTGTTACACCTGCGCGAAGCTTGGGAACGTATAGAAAGAAATCGCGTTACGGCGTTCTGACGGTGTATGTAAGCAATGTTCGTTTGCGGAATCAGCTTATTGAACTTCTTCGTGCGCGTGGTATGGAATACTAGCGGTAAATGATGCCAGGGTAGCTCAGTCGGCAGAGCACGCGCATGGTAAGCGCGAGGCCACGGGTTCAACTCCCGTCCCTGGCTCACCGTTCGTATAAGTAACGCAACGAACGCATGTCCAGAAAGCCCATCCATAAACGGTCCGGTCTTTTCTTCGCGCTCATTCTGTTGGGTGTGCTTGCGGCGCTCTGGTGGGGCCTTGGGTTTGCGGAGCAGGCGCGGCAGAACGGTGCAGAGGAAGCGGATGAGACGGATGTCAGCAATATTCTTGATGAGCGTGGAGAGTTGTCTGTGCCCGCGGACGAACGCGGACAGAACGCGGACGAACGCGGAAGTGATCGGATCGGTGAGGCGCCCAGTGATTTCCGGCAGGACGTGATCGCGACGGCGCTTTCCCGTGCGACCGCCATTCTTCCCGAATCGGGCGGCGGGGGGTCGGTGCAGCGCTTCTGGTTCTACGCAGATCGGGAGGTGTATGTGGAATACGCGACGAGCGGATCGGGAACGGTAAACCGTATGGCGTTTCTGGTTGTGACGGGGGATTCGCCCAACCTTGCCCTTGCGCGCCGTGCGTTTTACGGGCAAGGTGAATCGGGCATCTGGGAGCTGCTTGAGGGGGACGAGGTACTCTTCAGCAAGTCGCTGCGGGATCTCTATGAACGAGATTCCCGGGGAGAGTGGGAATCTCGTAACTAACAACCTCTACAACCTCTACGACATGTGCTCCCATTGCTGTATTGTTTTTTTTCTCTGCGTTGTATAGGTCGTTAGTTGTATAGGTCGTTTGTCACTATGTCACAGGACAATCTCATCAAGATGACGTGCACGGTCTGCAAGACCGCGAACTACTACACGAACAAGAACAAGAAGTCCGTGGAGCGCAAGATTGAATTCAAGAAGTACTGCAAGGGTTGCCGGAAACATACTCCTCACGTCGAAGGGAAGAGAAAGTAGCTTGATGCTGGCCCTACTTGGTGTGTTTAGTACACTAAGGGTAACGGAGGAGAGCAACCCTTGCATTTTATTTGCATTGTGTTACAATTGGGTAACATGATGTTTATTCAAACGTCAGTTACCACGGCATTGGCAAACGCGGCATTGGCAAACGAGCGCAAAGGAGGAGGCCATGTCTCAGGAGATCATTGTCATCAAGAGAGATCGGGAGAGTGGTGTGTTCACCGAGGAAGATCTCGTGGCGATTCGTTCGCACGCTGACATCGCAGATGCGAATCCCGGGGCCAATTCCCGGGAGATCAAAGTAGTGCTTCGGGAGGGTGCTCCCAGGAGGAGCGCCGCCGGAACCGCGATGGTCGTCGTTGCCCAGGCGCTGAGCAACGAGGAAGAGGGGCGCAGAGAAGTCTTCGCGCAGCTTGGGGCCTCAGGGCCACAACGGGAGACACAGAGCGTTTGAATGTGGTAGCCCGGGGCTGCCGCAGACCATGTACGAGGAAGGAGATTATTATCACGATCACTATCTCATTGCGCGTTCCACAACGCGTGGATGCAGGGCTCATCGATTTGCTTACTGCAAGCGGAAAGTTCTCCGCGGTTAGCAGAGAAATATTCAACGAATATCGCGTTCGTGTAGAGGTGGAGCCGGAAGGCGATCTGCATCAGACGTATCACCGGGTTCGTAGTGATATTGCGCTGCTGCTGGATGAACACGAGGATGCGATTTCCGGAATCGTCATCGTGCACAGCAGGAAACGGCGTCCCGGAACTCGGCAAGAGTTCTGGGAGCGCATGCGCGGTCCGCGCCGCTCCCGCTAGACAGAGAGGTTCGAGCCCCCGGCAGTGTCCGGGGGGCTTCATCGTTATCATCATTATTATTGAGCGCTCATGCTCCAATATCATAATTTCACGATCGTGAAATTATGATTTGAATTGATCGCTGAAGATCAAAATCGAAATCGAAGTATCCAGGCTGAAACGAAGTTCCGATGACATGGTATCCGCTCCTTAGAGCTTCTGTTTTTCCCAGAGCTCGGCGAAGCGACCGGGTCGCTCGTACATCAGCTCCTCGAAGGAGCCTTCCTCGATGAGGCGACCCTGTTCCAGCACGAGAATGCGGTCCATTTCTTTGATGGTGGTGAGCCGGTGCGCAATTACGACGGCAGTGACGTGCTGGAAGAGCGCGTGGAGTGAATCCTGGATTTTCTCCTCACTCTCAAGATCCAGATGGCTCGTTGCCTCATCCAGGAAGAGCAGGTCCGGTCGCTTGAAGACCGCGCGCGCAATACCTACCCGTTGCTTTTCGCCCCCGGAGAGCTTGATGCCCTTTTCGCCGATGATCGTTTCTGTCCCGTCAGGAAGTTTCGCCAGGAAGTCGTCCACGTGTGCGGTGGCAATGGCTTCTTCAAGGCGTTCCCGCTTGCCACTGCCGTCAACATCAACCAGTTCAATATTTTCACGAAGCGACAGATTGAAGAGCTCGGTGTCTTGCAGCACGGCGGCAGCGTGGGCGAAGTAGCTGGATCGCGAAATCGTGCGTAGGGGAATGTGATCAAAGGCGATGCTGCCTTCGTAGTCCTCATTCTCTTTAAGTAGCAGCTTCATCAGCGTGGATTTCCCTGCGCCTGAGAGGCCCACGATGCCAATTTTTTCGCCCCTGCGGATGGTGAACGAAATGTCTTGAATCGCGTCAATGTGGCCGTACGCAAAGGAGAGCTGTTCCACGCGCAGCTCCTTCCATTCCTTCGGGAACGGCACTTTGCCAATCTCGCTATCAATAACCACCGGCTCGCTAAGGATTTCTTTTAGTCGGGCAATCCGGTGTTTTGCAACCGTGAATTCCAGTGCGGAATCTGCCAGCTCGCTTGCCGCTTCCCAGAGTCGGACGAAGTAGCCGTTAAAGAGAATCAAGAATCCAACTTCATAGCGCCCGTTCATGATGCCAACAAGGATTAGGGCAAGCATTCCGGCGCGGAAGAGGTTTCCCCAGAGGCCAAGGACGCCGCCACGCATTTGAAACCAGAAGATGCGTTTTCGTAGGCGGATATTGAGTTCCGTGAAGGCATCGTCTAGGACAACGCGCAGTGCGCGAAACATGCCAAGCACTTTGACGGTACGGATGTTGTTCACCAGCTCAAACGCGAGTCCGCTTACATGTTCGTCCTGAATATTGACGGCATGCGCTGCATCTCTCACTTTTCTCCCAAACAGATAGGCAATGGCCGCGAACGTCACAATGAATATCGTAGAAGCGCCCGCAATAAATACATCTTCGTGGGCAAGAATTGCCGTCATGCCAATAAGGTAGACGACAATTTCAATGATTCGGTTAATCCAGATACGGATGAGCAGAAGAATGCTGTCGCTTCCGTTGTGCACGCGTTTTATTTTATTTCCCACGTTCTCGCGCTCATGCCACGACATGTCCAGATGCGCGAGACGTCGAAATGCCTCGTTCTGCACATCAATTGCGGCACGCTCACCGACACGATGCACCATTCCTTTGGCAAACATCTGGGCGATTGGTCGCCATGTCAGCGCAGCGGCCGTAAGCGCAAAAATCATCCAAACCTTTTCTGTGGACTCTCCTGGGCTCCATGCGGCAAAGAATGTGATGATCGCTGCAAGACCATAGGGAGGATAGAGGTTTACGAGATCACTCGAGAGCCGGAAGAAGGAACCCGCAATGAACTTTCTGCGATAGGGCTGGATCCAACGCCCGAGGTCACGCAAAAGCTCCCCGGACGTATACGTCGGGCGGGCAGTGGAGAGTTCTGTCGTGCGAACCATAGGAAACAAAACAACCTCTACGACCTACGACCTCTACGACACTGATTCGGGGCCCAAATGTTGTACAGGTTGTCGGTTGTTCGTCGTTGGTCAGGTTGAAGGGTAATCCTAGCATGCGCCTCTCGGAAGACAAAGGCGAGAGAAGGGAGTCGTTTCCCCTTGTACACAAGTTCGACGTTGCCGGGAGCCCAAGGTCGCCTACACCCCGTTAGAGCACTTGGGGAAAGCTGCCGCTTTCCCTCGTCGTGAACAGGTTTTCGCCGATCACGCTGACACAGAGGGGATCGGGGACGTGGTTACTCTCGCGCTCTAACGGGGTACACTGGCGGTAGTCCATCAAAACCAAAATGGAGGCAGGCCGTGGAAGCCACAACAGAAACCACAACGGTCAGTGCGGTAACGCCCGCGGCGCTGCGCACGGTTACCGTGCTCATTGCCGCGCGCAACGAAGCAGAGGCGCTTCCTGAAACGCTTGAGAGCATTGCGGCGCAGACGCGTCAGCCCAACCGGGTCCTTGTCGTCGACGACGGCTCGGTGGATTTGACGGCGTTCGTTGCCTCGCTTGCAAAAGTGGACGTGCTTTCACTTTCCCAGTCATCCGGGAAGAAGTCGGGCGCGCAGCAGGCGGGCCTTGCCGGCATCACGACGGACCTCATTGTGGTCGTTGATGCAGATACGGTGCTCCCGCCTGACACGCTCGAGAAGCTGCTCGCCCCGTTTGAGGGAGAGAATCCTCCCGATGCCGCCTGTGGTTTTGTGCTGCCCAAGCAGCGAAGGAGCATCTGGCAGAAGGGCCGCGCAGTGGAGTATTACTTTGGACAGCACTACTACAAGAAGATCCAGAGCATCTACAACTGCGTCGTGGTCGCATCCGGCTGCATTGCGGCCTACCGCACGGAGGTGGTCCGCGCGGTCGGCGGGTTCCTCTCGCCCTCGCTTGCTGAGGATATGGATCTCACCTGGCGCATCATCACCGCGAAGCGGAACGGTAAGCGGTTGCGCGTGGCATTCGTGCCGGAAGCACTTGCGCTCACGATTGATCCGCCAAGTGCGTATTACTACGTGCGGCAGGTGTGGCGCTGGTACGCGGCGTTTTTTCAGAACGTCGCCCGGCACTGGAAGGCGCTGGTGACGTGGAAGAACCCGATGCTCACCGTGTGGGTTGGGTTCACACTCGCGGACGGTATCGGCGGATCGCTCCTCTTTGTCATCTGGCCGCTGTATATCGCACTCGCGCGATGGCAGTTTGGCTGGTGGTGGCTTGCGGTTGGCCTGCAATTCCTGCTGGAGATGCTGCTTGCGGCGGTGTTTGGCATCGTCGCGGTCAGGAAGCTGCGCCGTGCGGCGCCGGATGCCGACGTCATGCGCATCTGGCAGTTGCTGCTTGCGCTGCCGATGTATCTCATCACAAACGCAGTCAATCGCGTTGTCTTCATCTTCGTCTTCATTCGGGAAGTGCTTCTGCGGCGTATCGGTGTGCCGCGGTCCAAGAGCTGGATCAAGAGCCGGTAGGAGAGGAGGATCACCATGATTCCGGTACCGATTGTCGGGCTTGGCGCCGTCTTTCTCTTTGCGCTTGTCCTCTGGATTGGGTGGGGGATACGGAACCTCTTTCGGAGGAAATAAGAAAAGCCACCCTGAACCATTTGGTTCAGGGTGGCACTTCGTTTATTGGGAACCGTTGAGGAGCCCGTCATCCTTGACGTCGCGGAAGACGCGGTCACCTTTCAAGAACACGACACTCGCTTCGCCGACCGTACCGATCTCTGCGGGCGGTGTCACGTTTGTGAGCGCCGTAGGGTCAATCTCTCGTGCGAGGTTCGCAAGCTGCAAAAGCTCGGTGCGGTTCATGTTGAAGTCCACGAGTGCGCGGACGTCGTTGAGCTCTTTCGCGTTGGTGATGGTCTGCCACATGCCGAGCACGTCCCAGAACCCATCTGGTGTCGCGGAGAGTTCTCGGAATCGTTCCAAGAGCCCCAAGAGGACGATGCCCTGGTTTGTGGTGCGGTCAATGTCGCCGCGCGGCATGACTTTTCGCGAACGCGAGAAGGTCAGAATGTCACAGCCGTTGAGCAGCTGACGTCCTGCCTGGATTTCGTGACTTGTGCAGCCCGCAGGACCCCAGACAGCGTTCTGATCCTCAAACGTTCGGGGAACATCCACCCAGATGCCGCCAACGGTGTCCACAAGTTTGATGAGTCCGCAGAACGTTGTGGCAACCGTGTAGTGAATGGGGATGCCCGTGTAGTTCGCGACGGTCTGCGCAAGTAATTGCGGGCCGCCTCGATCCAGCGCAGCGTTGATCTTGCTTTTTCCGTATCCCGGAATCGTTGCCCACGTGTCGCGCGGAATGTTCACAATGGTCCCGGCGTGCGTCACGGGGTTGATGGCGACGATATGAATACCGTCCGCTCGCCCGCCGGCGTTGTTCGCCTCGGGGCACGTACCACCGCCTTGGTCGCGGCTATCGCTTCCGATGAAGAGAATAAAAATCGGCCCAGTGCCGTCCCACGTCTCCCCCGGGTAGACCTCAACGGGTGCCGTCGTGGTCGTGGTCGGCGGAACCGTCGTCGTGGTGGATGGTGTGGTCGTGGTTGTCGGCTCGGAGCCGGTCGTGGCTGTGGGCGTCGCCGGTGTCGTTGTTGATGGTGCAGCAGTTGCGGATGTCGTTGTCGTCGCATCCGTGTTTGGGGTGCTCCCCTCTGCTCCGGCAGTCTGACAGGCCGCAGCGACCATTCCGAACACAAGGACGAGCGCGACCATTCTGATTCCCGGGCGAAGCGCGTGTTTGCGCATTTCGATTCCTTTCGTTTCGTTTTCTGTTTTCAGGTGCCAAGAGCGAGTATAGAGTATTCCTGGTCCGCTGTAATCTAGGTTATGAACAGGCGCCCCTCGGATGAGGGGCGCCAGATTGTGTGCTAGCGGTTGACCGTAAAGCATTTTGAAAGGCAGCTTGCCGCCCCGTCAATCAGCTCAAACTGATCAAGATTCACTGGCACGGGTGTCACGCCGATTCGTTTCAGAATCGCTGCGGTATCCGGCCTTGGATCATGGATGAGGCCACGGTGTCCATCGGGACTCATGACGACATTGGAATCAAAGCGTCGTGTTCCCGGGGTCGGGATGACCGGATAGCCGGCTCGCTCAAAGAGCCCCGCGAAGCGGGCTTCGGCAAGGATATATCCTTCGCCATCGGCATTGCGTACGAAACTCGCAATGCTCTTGAGGTGCAGTACGGTGTCTGGCAGCGGGATGAGCGAGAGCGGAACGCCAAATACGTCACGCGCGATCTTCCCCAGCTGTCTCGCGCCAAGGATATTGGTTCGCCTCGTGATGCCCACAAACAGACGGTCGCCCGTGAAGATGGTGTCACCGCCTTCAAGGGTGCCGGGTGCGTTAATCGCGAAGCGCTTCTCCTCGGGGAAGTACCGCGTGCGCGTGAGCGCATTGAACAGTGCATCTTCTTCGCCGCGCCTGCTGGGATCCTGCAGACGCGCCTTGATCAACAGGTCGTTGAGGATGACCACGGGGTCTTCAGTGAAGACACTGTCGGGATGCGCGTCATCCGGCGGAAGAACGATGAGCGTGTAGCCCATGTCTTGGAGCGCCGGGCAGTACTCCTGATGCTGCGCGATCGCAGCGCGATAGTCGGGATTTTTTGCGCTCTGATCGATGCTCAATCCATCGACGATCGACTGCGCAGGCGTGCGCACCGCCGCGTACTTGATGGTTGCCATGGGTTCTCCTTTTTTCTTTTGAAACGTTCCGAGACTAAGTATACCAGATGGAAGATGAAATGTTCCGGAAATACTGCTTTCCGTGAGCGTACATTTGTTGTAAGTTGCGAGTTGTCAGTTCCTTAGGGGCGTAGCTCAATTGGCAGAGCATCGGTCTCCAAAACCGAAGGTTACAGGTTCAAGTCCTGTCGCCCCTGCCACCCAGAGACAGGTTCAGAGTCCGAGGTGTGTAAAAGTTTCGACCTATGAATTTTAAGGACGAAGTAGTCGTAATAACGGGAGGAAGTCAGGGATTTGGAAAGGCGATGGCGCAAGCTTTCGTTCGCGAAGAGGCACGCGTCGTTATCTCAAGCCACAGTAAAGAAAACCTCGCATCTACGGCAAGGGAGTTGTCTGTCGATTCTTTTCTGGCTGATGTGACCTCTTATGAAGACGTAAAGAGGCTCGGTGAATACGTTTTCGCGAAATACGGAGTAATTGATGTCTGGATCAATAATGCGGGCATCCAAATTGCCCCGAGCTTGGTGGAAGACGTGAACGTAGAGAAGTTGCGCTATCTTTTTGACGTCAATTTCTTTGGTTATTTTTCGGGATGTCAGGTTGCGCTGGGTTACATGAAAAAACAGGGGCACGGGGTGATAATAAATATTAATTCAACCGCTGGTCTCGAAGGTAAGCCAGAAATCTCAGCATATTCATCCTCAAAATTTGCGATCAAAGGAGTGACCGAATCGCTTCGTAAAGAACTCCAAAACGCCAATATTCAGGTCCTCGGAGTATTTCCTGGGGGAATGCAGACTGATATTTATAAAGAAAAATATCCGTCTGATCTACAAGAATATATGAAAGCGGAAGCGGTCGCACAAAAAGTAATCGAAAATCTCAAGAAGGATAATCCGGAGATGGATCAAGTAATTAAGAGGCCGAACAAGCATGTGCATCAATAACAGTAAGACAGCTTGTTTAAATGTCGAGGACGAATTAATAAGTCGCCGTCCGAGGTGCGTCGGGGTGCTAAACTAAAAACGCTCCAGGAGTGCTTGTGGGGCACCACCGGGAAATCTCCGAGACCGAGTTGGCCTGCCTCATAGGACAACTGAAGAACTCCTTACACGGCTTGGTGGAACCAAGCCGTGTATTCGTGAGGAAGTCCAAAAACCAAGAACCCTTGCGACGCTTGAAGAATTCGGTTCGATGACCCGAAGGGATGGGCGGTAGGACAACTACGATGTATACCAAAAGTATGAGGGAGAATCCGAGACGCGAAGCGGGCCCGACGAAAGTCGTCGGAGCCGATTCGGAATACGAGGCGGGGCTTCTCCGCTCGTTCGCGGAAGCGTTTGCGGAGAACAGAAAGCATCCCTACGAGCGAGAACAGACACCAGAGGAGCAACGAACAGTTGCGGCCATTCTGGAGCGCTTTCCGGACTACGTTGCACAGTTTGGCGCGGAAGCGCCTCCGTTTACTCCGGAACACGTCCATATTGTTGATCTCGATCAACTCTCACCCGAGCGCCAGCGGGAAGTGCGTACGGACGAACACGAGATGGGATACTACTTGGGGGAGAGTCAGCAGATCGTCGTCTTCTCAAGCGATGATGATCTGCGAAATGCGCAGCGCATAGTGCATGAACTATTCCACGCGACGAGTTTTCAGTCCTACACTCGACAGCAAACGAAGGGCAAATCACCGATCCGTCTGCGTCGAGTCGGCTTCGAGATCGTGCCGGGCGATGAAGGGGACGTTTCCTTTGTTGACCTGAATGAGGCGGTTACTGAGGAGTTGGCGCGCCGGTTCGATGAACAGTGTTTTGGTGAGATTGGCGAACTAGCTGAGGCGCGTGCCCAGCGTGAGCGCGTGCGAGACAACATACAGAAGGCAGGAAAGTCAGGCGAGGAGTTAGCCTCGGTGATGTCTCGGCGGTTACAGAATGAGAAGTGGGAAACATCGCTCACGCCCTACAGCTACAGGGAGCAGCGGTACGAACTCGGGAAGCTCTGCGGAGAAATTGCCGAGACGCATCATGACCAGTTTGCCGATGCTAACGAGGTGTTCTCGCAGTTTGCGCGATCATATTTCTCCGGGAAACTGAAAGACGTAGCAAGACTTATCGAGGATGTACGCGGCAAAGGGTCGTTTCGGGAGCTTGCAGAAAGAACTTCGCGCCCAGCTGACGAGCGCAATCTCCCAAATCCGGGCACCTGACCCCCGACCCAAAGGGCTGCGGCGATATGAGAGCTCGTCGCCTGGAAACACTTACTGGGCCTTGCCCCCGGTCTAGGCGACCGAGGTCGCCTGCCAAAGAAAGATCGCTATCCATCGGATGGCGATCTTTCTTTGCTCGCGCGGCTTGAGGCAGTACGCCGTGGGTTTTCCCGATTCGCCCAAGAGCCTGCCTGCCGGCCTCGACCCCTGCTTTGCTGTATTGCACGCATGTGTGCGGTGTTCTACGCTGACCAAGGTAACGTAACGCAATCATTGTATGCGAGAAAAACTTATCACCGTTTCTTTGCTCGCCGGCATGCTGGCGACGTCGGCTCCCGCGATCGCTGCGGCACCCCGCGTCTCCATGACGCTCGCGACACCCGGCGCCAGCCGGACGCTCACTCTGCCGGAAGCGGCGGGGAACAGCCCCGTCATCGCGCTTGGCGCGAATGAAGTCCGTGATGTCCGGGTGCGAGATATCGAAGGTGCCCATCTGCGCGCCGCGCCGGCCGCCGGCCGAGGACACGGTGAAGCACATGGCATCGAAGATATC
>Ga0209542_10018631_pt1 | contig 11214 bp, 12 predicted proteins | sample RifCSPhighO2_01_FD_184028 | JGI IMG/M metagenome (GOLD analysis project Ga0209542, IMG submission 184028) | Soil microbial communities from Rifle, Colorado - Rifle CSP2_plank highO2_0.1 (SPAdes) (version 2) | ecosystem: Environmental > Terrestrial > Deep subsurface > Rock core/Sediment ...
GATGGTGAGGAAGCTGAGGAGATAGACCGTCCCGATCCGCAGCCACCATCCCGTGTGAGGGAGTTGGTCGGAGGGTGGCACTATCTCGAGCGGGGCGACCTTGTTGGCGAGAAGCGGCGTTAGGAGGAAGACGATGACGCAGATCAGGTAGGTGTTGTCGTCACTGAGGACCTTGCCATCCTTCAGGGCATGGCGAGCTCTGAGGTAGTAGGTTCCGCCAGCCAGGAGGGCGTTGGTCAGAAGAAGAACGATCAGGTGGACGATGCTCATTGTGGCCTCCGCATTCCCTCAGCTCAGGTCGTCCCGAGCTAGTCGAGTGGCTTTTCCAAAGCCGACTGACATACTAAATACCTACGTTAGATATTTACTATGCCAGCCAGCTTGGCCAAATTTAATTAAAAAAGAACAGTTTTACGAACTGTCCTTTTTACCATATTTCTGAAAAGAAGTCAACCCCCTTGAGGCCACAGTGGGAGTCGCACCCACGCATAGCGGTTTTGCAGACCGCCGTGTTAACTACTTCACCATGTGGCCAAAGTGGCTTGTGTTATACACTATTTCCTTCTTCTTTTCAAGAGCGTGGGATCTTATTTCACATAACCCAATGGATTCACACGAACGCCGTTGATCTGGATTTCAAAGTGTAGGTGGATACCGGTTCGGCCATAAACCTTACCAGTATTACCCATAAGACCGATGGTCTGACCAGCTTCAACATAATCACCGGGAGAGACCAAAAGTTTGTTGTGGTGGCCATAAAGAGTTTTTACACCACCACCGTGGTTAATGATCACATAACAACCATAACCACTGTTCCAACCACATTGAGATTTTTCTACTGTACCGGCTTTGGCCGCGTAGTTCGCGGTGTTCATGGGACCAGCCAAATCAATGGCGTGGTGTTTCCAGTTATAGTACTGGGTAATCATCCTGGCGGCAGAGGGCCACACAAAACCACTCACCGATGGTGTACTACGTGAAGATGGCGGGACAGCGATTGGGCTTCGCACCACAGTATTGGTGCGAGGGATAGAAGCCACAGCACGTTGTTCTGGTTTTATGCCGTTTGGCACCATAATTTTTTCGCCGGCCAGCAAATCACTTCCGTCATCCTTTAATTTATTAAACTTAACAATGTCTTCTACCTTAGCATCATAGGTTAGGGCGATCTTGTTCAGAGTGTCACCTCGTTTGACGGTGTGCATCAAACCAGAAGAGGGTGGGATGCGCAAAGTCGCACCTGGCTTGAGGAGTGACCGTAAGGTTAAATTGTTTTCCCACATAATGGTTGCGACGCTGACACCATAATGAAAAGCAATGCTACTTAAAGAGTCGCCTTGTTCAATGGTATAGTCAACTACCTTGTCGCGGCGGCTGGAAACTGAAGCGCCTGGTAAAATGGTTGGTTTGTTCAACGCCATGCCACCCGCTACTACGCCACCCAATTCTTGGTCGACATAGGCGGCGGTACCGCCGGGATAAAAATTTTCATCAATCACCACGGCCTCGCGCCAAGGAGAAACTTCGGCACTTTCGGCTAGCTCCTCCGCATAAACCTCTTCTAAACTAAAATCCTGCTCGGTTTGGGACAGGGCATAGGCGATGGTTTTTTGACCAGGTATAATAATGTCTTTCCTTGAATAGAGTTTTGTTTGGGGAACCACGATTAAAAGAAAAAAGGCCAAGGAAATGACTTGTAAAACCTTGCGCCCGAGGAGCCAATAACTAGATTTGTTCAAACCGCCCTTCTTAAGAAGATAACTAATTTTATAATAAAACAAAGCGACGATCCGCCAAAAAGCGGAGAAAGGGGTCTTTAAGATAAAGTACAGAGCGCCACCATTCCACCAGATAAATCGCTTAACATACACCAATATCCGCAGAAAACGCAGGATTATTTTATATTTCATAGCTTGACGTGTCCCTTATTCTAACATATTATATAGACCAGTCAACCTGACTATGTTAATTAATTTTTAATTTAGTATCGTATGACCGTGCTCCTTTTAGCACTCGTCCCGGCCCTGCTCGCTGTTATTTACGGCGTAGTACTGGCTATTTGGATTAACAAACAACCAACTGGTGATGATCGTATGCAGGCCATTGCCCGCGCGATTCAAGATGGCGCTAAGGCATATCTGGGCAGACAATACAAAACTATTGCGATCGTGGCCGTGGTTATTTTTATCCTCCTCGGAATATTTATTGACTGGATTACGGCTTTGGGATTTGTGGTTGGTGCGGTATTTTCTGGATTAGCGGGTATTATTGGTATGAGTATTTCGGTCCGGGCCAACATCCGAACCGCCGAAGCGGCCAAAAAGGGTATGAAGGAAGCTTTGGGCATGGCGGTAAAGGGTGGCTCGATTACTGGTTTACTAGTCGTTGGTCTTGGACTACTCGGAGTATCTGGTTTTTATCTTTTAACAAATGATTTATCTGCTTTGATCGGGTTAGGTTTTGGTGGTAGTTTAATTTCGGTCTTTGCAAGAATCGGTGGCGGTATCTTTACCAAGGCCGCTGACGTTGGCGCAGACTTAGTTGGTAAAGTTGAAAAAGGTATTCCTGAAGATGATCCTCGCAACCCAGCAGTAATTGCTGACAATGTTGGTGACAACGTTGGAGATTGCGCCGGTATGGCCGCTGACCTTTTTGAAACTTATGCTGTCACAGCTGTGGCCGCGATGGTACTTGGAAGCCTACTGTTTGTCGGGAACGCTAATGCCGTAATTTATCCCATGGTCTTGGGTGGTGTTTCGATTATTGCTTCCATCCTTGGCACCTTCTTTGTCCGACTAGGAAAGGGTGGGAATATTATGAACGCCCTGTACAAAGGATTGGTCGCAAGTGGTGTTATTGCTTTAATTGCTTTTTATCCAATTACTCGTTGGTTGGTGGGGAGTATTCCGGGGTTGGACGTAACTCGTGTTTTCTTAACGAGCGTAATTGGTTTGGTCTTAACCGCGCTTATGGTTTGGATTACTGAATACTACACTTCAACCAAATACAGCCCGATTAGAAACGTTGCCAAGGCTTCCGAAACTGGCCATGCCACCAACATTATTTCTGGTCTAGCTTTGTCTATGCGCTCGACTGCCTTGCCAGTTATTTTCATTGTAGCAGCCATCCTTGGCGCTTTCTGGTTATCTGGTTTGTATGGTGTCGCAATCGCCGCCATGAGCATGTTGTCTTTGACGGGTATAATCGTCACGATTGATGCTTATGGCCCAATCACCGACAACGCTGGTGGTATTGCGGAAATGAGCAATTTACCAGAAAATGTTCGTGATGTTACTGATCAACTTGACGCGGTTGGTAACACCACCAAGGCGGTTACCAAAGGTTATGCTATTGCTTCGGCGGGTTTGGCTTCGTTGGTTTTGTTCGCTGACTTCACTCACAAAATTCCCGATTCAGTTCAGTTCTTAATTAATGACCCTCGTGTTCTAGCTGGTTTGTTTATCGGCGGTCTCTTACCATATTTATTTGGTTCCATGTTAATGGAATCTGTTGGTAAAGTGGCGGGAAAAGTTGTCGAGGAAGTACGCCGCCAATTTAGAGAAATTAAAGGTATTATGGAAGGCCAGGCCAAACCAGATTACAGCAAGGCGGTTGACATTGTTACCAAGGGGGCAATTTCTCAAATGATTCTCCCGGCTTTGATCCCAGTTGTTCTACCAATTTTAGTTGGTTGGTTGTTGGGGCTTGAAGCACTGGGTGGTATGCTCTTGGGTACAATCATTACCGGAATATTCGTGGCTATTTCCATGACCACCGGTGGTGGAGCTTGGGACAATGCCAAGAAATATATTGAAAAAGGTAACTACGGCGGTAAGGGTTCGTTTGCCCATCAAGCCGCAGTGACTGGAGACACAGTTGGCGATCCTTACAAAGACACTGCTGGTCCAGCCATTAATCCAATGATTAAGGTGGCGAACATTGTGGCGTTGCTTATTGTGGGGTTGTTATTAAAGTAGAATTTACAAAAAATATGACAAATTTTGATCGGGTTAAACACGCCCCGGATGCGGGGGCTTTTAACCGAGAATCAAGACCCCGACCGACCCAAACACAAATAGAGGAGGCGGTTAGACGTCTATTTACGAACGCTGAACATGCTGGGGAACTAAAACTTTCCTACTTAGATCTAAAGTCAGCGGCTACCACAGGAAAGACAGAAGACATGGCTACTGCTGATATGTTTGTCAAAGACTATTGGGATGGGGACGATATAGAAGATAAGGATGGGCGATTAACCGGCTTTACCCCCGAAGACTTTGCGGCGGCGGCCAAATATTTACATGAATTAGTTATTAAGATAATGGGGGTAGATTTAGAGGCAAAAAATTCTTAGTCTCGGTTATTAAAAAGCTCGCTCCACTTGGGGCGAGTTTTTGTTTTTGTGTCGGTCTGTGTATTCCGATGACGGTCGTAACGCCAGGAGAACCGCTTGAAAAAAATATACTTAGTAGATATAATAGCGACCTAAAAGGTTTTATATGGAAACCATAAAAATAGAAAAACTAGTCTTTGGTGGACAAGCCCTCGGCCGCGCTTCGACCGGCCAGGTGGTTTTTGTTTGGAATGCTTTACCAGGAGAAACCGTTGAAGTAAATATTACCAAGAAACAAAAAACTCACTGGGAAGGGGTGGCCACAAAAATTTTATTTCCTTCGCCGGATCGTATTCCGGAAATTGAAAAACATTTTTTATCTTGCAGTCCGTGGCAAATATTATCTTACGAATCCGAAAATGATTGGAAGGTAAAAATTGCCGAAGAAACTTACCAAAAAATTGGTGGTTTAAAATTAGACCTCGACATCGCCCATACCACCGAACCTTTTCATTACCGCAATAAGATTGAATACAGTTTTGTCGAAAGTGATGGAAAAATCTATTTGGCTTTCTTTGAGCGTGGTAAAAAAATCCGCACCCCCATCCCGGAGTGCATCTTGGCTAATGAAAAAATTAATGAAGCGGCCAAAATTATTTTAGAGTGGGTTAACAAAGAAAAAATTCCTATTCGTAGTCTTAAGGCTCTGATCGGCCGCACTAATAGCGACAACCAAGTGGCGCTGACTTTGTTTATCAAAGACAAGCTAGCGTTTTCTTCTTACCCAGAATTAGATTGTAATTGTTTGGGCTTCCAACTTTACTATTCCACCCACAAAAGCCCGGCCAGTGTCCCAACCGAATTAATGTATTCGGTGGGAGACAATTTTCTGGTGAGTAAATTGTTAAATGCCAAACTTAAGTTTGGCAACCTCAGTTTTTTTCAAGTCAATTCAGAAATTTTCGAGGCCGCTTTGAAAGACGTGGAAAACTTTCTGGAACCAGACTCTGGCATACTAGATTTGTACTCGGGTGTTGGCTCGATCAGCATCCCGCTCTCCAAAAATATTCGCTCTTGTACTTTGGTAGATAACAACGAAGAGGCTATTGCTCTGGCCAAAGATAACATTGCTTTGAATAACCTCGCCAATTACCAGGCGATCTGTAAACCAATGGAAAAAATAACTGAACTAATCGAAAACCACCATACGGTTTTACTCGACCCACCCCGGGCCGGCCTGCACGAAGATGTAACAAAACGACTTTTAGAGGTTGCGCCAAAAAGAATAATTTACCTATCCTGCGATTTGGCCACCCACGCGAGAGACATTGGGCTCCTCAAAGAAAAATATACCCTGGTATTTTCGCGTCTGTACAACTTTTTTCCCCGGACACCACATATTGAGGGTCTGGTGGTGTTAGAACGCTCCTAAGGCCATTGTGGTTGACTTTTCACCCCCTTTAGGATAAACTTGTCGAACATTTAAACAATATTTAAAGAATATGACTCACGAACGTAAAAACCTAGACCAAAACGAGGTTGAACTAATTATTACCATTCAACCAGCTGACTACCAAAAAGAAATGGAAAAGGCGGCAGTTCGGATGTCGGAAAGAGCCGCTATCCACGGCTTCCGACCGGGGAAAGCTCCTTATGACGTTGTTAAACAACAATTGGGAGAAATTAAGATTCTCGAGGAAGCGATGCAAAGAATAGTAGAAATGAACTTTGCGGCCGTGTTGCGCGAAGAAAAGCTCACCACGGTTGGCATGCCAGAAATTACCATCCAAAAAGCCGCTCCGGGCAATGATTTTGTTTTCAAAGCCAAAGTGGCCCTATTACCAGAAGTAAAACTTCCAGATATTGGTACTTTAAAAGTAGAAAAAAAGACAGCGGAGGTTGAAGAAAAAGCCGTTGACCAGGTTATTAACGACTTGCGCAAAATGCAAGCCAAGGAGGTAATAAAAACCGGGCCAGCCAAAAAAGAAGACAAGGTAGTTGTAAACATGGAAATGTTTTTAGACAAAGTACCGGTCGAAGGCGGCCAAGCCCCCAACCACCAGGTATATTTAAACGAAGACCACTACATTCCTGGTTTTTCTGACCAAATACTTGGTTTAGAAAAAGACCAAGAAAAGGAATTTAGTTTAAAATTTCCTGACACCCACTACCAGAAGCATTTATCTGGTAAAACGGTAGATTTTAAAATTAAAGTTAAGGATGTTTTTTCCATTGAATACCCAGAGTTAGACGACGAATTCGCCAAAAAGCTTGGTCAAAAATCTCCTAAGGAACTACGCGACTTGGTATTTAAAAATCTAACCAACGAGGCCGAACAAAAAGAAGAACAACGTCTTGAGGCCGCCCTCCTTGAGGACTTGATCGCTAAAAGCGAATTCGGAGCCATCCCCCAGGTATTAATGGATTCGGAAAAACGTAAAATGTTTAACGAACTAAAACAGAGCTTAGAAGAGCGTGGGATTGAAATGGAAAGATATTTGCAAGATATTAAAAAAACAGAGAAAGAAATCCACGACGACTTTGCCGACCGAGCCACCACCCGTGTTAAGGCTTCGTTGGTTTCTCGTTCTTTAGCCAAAGAACACAACATAACCGTAAGCGAAGAGGAAATTGACGCTGAGGGCGAGGTAATTAAACAGGCTTACAACAATGATCCGCAAGTCTTGGAAAACCTGAAGAGGCACGATGTCCGTGACACTTTAGCGGTCGCAATCCAAAACCGCAAAGTGATGTCGCTTTTGAAAGAAAGGGTGTTGGGTATTAAAAACCCGAACCCACCAACTCCCCATGTTCATGGTGAAAACTGTCACCACGACCACGAGCACGAACATATTCACGAGGAAGATGCGACCGAAACAACACCGACAGAAGACAAACCAAAAAAGACAACGAAGAAAAAAGAATAATTACCATATACTTTAAACCACGCAGTAAGGCGTGGTTTTTTAGACTTGACAAATATTTAAATTGGTATACACTAAGTATATACTTTGTAAATTTATTAAAATATGACTTCTATAATAAACATCAAGACGGACCAGAAGATTAAAGAGCGAGCACAAAAAGCAGCGGAGGATTTGGGCTTAAGCTTAAGTGCGGTGATTAACGCCTATTTACGTCAATTTGTCCGAACACAAACACTTTTTGTTAGTAACAAATTCTCTGAGCCATCCGCCCTACTACTTTCTGCCTTGGCAGAGGCTCGAGCAGAAAGGAAGTCCGGTAAACAACACGCCTTTAAAAATAACACGGAGGCACTAAAGTTTGTTGAGAAGATAGTTGCCAAGAAAAAATAATATGCAAATTGAATATTCCAGACGATTTATTAAAGAATTACGGAGGGCGCCACGGAAGATTCAAGTTGCTTTTTACCAACGTCTAAAAATTTTTATTGATAATCCAAACCACCCTCTTTTACATCTTCACGAACTTGAGGGCCGGCTTGGTGGGTGCTTTAGTTTAAACATTACTGGCGACTGGCGAGCAATTTATGAAAGATTAGAAAACGGACAAATTGTCTTTTTCATTATGATCGGCACACACAGCCGGTTGTATAAATAATGATGAGAAAAAAATTATTTAATCTAACACCACCCAAGAAGGGTTGTGTTTTTTATATGGAATTCTTCTTAAAACTTTGTTATATGACATACCTGTTTCCCTTTTTGGGACTATTGCCCCAGCACTTAAAAAGAATCCGATTTGTTTCTTTTTTTGTAGAGGGGAAATAATGTGTTTCCTCCACTTCGCTACAGAAACGATCTTTACAAAACGAATGAAGGCCAGCGATACTCTCACGACGAATCGTGATTTCCCGCTGGCCCAGGTAGCACCTCCTAACCATTGCCGAGGCGTCGAGCGAGCACCCTACCCCAGTCCTTACCTAAAATCTTGCCGGTGCCACAACAGGTGTTGCAGTCCTTACGAGTGCCGTCGCGGTAACACTCGGCCTGCTTTCCTGAGCCGTCGCAGTCAGAGCACGAGGTTCCCTCAACCGTAATCATCGGGGCGTCGTTCATGAAGTCGACCGGCACACCGTTCACCCTGATTAGCACCTTGGTGTCATCATAACCGACGCTTTGAAGGCGATCTAGCATGGCTGCAGCAGGGTGAAGGTGGTGGTTCAAATTCGTCACCACCATGACAAACTTCGCACCTTGAAGTACGGCCATGAGTGCGAGCGCCCACCCGACCGGCATCTCCTGGCCAACGTATTTGCGACCCATAACTCCTTGCTCCACCTCACCAGCGGGCATGAGGAGATCGCAGAGCACAACATCAAAGGGGGGCGGCGGGCGGAGCTCATCCTCGATACACCGCTTCTCCTCATCTGCTGCCTTCATCTGGTCAGCAGGTAGCTTCCACAGCGGAAGCGTGAACCCACGACGCACAAGCTCATCGTCCACGGCCTTAAACTTCGCGCGTGGCTTCTGGAGGAGACGGTACGCCTCGTCGTAGCTCGAGACGAGCGTCAGTTCATGCCCCGCGAGAGTCTGTCTGGCGGTTTCGAGGTTCGCCTGCGTGTCATCAATTACAAGAATCTTCATCGTTGCCTCCTTGCTTGGGTTGCTAAAGGGCTGTCGATACCTCCTTGACATTCTCGACCACTGATGATAGCATTTATTTATAAATTGGTCAATACTTATGTCGACAGAAGTCCGACAACAAGAATTAAAGCACGCACTGGAAGAACTCGATCTATCCTCAAAGGAAGTCGATGTTCTTTTGGCACTTCTGCAGGCCGGCCGTGCCAGCGCGTCTGATCTCTCAAACAGACTGCCAACTGTTTCCCGTACCTCTATTTATGATCAACTGCGTTCGCTGGAACAAAAAGGGTTATTGAGCACGACGGTTGAAAAAAAGACAACGCTTTACCAGCCCGAACACTTGGGACACATGATCGACAAATTGGAGCAAGATAAACAGGTGCTTGAGCAGAAACAAAATTCGTTGCGTTCTGTCACAGACACCTATGAACAAATGAGAAGCGGTACTGCTTATTATCCATGTGTGCGGACATTCAAAGGCAAGCAAGGTATCCGTGCTGTACATCGAGAGCTGCAAAACGCGCGCAAAGAACTTTGTGCGATTGGCGATCTATCCGCTGTCATACGTGCATTTCCGAATGTGCGAACTGAAGATAATCTGAAAGACTTTCAAACCCACAACATTCCTCGCAAAAGTTTAATGGTACATAATACTGCCGGTGAACAATATCTCAAAGTCGCGCCACCAAGTGATTCCAATCATGTTCGTTGGCTGCCAAAAGATACAACGGTAAATACTGACACGCTTATGTGGGACGGACATATTGCAATTATCGACTACACCGAACCCGCTAATACGATTGTTATTGATAACCCAACAGTGTACGATACGTTTGTCGATTGGTTTGAAATGTTGTGGAACACGGGAAAGGATGTGATACAACGATCTCAATAGGGTGTTTGGAGCGAGGGGCATTCACCCCTCGATCCGCTCTGCCTCTTTCACCAAACGGAAAAACAAAATCGGATTCTTTTTAAGAGCCATTTGCTACCACAAACTAAAAGGAAGCATGTACATCATATAACAGCACAACATCCAGTTCGTGCTTGGCTAACACCAAATGCTCACCCAAGTTTTCACCCCACTGCGTTCCGTGAAAACTTCGGATATCGGCAACGTTATACTAAACTCACTTAAATATTCATTATGTTATTCGGTGCACACGTCTCAATCGCTGGTGGTTTACAGAACGCCCCACTAAACGCTGCCAAAATTGGTTGCGAAGTTTTTCAAATGTTTACCCGATCCCCACAAGGTGGGCATGTAGCGCCGTTGGATGAAAAAATTATTGCAGAATTTAAAAATAATTGTCGGGAAAACAATATTAAAGAGTGGGTAGTACATACTCCGTATTTTATTAACTTTGCTTCTGGTAACAACCGCATTAGACACGGATCAATAAAAGTAGTGCGTGAAGAATTGGAGCGATCATCTCTTCTTGGGGCTAAGTACCTCATGACTCACCTTGGAAGTTACAAAGATTTGGGGCACGACGTCGGTTTAGAAAAACTAATCGCTGGACTTAAGGAAATGCTTACTGGTTACAAAGGCGAAACCCAATTTCTGGTGGAAATCGCCGCTGGAAGCGGCGAAGTAATTGGGGACCAATTTGAAGAAATTGCGGAAATTATTCACCACAAAGAATTAAAGAAGTTTAAAATCGGTGTTTGCTTTGACACCCAACATGCTTTTGCGAGCGGTTATGATTTACGCACCGAAGAAGCGGTGGCTGAAACTTTTAACAAACTAGACAAAACCATTGGTTTCGCTAATCTCAAACTATCTCACTGTAATGATTCAAAAACCGCGCTTGGTTCACGGCGCGATCGTCACGAACATATTGGACAAGGAGAAATTGGCATGGGGGGATTCCGAGCAATAATAAACAACAAACAACTAAAAAATATTAATTTTATTTTAGAAACCGAACACGACATAGTTGAAGAAGATTTAAAATTACTCAAGAAACTTAGAGACAAGTAATATGAAAATTAAACTTCGTGTTTTACCACGTTCGTCAAAAAACGAAGTGGTGGGAAAAATGAGTGATGGAACGTTAAAAATAAAATTAACAACGGCGCCGGTTGAAGGGAAAGCCAACGAGGCATTGGTTGAATTGTTGGCAGAATATTTTTCGACAAAGAAAAGTAAAATAAAAATCGTGAGCGGACTCACGAGTAAAAATAAGATTATTGAGATCGGCAAATAAACACTAAAACAAAAAACCACCTACTCGTTATGCCTCTATGCCAGATAAAGAAATAACGAGTGACGTAGGTGGTTTTTATTTTGCCCCGTACCGCCGCGTCCCC
>Ga0209542_10018632_pt1 | contig 11214 bp, 11 predicted proteins | sample RifCSPhighO2_01_FD_184028 | JGI IMG/M metagenome (GOLD analysis project Ga0209542, IMG submission 184028) | Soil microbial communities from Rifle, Colorado - Rifle CSP2_plank highO2_0.1 (SPAdes) (version 2) | ecosystem: Environmental > Terrestrial > Deep subsurface > Rock core/Sediment ...
AATATTATCCTTGCCTAAAATCCTAATCTCCCACAATGGATAACCTTCAAGCTTTTTTAAATGAGGAATTACCGATAGCAACCCATAAAGTTGAATATTGCTTATTATTCTGAGCAGTTTAGTCTGTTGTTTTTCACTACATTCATCCAAAAAATCTCTGACAGGATGTTTCCCATCATTTGAGGTGTAATATGTGACTTTCCAATTAGCTGACATTTAATTTATAAGCATTAGTCATTGAGCGCCAACGGACAGTCAGAAGCCCTTGGATACCGGAAATCATGTCGTAGAAAAAACGCACTCTACGAGTCTCTTGATGGCGCCAGACTACCGGAACTTCACAAACCTTGTACCCCCATTTTCGAGCTAAATACAATAATTCAACATCAAATCCCGAATCCACGGCTGGTCCGTCGATTGTCACAACCGGGCGTAGTTTCCGCATGGTAATAAATATCTTTTTGGCCGTAGCGGCTTTGATAGCTTTGAACCCGCACTGAGTGTCTAGATATGGAAGTCTTAAAATAAGGGTTCTTAATATTATATTTCCATAAGCTAAAATATATCTGAAAAAGGGTGCGCCTTTTCTGTTTGACCGTGAACCAATAGCAATATCAAAACCATTGTTTGTCTTTTCCAAAAGTTTTGGTAATTCAGATATTGGTGTAGCCTGATCCATATCCGTAAATAATATAACTTCACCATTGGCCACTAAACCTCCCGTTAGCACTCCTGAGGCTTTACCTTGGTGCGTATTATCTATAATTTTTATTTCTGATTTATCAGATGCAAACTGATGTAACAGATTGGATGTATCATCAGACGAACCATCGTTTACGATAATCATTTCCCAAGAATATTTTTGTTTCTTCAAATATTCCCATATTTCCAAAAGGCATCCTCTGGAAATATTTTCTGATTCATTATAGGCCGGAATAATAACAGATAAATATGACTTCATATTATTTTGTAAAACCAAACATTGATTCGGTCAGATTTTGGTCGGCCCTATCACAACTTTTGGCAATACTATCTATAGTATAACTCGAATAGTCTGGATAGATGAGTCCCAATGCCCCAAAAGTCTTGTCTAACTTACTCACATAACTATGGGGAAAGACGATAGTATAGACAGGAGCCAGGGTATCAGGCCGCATAGTTTTTAACTTAAAAAACCAAAACCAATATCTATAGCCAAAGTTGTTGCCGGGACTGGTGATATAGGAAATCGCCACACAAGGATAGTTGTGCTTTACGGCATTATCTTTGATATAGCTTACGAGAGCTTTTCTTTCAATATATCCAGCGTGATTAGTGTCAAAAGTAAACATCCGGTAAAGATTCAACGCCAGAAAAACTGCCAAAATTAACGCTGCCAGTATTTTGGGTAATTTTTGTAAACCCATGGATGCCGCTATTATCCAAACAATGGTGATGCCATTCAAATAATATTCTGATAACGGCAACGGATGAAAAGAGAAGAAAACTATATATAATGCAATCCAGGATAAAATAGGCCATCTTTTACTTGAAAAGTAAATAATAATTGAGATCAGAACTAAAGGCAAAAGCCAAATGGGTTTTGCCAAATTGTCTGGAATAAAGACTCTATTGGCATTACGCATGGCATAAGTAATTGTCTGATTGATCTTATTTGTCTTTCCCCCGACAGTGGTCATTGTCGCAACTAAAGATTTTGTTTGGACAAATCCATGACGTACTTCAAATACCAGAAGTGGCATATTCAGAAGTAATCCCAAGAGTAAAGCTAATACTATCTCGCGGGGAGAATAAGTTTTTATATTTTTAAGAAACGCCAAAAGTAATAAAGGTACTCCCAAAATTAAAGCTAGGTTAAAATGCCAAATTAGACTTATCAAAATCACAGCCATGTACAGCCACTTTTTCTCACCCTGCCAAAGCCTGACCAAGGTATGATAAAACCAAATAGACCACAGAAAAACCGGAACCGTAGGCACAATCTCGCGCTCGGTATTGGCAACGAGCCATGAGACGGCATAAATTAGAGATCCATATGATCCCAACACATACCAAGCGCTAACTATCCCCAACAAGCTAACTCCAACAGACAACCAAATAGTACCAACCGGATCCATTCCTGAAAACCAAAAGAAAGGTATTTGAAGATAATAATACAAAGCTCCAATAAAAATGCCCGGAGAAGAAGTCAGCTGACCGATTAACCGGAAATGACGATCAACAATAATATCTTTTACAACCCAAGCTGCCAAATCCGCGTCATGAGTGTAATTAAAACGGTATTTGAAATCGTAAGTACGGACGAAAAGACCTAAAACTAAACAAGTTACCAAAAATACTTTATTTTTCATTAAGATCAATCCTTTCCCGCCGCTCTACGACTATTGCTCCAAAGGACTTTTCAAAAACTATTTTACCTATACCGTTTTGGCGGTCTTGCCATTTTTTAAATAATTGGGGGTGTCCGGGGTCAACTTCATATAAAGTATATAAGTTTTTTATTCTGGTTTCGGTGGGAGCAGTCTTGTATTTGGTTTCCCCCCGCCATTTAAATAAATAGTCATAAGTGTAAGGGATCATCGGGGGGACGTATGCATCCACATTAAACGGCAGATCTTTGCTATCTTCATAGATCCAGTCAACTACTCTCAAAGATGATCCCAGATTTACCCGTCTTGATTCTTTTTCCTGCATGAAATAATCACGCAATGGAAATAAATTGGCAGTTAAAAAAACTAATATAAATATGATCCCAATCAATCTTTTACCAATGACTGCTGCTACCAATAAAAAAAACAGCGGATAAACTCCGGTAAAATAATAATCCCAGACATATCCATTATTTCCGGTATACAATAGTAACAAAACCATCGGAGTAAACAACCAAATAAATATAAATTTAAATGCCGGGTTTTGAATTAATCTTGACCATTTTTTAGTTATTCCTACTAGTACGAAAATAAACATTGCTGTTCTTTCGAGAATTCCTGCCGGAGACAACTGGCGCGTGAAAGCATTGAAATAAAACAAGAGTCTTTCGGGAATAATTACCAGGGGCGATTGAATAAAACTCTTTTCAGAAATCAAAAATTTAAAAAAGGCGGAAAATAAAATATTTTGATGGCGGAAATTAAACCATAGCTGCGGTACAAGCGTAATTCCAAACGCCAAAAACCCCAGAAAAATATCTCTTGCCTTTAAATTTGTAGATTTTCTAAAAATCCATAGGGTTATTAACAGCGATGGTATAAAGAATACCGCTGAGGCCGCCTCCAATTGCACACCCAACCCGATTAATAGACAAACAACCGGAAACCATTTTGCCTGGCCGGCAATTAATTTGGCCACAAACCAAAAAGTCAAAACCGCAAAAAAGGAAAGGGGGGTGGGATTGGCCAGCCATCTATTGCCCAAAACATAATGATAAGAAAACCCCGCTAAAATTACTGCGGATAAACCAACTGATTTTGAAAAATATTTTTCTCCCAGTTTGTATAATAACCACAACGACCCTAAATTTAAAATGGCCATAAACCGGATTGGAAAAACCGGATCGCCCTTTCCCAACCAATACACGGGTGCCAACAGATAATAATAAAATGGTCCTAAAAATATGCCTTCGACTCCGGTCGTGGGTCCAATTAGGAATAATTTACCTTTGTGCAGCAAATCCCAAATCACTAAGGCATCTCTACCTTGATCAAAGTAAAATCCCACCAAATCTGGCCTAAGCCATCTTATTAAAAATGCGAGTCCCAAAACAAAAAATAATATTTTACTTTTCATAATGTCCGAGTTTATAAACTTTTATTCCCCATGGCATAGTCCATGTCTCGTCTATTTTTACCCAACCAAATCCTGCTATTTCCCACAAAGGATTACCCACCGGCTGGCAATCGGAATATTCACAAATCACAAAAAGTTGATCGGTTTTTTGCTCCAGAAGAGTTTTGAACTGTGCATTTTTGAGACTTAAGGCATAGCGATAGCTCATGTCATAATTACCTTTTGACAACAAAGCCAAGTTGAATGGCTTATTATTAGTTTTTTCAATTATAAAATCCGCTACTTCTTGAGTGTGCTGCCACTGATTATTTGCGGGATACAGTAATGGATTCTTTACGACATTAATTATTAATAAAATCGATATTATCAAAAACGCCAAATATTTATTTATCTTTGACAATATATATCCCAACAGTAGAAATATTGCTGGATAGAGAAAACCAAAGTAATGATCATAGATATGCTGTTTGTAGAGTCCCAAGCCTATTAGTCCAGTGACTAACCACAAAATTATTAACCAAAAATCTTTAAGAGGCTTGTATTTAATGACCCAGCCTAAACCGATTAATATAAACAGTGATGACACTAATGAAACAGCATTATTTTTGGCGATAAGTAGACTGGAAATTATCATTTCCCAAATTGACCAAAGATTTGGAATGGCTTTGTAAACCTTGAGATTGACTGTTTCCTGCCGGTTGGTAAAAAAAACCAAAATGTTTTTAAAATTCATGAAATTGTGACGAAGATCAAAGAATAATAATGGCGACATTAATATTAGAAATACGAAGGTAGAAGTTAGAAGGTAGAAGTTGGTTTTTGAATTTTTGAATTTTTGATAGGCAAGGAATACAAAAAGTAACATAACGGGAATTAATAATAATCCCAAATAGTGAGAATTAAGTACAAAGGCTAGTGAGATGGCAGAAATTATAAGCCAGCGCCAGTAACCAAAACGCCAGACTTTCCAAATTCCATACATGGTCAGTAAGGCGAAAAACGGCATGATATTGGGATTCCAGGAGGAACGGGAGTAAATAATCACCGTAGGCGCCAATGCGTACAACAAGCTAACCTGCCAAGCTGCCGTCCTGCCAAACAATTGTCTTCCCCACCACCAAAGCAAACCGACAATGGCTACCCCTAATAAAGCAACAGCAACTGCAGGACCTACCGGAGATAGTCCAAAAAGTGCTAATGACGGGATCATCATGTAGTAATACAACGGACCCAAATACATATTGCCAACTGATGTCCCAGGACCCAGAAGTGTAAACTTTTTTCCGATTACCATATCCCGTACGACGGACGCATCTCTTCCTTCGTCACCCAAGAAAGTCATATATTGATCAATCTTGTACAAGCGCGTAAATCCGGCTATAAATAAAATAAGCGCAATCAGCACCGCCTCCCAACGAAAAACGGCCAATCCCCTCTCGACCATCAATTCGTTTTTCAGCTGCCACCAAAATAATAGTAATTCTCTCAGGGCTTTGACAGCCACATGCAACTTTCCCCCCGTTGATTCACCAGATATACGAGGTAAATGAATAACTGGGGTTTCTACAATTTTCAAGTTTCTAGCACGGGCGCCGGCATACAACTGTGTATCAATCATTGCCCCATCAGACGTGAGACCTATTTTGTCTAGTATATTTCTTCTAAACAACTTGAAACCACAATCAATGTCTGTGGCTAAATATCCAAACAATGCGCGCACCAAAGTATTCCAAGTCCATCTCAACACTTTTCTATAAAATGAAAAATCTTTATCCTGAACTCTAATCCCACTGACAATATCAGCATTATGCTGTTTCTGAAGATCAAATAACTTGGTTATTTCGGCAATATCAAATTGATTGTCTGCGGGGATAAAACAAATAAATTCTTTTGTAACCTTGGAAAATCCAGCTTTCAGTGCTCCTCCATACCCTCTATTTGGAAAATGTTCGACTATCCGTAAATTCTTTATCTTTTTTATAAGACCTTTGACCAATTCCCCAGTTTTGTCCTTTGACCCATCATTGACAACTATTATTTCATAATCAAATTCTGATTTTTGAAAGTATTTATCTAGATTTTCTAGACATTTGACAATATTGCCTTCCTCGTTGTATGCAGGCACAACAACCGAAATACCTGATTTCATGATATGATTTTAACATGCGGATAGATAAAAATTGGTTAATCATCACCTTGGTTGTTCTTATATCCACAGTTGCGGTCTGGTGGGTGGTGGGTTTAAAAACAATCTATCAAAATTTTGATGGGCCTTATTACTTGATCGTAGCCAGAAGCTGGTACGACACGGCGACTATCGGAAAATACTTCTCATTCAGTCTCCCACTAGAATACTATCCAGCCCATTTTCCTTTATATCCTTTTGTGATCAGACTAATTTCATGGCTACCCCTTCTTAATCCTCTTAGAGCCATGCTTTTGGTAAATCTTGTAGCTACGGCTGCTTCGGCCATCGTACTATTGGGAATTCTTAAAGGCAAAAAAATCCCCCATGCGTTATTTCTTGCCATTTCATTTTTGTTTTTGTGGCCGAGAATGTGGGCAGTCCGTAGTATCGGTAGCCCAGAAACTCTATTTATTCTCTGGATACTTTTATCATTAAAATATTTTGACCTGAAAAAATATTGGTTGGCCGGTATATTCGGATCACTGGCCGTTCTCACCAAAAGCCCGGGGATCTTGCTGTTACCTACATATTTGATAGCGGCAAAGTTTGACAAAAAGATCTGGCCAACTCTGCTTATTCCAATATCACTTCTAATATTATTTACATTTTTCAAAATCCAGACCGGGGATTTTTGGGCCTATTTCCATTCCGGCGACAATATTCATTTGCAAACGATGCCCTTTAAAATATTTGATAGTAATCAACCTTGGGTTGGTTCTTTTTGGCTCGAGGACATACTCTGGATTTATCTCGTTGGCGGATTGGGTGTCTACCATGCCTGGAAAAAAGATAGGCTCTGGGGTACATTTGGATTGGTATATTTATCAGTTATATTATTCGTATCACACCGTGACATTAGCCGTTACTCTCTACCCCTGATTCCCATAATTTTATTCGGGTTATCAGATTTATTTAAAAGAAAAGAAATAAGAATCGCTTTGGTTTTGTTGGTTATACCTTTATACTTTTACACTTTAAACTTTTTAACTCACAACACCTTAACTATCTCTGACTGGGCACCTTTTCTCTCCAGATAACTTTGGTGTACATAAAATAGTTGTAAGGCAGGACGATAAATCCGATAATCAGAGGTAGTGCGATTTGTCTACTAATACCGAAATACTTTACACTCACAAATCCCAACACGCTTTGAATGATCAAACCACCAGATGAAGTCAGATTAAATTGCAAGAACTTATACAATAATTTATTAATTCCGCTAATCTTTTCAGATCTAAAAGTCCAAATATTATTAATCGTGAAGTTGCTGATTATAGCTAGCTCCGTCGAAACCAGCCACGCAAACAACTCTCCATTGGATGACAATAGTTGTAAAAACATCGCGTTAATTAAATATCCTATAAACCCTGTAACGCCAAATTTGAATATTTTTTGTTGAAGCAAAAATATCACTCTCAAAGTTTCAAATAATTCATTTTTAATAATTTTGGATTCACCTGATGTCCGGTTCCCAAACACAAACGGCACTTCTTTGACACGAGCTCCTTTTTGCACCATAAAAAATAGAAGATGAATTTTGTAAGCAAAACTACGGGACAATAATTTATCAAAATCAAATTCATCCATATAGCCTTTGACGCGGGAGAGTTTAAACCCTCCTGTTACATCGTGAATATTTGGCAATATCAGCAATATTCTGGCAACCAAATTACCGATAATGCTCAAAAATTTGCGTTCAATACTCCACTCTTTGGGGATTGACCCACCCTTGATATACCGTGATCCCAAGATATAGTCATAATTATTTATTTCGTTTACCAAAGCCGGAATACTGACTGGGGGATGCTGAAAGTCAGCATCGAATTCCATCAACCAATCGGCTTTTAATTCCTTCATGGCATACTGCATGCCTTTGGCGTATGCCATACCCAATCCTTCTTTCTTAGTTTCCACCAGTAAGTGCAACCAGCTGTATTTTTTTTGAAACTTTTTTATAATATCGGCCGTACCGTCTGGGCTATTTCCATCCACATATAAAACAAGCATTTGATTATCCTTTGTCTTTGATAATATCCCTGCCAAAGTCACTATCATTTTAGAAACATTGTCTTTTTCATTGTATGACGGAATAATAACGACTATTCTCATAGAAATATCTTACTCTTTTCCAGTCTAATTTTGAAATTGAGATTAATATATTCCCAAACATCATGAAGATAAGTCTTGAAATACTTAGGATTAAAACTTACTTTTGATTCGCCTTTGATTCTAAATTTATAAGTGATAGGTAACTCATAAATCCGGTCGGTTTTTTGAGTCATCTTAAATAACCAATAACAAAAAAAACCAAATCCTCTGGGAAAATGGGCAAAGTCCATATTGTCTAAAATTCCTTTTACCCTGATCACTCTAAACTCACCATTGTGGTCATGAACCTGAGTTACACCGGCCACCCAAGTGGCAAATACAGTATTGGCTACCCAATGATTTATTTTCCGCACCCAAGTCCAGCCTTGGGTATTACCGGTTCCCACATGCCGTGAGCCCACAACCACATCGTAACCCTCTTCAATTTTTCGCAAAGCGGGGGTAATATAATTGGGATCAAAGGCAAAGTCTGCTTCGTTGGGAATAACTATATCCGCTTTTAGTTTTTTGATAGCATATTTTAGGCCGCGGATCATAGCTTCTCCAAGACCTTTTTTATCTCTACTCAAAAGATATACTGATTTGTTTTTTTTCATAAAATTTTGAACAATTTTTCCGGTGCCATCGGGAGACTTGTCATCCACTACCAATGTTAAGAATTTATATTGAGAGTTCTTCGAGGCAACCTTCTTTAGAGCTTCAAACATTTCTTCAATATTCTCAGCTTCGTTGTAAGTTGTTATAATATTAACTACGACCATATGATAATCGATATTCTAACACTTTTCCCCCCCATGTTTCAGGGAATTTTTGACTATTCAATCGTCAAGCGGGCGATTGACAAAAAGAAATTAGATATTAGATTAATAGATATTAGAGGATTCGCGACCGATAAATACAGGTCAGTAGACGATAAACCCTATGGCGGGGGTGCTGGTATGATTATACGAGTTGATATTATTGACCGCGCAATAACAAATATCAAATCTCAAATGTCAAATCAAATTCAAAAATCAAAAGTAATATTACTAGACGCGGGGGGAGAGAAGTATACTCAAAAAAAAGCAGTTCAATTAAGTAAACAGGATCATTTGATAATTATTTGCGGTCATTATGAAGGCGTGGATCACCGGGTTCATGAACATTTGGCTGATGAAATAATATCTGTCGGTGATTATGTCTTGTCCGGTGGTGAAATCCCCGCTATGATCCTGGTCGACTCCATCACCCGCCTTCTGCCCGGAGCACTTGGTAATCCTGATTCTCTTGCAGAAGAATCATTTAATCAGTCAATTCCCAATGCTAAATCAGAATATGCCCAATATACCCGTCCCGAAATATATAATGGCTGGAAAGTCCCAGAAGTTCTTTTGTCTGGCGATCACAAGAAAATCAAGCAGTGGAGATCTTCTTCTTAGCCCAATAAGCATTGGCTTGGAAAAGAGTTTCAAATTTCCCTGCGTCAGTCCAAAAACCATCCAATATCTCCCACTTCATTTTTCCTTCTTTAATATACTGGTTTTGCACATCGGATATTTCAAGTTCTCCTCTGGCTGATGGTTTACAAGTCCTAATATAATCGAAGCATTTATTGTCAAAGATATACAAACCTGTTGAGGCATAATCTGATTTTGGGTTTTTGGGTTTTTCTTCAACGCGAATAATTTTTTTATCTAAAAACACTGGTACTCCATAACGCTCAGGATCCGGAACTTTTTTAATAAACATCATTGAACCGTCTGTAAAACTTTTTACAGCATGAGAAATATCGGCATCTGTCGTATTGTCACCCAATATAACTGTAGTTGATCCACCAGAAGCAAAGTTTTCGGCCAGAGCCAATGCTTGTGGAATTCCCCCCTCTTTTTCTTGAAATGCGTATTCTAAGTGTTTTATACCTAAATCTTTACCGTTGTTTAAAACTTTCATGAAATGACCTGCGTGTGGACCACCAACAACAATCAATATTTCATTAACTCCAGCATTAACTAAGGTATGAATGGGATAAAAAACCATTGGTTCATCGTAGACAGGGAGAAGATGTTTGTTTGTGGCATGAGTAAGCGGATACAACCTGGTTCCCAAACCACCAGCCAAGATTACACCTTTCATATTATTTTCACTATTTTAACACAAAATCCCTAATTCTTTGATAAGTCACTGAGTCGCGGTGGTAGAGGCTTTCACAGAGCGTTATTTTGTTGACTGAAAATTCATCAATGTTTAATTTTAAATCCAAATCAGATATTTTGTTTAGGATTTGTTTGGTGGTCTCGTGATCAGTTTTTTTGAGAGTGGCGATAGTCAAATACGGAAAATAGCGCTTGGGTTGGGCAGCCACTTCGTCTAAATTTTTGGCCAATTCTTTTTGCATTTCATTTAAAACATCCACTTGCCCGGCAAGACTAAAGTATATCAGGGACTCCTCATGTTTTTTGTACAACGTTTCTAAATATTGGAGATTTAATGTAAATGGCTGATATTTTTCGGTGATTGTTTTTATTGTCGCACCCACGGCATTTATATCCTGATGCAATAATCTACCCAAGTAATTTAACGGGATATGTAAATCCTCCTCGGGAATCCAATCCAAATATTTATTAAAAGCCGATAATTTGGTATGTAAACCATCAAGTTTAAGGTTTACCCCAATTCCCAAAAAAATGCGTTTGGTCAAGCTAAATAGAGCAATGAAGCGAAAATTAAAAGTGCGAACATTGCGATAAGAATGTATTCTACTACAATTTTGGGATGAAGGTCTCCGTGATGAGCATGGTGGACAATTCCCCAAACTACATAAGCAATGGATAAACTAATCATAATAGCCATCCGCATGGCCGGAAAATAGGAAAACATATAAATTCCCCACAAACCCACCAGTAACAAACCCAGTAAGACAAAATAATGTGTCGGATGTCGCATATTACAATATTACTCCTTTACTAACTATGGCCACTGCAATTAATAAAGCTGTTAGGAAAGCCAGGTGGGCCAAGCTCTTACTGGTCCAACGGTGAATCTTGCGGTGGGAAACCCAAATAATATCAATGGCCAAAATTACCGAAAAAATAACTAATAGAGTTATGGATAGTGATTTGGCGACATCAAACCGGTTGAGAACCGGATTCCAA
>Ga0209542_10018633_pt1 | contig 11214 bp, 10 predicted proteins | sample RifCSPhighO2_01_FD_184028 | JGI IMG/M metagenome (GOLD analysis project Ga0209542, IMG submission 184028) | Soil microbial communities from Rifle, Colorado - Rifle CSP2_plank highO2_0.1 (SPAdes) (version 2) | ecosystem: Environmental > Terrestrial > Deep subsurface > Rock core/Sediment ...
AAAGATGAACAAGAACCGAGAGAATATATTTTAAAAATTCTAGGTGTGGGCGCGCGCCCCGAGCGAAGCGAGGGGTAGGGATAAGGAATTTTTAAAATATATTCTCTCGGTTCGCAAATAATATAATGAAATTTCAAGAAGAAAAACAAAAAGAATTTTTAGCTAAAGTTCGGCGAGAAGAAGAAGAAAACCGAGCCAAGCTTTTAGCAGAAAAACTTGGTTTTCCATATATTAATTTGTCGTTTTCTCCAATCGAGCAAGAGGCCTTGATTATAATTTCAAAAGAAGAATCAGAAGCTTCACAAACTGCAATCATCAACAAAGAAGGAAAAATACTGCAATTAGTTGCCAAAAATCCGGATAGTAAAGAAATTCAATCGCTCATCGCCAGTTTAGAGAAAAAAGGGTTCACCATAAAAATTTTTATTGTTTCAGAAAACAGCTTAAAAAAAGCCTTGTCACAGTATCCTTCTCAAAAGGATGTAAAAGAAATTACGGGAATGGTGAAAATCTCCGACGAAGCAATATTACAACTGAAAAAAAAGATATTTAATGTTAAATCACTCCAAGAAATATTAGAAAAGTTATTTAAATCCAACGCTTCAGAAATCGTTGAGGCCGTTTTAAGTGGCGCTTCAATACTTAAAGCGTCGGATATTCATTTTGAATCGGAGAAAGATAAAATTCGGATAAGGTTACGACTTGATGGTGTTTTAGAAGATATTATTTTTATGCCAAATTCAATTTACTCAATTATCGTTAACCGCATTAAGTTACTGTCCGGCCTAAAACTAAATATTCACGAGAAAGCTCAAGACGGCCGTTTTAGCATTTCGAGCGGAAACCTGCCTACCGGCGAGGCAGGCGCAAATATAGAAATTAGAACTTCGGTACTACCTAGCGCTTATGGAGAAAACATAGTAATGAGAGTACTTGACCCGGATATAATTAAAGTTAATTTAGAAAACCTTGGTATAAGGGAAGACGATTTGGAGATTATAAAAAACCAGCTTCAGAAGCCAACCGGAATGATTCTTACCACCGGGCCAACCGGTTCCGGGAAAACCACAACTCTCTATGCTTTCATTAAAAAAATTCTTACTTCCGATATTAAGATCATCACCATTGAAGATCCGATAGAGTACCACATTGAAGGAATCTCCCAAACCCAAGTTGAGCCGGACAAGGGCTACACATTTGAAAACGGCCTGAGATCAATCGTTCGCCAGGACCCAGATGTTATTTTGGTTGGAGAAATCAGGGATTTTGAAACAGCAGAAATTGCAATGCACGCCGCCTTGACTGGCCACTTGGTTTTCTCAACTCTTCATACCAATGATGCCGTTGGCGCCATCCCTCGCCTCATTGATTTAGGTGTTAAACCGCCAGTTATTGCTCCGGCCGTTAACTTGCTAATGGCTCAACGCTTGCTTAGAAAACTTTGCCTTAAATGCGCAAAAAAAAGAAGTATAAAAAAAGAAGAGATAGAAATATTTAAAAAAATACTAACCGGATTGCCAAAGAGAGTTGATTTTAAATCTGAAGTTAATGAAAAAACTGAAATTTCAGAAGCTAATGGATGTAAAGATTGCCACAACGGCTACTTTGGGAGAGTAGCAATTATGGAATTATTTGAGATCAACGATGAAACAGAAAAGTTAATATTAAAATCTCCCGCCGAAGTGGAGCTAAAAGAAATGGCCAAAAAAACAGGAATGGTTACCATGACGCAAGATGCAGTTATTAAAATTTTAGAAAGTGTAACAACAATTACAGAGGCAGAAAGAATTATAGGCTCACTATAGTTGCTCTTAATAATCTCGAGGCAATAAATCCTCCAAGCCAGCTCGGAGGGACAGGACTGTTCTGTGAAATGACCCAGTCGGAACCAGATCAACCGACAGGGAAAAGTCCCCAAAAAAGCCGAATAAATAAATTTTAGGCCTTAATTGCCTCGAGGTTAATAAGAACAAATGAAGCTAATTTAGCTTATAAATTGTAATATAAAATAGGAAATTTGTCAAATATGGATATTAACCCAACCAATTCAAAACTTAAGCCGGAAGACCGCACTTTGGATCAGGCACTAAGGCCTCACAAATGGGATGAGTATGTCGGCCAAGACAAAGTGAAAGCCAGCTTAAAAATCATGATTGAAGCGGCCAAAAAGCGCGGTGAACCTATAGATCACCTGCTTTTATACGGCCCGGCCGGTTTAGGGAAAACCACCCTCGCCTATATAATAGCCCGAGAGATGAACGCTAACATAAAAATAACCTCTGGGCCAGCAATTGAGAAGGTGGGTGACTTGGCCTCTGTTTTAACCAATCTTAATAGTGGCGACATTCTTTTCATAGATGAAGCGCACCGCCTTAATAAAACCGTAGAAGAAATTCTCTACCCGGCAATGGAAAACCGGATGCTTCATATTATTATAGGAAAAGGCCCTTCCGCCAGAACATTGCAGCTTGACCTGCCACCATTTTCCTTGATTGCCGCCACTACTCGCGTTGGCCTTTTATCGAACCCGCTACGCTCTCGATTTGGTGTTACTTTCCGATTGGATTTTTATAACATTAACGATATTGAAAGTATTTTACAAAGATCAGCCAGCTTGATGAATCTTCAAACCGAAGTTGAGGCCTTAAAATTAATTGCCGAATCATCGAGATACACACCGCGAGTCGCTAACCGCCTTCTTAAAAGGGCCAGAGACTACGCCGAAGTTGAAGGAACTGGTGAAATAACAAAAGAAATAGCCAGAAAAGCTCTGTCGCTTTTAGAAATTGATCGCTTGGGTTTGGAATCAACCGATCGACGGTTGATTGAAGCAATAATTAAGAAATTCAACGGCGGGCCGGTTGGTCTTCAGGCGCTCGCCGCCGCCACCTCTGAAGAGTTGGACACCATTGAAGACATTTACGAGCCCTATTTACTTCAGCTTGGCTTCCTTCAGCGCACCGCCCGCGGCCGCATCGCCACTCAACTGGCTTATGAGCATTTAGGGCTTAGGTTGCCAGCAGAAAACCCGAGTTTATTGTAAAAAATAAAAAACAGGTTGGTAATACCAACGCTGTTGATTAAATTAACGGTTATGTTTTTTTATAAACTCTTGAAGCTTATCGAAAAGCTTCTCTTGTCTAAGAAAATCTAAAAAAACTCTAAAAGCCAATTTTTGTCCTTTGCTCAAAATATTTGATAGTTCCTCTTCAGAAATTCCCAGCAAATTCCTTACTGCTATGTAATCCCTTGACGCAAGCGCTTTATCTAATTTTTTTTTATCGACTTTTTCAAATAAAGGGAAAATTTTTTCGAATACATATTTTTTAAAGTCCTTAACATTTTTACATCTTATCTGTTTGCCCATGTTAACTCTCCTCTTAGTATAAAAAATGTATTTTTGCTATGATAAAAGTACGTAGTATAAATGTCAATAGTCAGATGTTTTAACCACACAAGATTAACACAGCAAGTAAAATTATTGACAATAATCAGTATTATGTCTGGGCATTCGAAGTGGTCGACAATTAAACATAAGAAAGCGTTAACTGACGCGAAGAGATCAAAGGTTTTTTCTAAGATAGCGTCGGTTGTTACTATCGCGGCTAAAAAAGGCAGCGATCCTTTAAAAAACCCGACCCTACGGACGGCAATTGAAAAAGCCCGAGAAGTTAATATGCCCAAAGAAAATATTGAACGCGCCATTAAAAGAGGAACAGGAGAAATTGGTGGCGCGGAAATTGAGGAGGTAATTTACGGCGCTTTTGGCCCCGGCGGAGTGGCGATGCTGATTACCGCAATTACCGACAACAAGAACCGTACTCTTTCTGAAATAAAGCAGGTACTAAAATCTCATAATGCCAAGTTTACCGAGATAAATTCTATTCAATGGATGTTCCATCGCGATGGCGCTGATTGGGTTCCTAACTCGCCTATAAAAATCGAAGATGAAGATATAAAAAAACATCTTGACGCTCTTTACGATGATTTAGACGAGCAACAAGACACTAGTGAAATTTATGATAATATTGGGAATTGATCCGGGGACAACAAGAATCGGTTATGCCTTGCTCAATAAAAAAAGCATTGATGATATTAGTGTTTTAAATTACGGTTGTTTAGAGATTCCCGACAAAAATCAAGTTGAGAGATTACATATTATTTCTAACTTTATCGGTGAATTAATATTGAAATACCATCCGGAGATTTTAGCAATTGAGCGGCTATTCTTTACTAAAAACGTTAAAACAGCTTTTTCTGTTTCTGAAGCACGCGGCGTTATCATAAACTCCGCCGCCTCATTAAATCTTAAGGTTTTAGAGTTTACTCCATTAGAGGTAAAAATGGTTATTACCGGATACGGTAAGGCGGAGAAAAAAGAAGTTCAAAAAATGATCTGCCGGATACTGAATTTAGAAAAAACACCCCAACCAGATGACGCTAGCGACGCTATTGCCATCGGGCTAACAGCCTGCTATACTAATCAAAAATTAATTATTAAGCTATAAATATGGAGAAAGAACCACAATTAAACCAAGATGACACAAGCGAATTGGAAGAGTTAGGAGACGATCAAGAAGTTAAGGAATTGGGAGATGAAGAGTTGGGGGAAATAGGGAAGCCAAAGAATCCAGACGGTAGCGACGATTTAGAACTGGATTCGGAAGACGAAAAATCAGAAACTGGAGAAGAGCTTTAAAAAAAACAGCCCCGCCGCGGCGGGGCTGTTTTTTTTATTTTCCCTTTATCTTTCTAAAATTCCTTTTACCCGACTGAACTATCATTCCTTCAGAGACACTAATGGTTATCATCGGATCATTTATAACCTTACCATTAACCTTAACGGCATTCTCTAAAACCAACCGCCGCGCCTGGCTTTTAGACGGCGCTAAACCTAAATGAATCAAAAGTTCAACTATATTGCGTTCTTTTATAGTAATAGCAATCTCCTCTATATTTCCCGGCGCTTCATGCTTTCTGAAAACCTTTTCAAATTCTTCCGCCGCTTTTTCTGCTTTTTTCTCTCCATGGTAAATTTTCACTATTTCAAAAGCTAACCTTGTTTTTACTTCAACAGGATTACTTGATTTTATTATATTTTTTATTTCATCCAGGGAAAAATTGGTGTTGTTAATAAATAAAATATCAACCATTTCATCCGGTTGAGCCATGATTTGACCAAACATATCGCTGGGTAAAACGTCTAAAAAAACTCCGGTCCCTTTGCTTTTAGACATTAATTCTCCCGTTTTAGGATTCTCCATGAGTGTTACGGCTACCACATATTTGTTTTTATTTTTCAATTTTTTAAGTAGAGTTCTCCCCGCAAGCGCATTAAAAATCTGATCCGTGCCGCAGACTTCAACATCAATTTCCATGGCAACAGAATCATATCCTTGCATCAGTGGATATAAAAATTCATTTAAATAAATCGGTTGGCCCTTTTTCAATCTTTTTTGAAACATATCTCTCTCAATCATTTGCTGAACTGTAAAATTACTCGCTAAGTTAATTAGACCCTCAAAATTCAACTTTGAAAGCCACTTGCTGTTATACATTATTTTTGGAGGATTTTCCTTATCATTGAAGCTCATAAGCGGTTTAATAAGCTCCTTCCACTTCTTTATATTACGGAGAACTTCTTCGCGCGATAATTGCCGGCGATAGGAATTTTCACCAGTCGGATCACCTATTCTGGCAGTAAAATCGCCAAAAAGGATAATGACTTCATGGCCGAGCTTCCTAAACTTTTCCATCAGCATAAAGTTTTTCGCGTGACTTAAATGTAGGGTAGGCGCAGTCGCATCAAAACCGATATAGAACTTCATTTGATTCCCACTTAGAATTTTCTCTCGAAATTCTTTTTTGGTAGGAAAAATTTCAACGATTGTGCCTCTATTTAAAATTTCATCTATTTTTTTGACATCTGTAATAATTTTCATAGGTAAACAATATCAAATTATCTTTATTTTGCCAAATTGGAATTAACTTGATTCAACTTAACTTCTGTTGTATATAATGATATTATTGTTAATATAAAAATGAAAAAATACTACAAATTTTTGTCCCACATTGCTCTTTGGAGCATTCTCTTTGTTTTCATCGCCGCCACCCTGATTATAGCGGCTTTCTTTTATTACAGCCGGTTTCTGCCAGATCCCAACGCCTGGCAAGACAGGAAAATAATCCAGTCAACAAAAATTTATGATCGAGAAAACAAGGCTCTCTTGTATGAAATTCACGGTGAAGAAAAACGAACATTAATTGCTTATAGCGACATACCTCAAGTAGCTAAAAACGCCACGATCGTTGCTGAAGATACCGAATTTTACAATCATTCCGGCATTAATTTTCGCGGCATTTTACGGGCTATTTTAGCCGACATTAAGGATAAAAAGGTGCTCGAAGGAGGATCAAGTATTACTCAACAACTCATAAAAAACGCTTATCTAACGCCGGAGAGAACTATCGGCCGAAAGATTAAGGAATTGATTTTAGCGATCACTTTAGAAAAAAAATACTCCAAAGACGAAATTTTAAATTTTTACTTAAATCAAATACCTTATGGATCTAATTCTTACGGAATCGAAGCGGCAGCTCAAACCTACTTCAACAAGTCGGCAAAAGATTTAAGTACAGCCGAAGCAGTTTACTTAGCTGCTATGCCCAAAGCTCCATCATATTATTCTCCATACGGTAACCATGGCGATGAATTAAAGGATAGAGCTAATTATATTCTTGGAAGGCTCCGTAATCTAAAATATATCTCCGAAGAAAATTATAACGAGTCAAAAAAGGAAACAGTTGATTTTGTTGACCAAAAAAGCAATATAACAGCGCCCCACTTCGTAATGTTTATACGCGATTATTTAAATGAGAAATATGGCGAAGACTTTGTTGAAAAAAGCGGACTAAAAGTAACAACTACTATTGACCTTAATTTACAAGAGATCGCGGAAAAATCTGTAGAAGAGGGAGCCAAAAAGAATGAGGTATTTAATGCTAAAAACGCCGCTATGGCAGCAATTAATCCAAAAACTGGAGAGATACTGGCAATGGTAGGTTCAAAAAATTACTTTGGAGAGCCAGAGCCGGCCGGATGCGACCCCGGGAAAAGTTGCCAATTTGAACCAAACGTTAATATAACCACTAGGTTGCGCCAGCCAGGGTCATCTTTTAAGCCCTTTGTTTATGCTACAGCAATAACCAACGGTTTCACTCCATCAACAATTGTTTGGGATATCCCCACAGAATTTAATCAATCATGTTTATGGAGTGGCGTGGCTGAACCTGGAGTAGATCAGGAAACATGTTACAAACCAAAAAATTACGACGGGAAATTTAGAGGTCCAGTGACATTGAAACAAGCATTAGCTAACTCTTTAAACGTACCATCGGTCAAAGTTTTATATCTTGCCGGAATCAATAATTCAATAGACACAGCAGAAAACATGGGAATTACTACATTAAAGGACAGATCACGGTACGGACTTTCGCTGGTGCTCGGAAGCGCTGAAGTGAAATTATTAGAAATGGTTTCCGCTTACGGAGTTTTTGCTAATGATGGTATTAAAAGAGAACCGACAGGTATTTTGAAAATTGAAGATGGAAATGGCCAAATATTGGAAGAATATAAAGAGCAAGATCAAAAAGTTATAGATGAAGAATCTGCCAGACAAATTAACGACATATTATCCGATAATAACGCCAGATCTCCGATGTTTGGGCTTTATGGACCTCTTTCCCTCGGAGAGATACCAGCGGCCGCAAAAACAGGTACTACTCAAGACCCTGTTGACGAAACAAAAGCAAGAGACGCGTGGATTATTGGTTACACTCCATCGCTTGTTGCTGGTGTTTGGGTTGGTAACAATAATAATGTTCCTATAGAAAAAGGTGGAGCCGGTGTTGCAGCCGCTGGACCTATTTGGCATAACTTCATGATTTCTGCGCTAAAAAACAAGCAAATTGAAACATTCAATAAACCAAAACAAATAATTACCGAAAAACCAATTTTAGATGGTCAATACCAAATGTCAGTAAAACTAAAAATAAACAAAAACAACGGACTTTTGGCAACCGAAAAAACCCAAACATCTTTAATTGAAGAAAAATCATTTACTGAAATTCACGAAATACTTTGGTGGTTAAATAAAAACAATCCTCAAGGATCTCCTCCGGACAATCCAGAATCAGATCCTCAATTTAAGAACTGGGAATTATCGCTTCAAAATTGGCTTCAATCCAATAATTACACAAATTTCAATCAATTACCTAAAGATTACGACAATTAATTTGTTAATTAAGAATTTCTTATTGGCATTAGTATATAAAAAAAATCAGAACCGCTTACCGGCTTAATGACGGCAGGTTTTTGATCACCATTGAGTTCCAAAACAATTTCATCACTATTTATATTTTTTAAACCATCTAAAACATAACGCCAATTAAAAACAATATCTACATCTTTACCTTTAATTTCCCCATTGATTTTCGCGTCGTGGTTGCCGTAATCATTATTACTTGAATAAACCTGTAGGTGTGATTTATCAGAATTTGTTTTAATTTTGACATCGTTTATTTTTGAGGAAAAACAACCAGCCAACTTAATGGATTCTTCTAAATCATTTTTACCGACGAAACACTGAGTCTCGAAAGATTTTGGTATTATTGCCTCATAATCAGGATAATTTCCTTCAATTAATCTTGAAATTAAGTGAATATTATTTAAATCAAACAAAATTTGATTTTGATCAATAAATATTTTTACTTCACTGTCTTGATCTCCCAAAATTCTTATAAGTTCACTAACTACCCTTAATGGAAGGATAATGTTTTGCGATTTATCAAAATTTATTTTTATTTTTTCTTTTAAATCTTTAGAGGAAACGAAAATAGTTTTATGCGCTAATCGGAAACTATCGGTTGCAATAAATTTTATTTGATCTGGACTAAATTTAATATAAACACTAGAAATCTCCGGCCTATTATCAGAAGTTGCCGAAGAATTAACAACACAATCTAAAGATTCTTTAAGTATTTTTGAGTTTATAATTAGAAAAGAATCGTTTTTTATCTTAGGAATTATAGGAAAATCTTCTGCGTCTAAGCCATTAATAGATGCATTAATATTATCGCAGTTTAAATTAAGTTTAGAATTACTAACTTCTAAACTAATATTTTTATTTGGTAAATTATTAACAAATTGGCTTAAAAGTTGAGCTGGTACAGTTATACTACCATCTTTTAATATTTTTGATGATACCCAAGAAGTAAAACCGATTTCTAAATCAGTTGAAGAAATTCTTAACATTCCTTTTTCAGTAGATAGTAAAAAATTATTCAAAATAGGTAAAGTTGAATTATGTTTTATAATTCTTAATGCGTTATCTAAACTTCTTTTTAAATTTTCTCTCAAACAAATTACATTCATTTTTTTATTAATAATTAAACTATTTAATATTAAATAATAAAATTATTATTATTACTAAACTAAAAATCAGTGGAAAAGTTTTGTTTATTAAGATTTAAAGCCATTATTTTTTGCATTAAACTGTTAATATGTATGTTGGTAACTTATTGGTAATTTTTACTTTAAATTTTCTATTTATTGTTTTATAAACCTCTTATATACAATTTATTTACTTATTATCAACAAAGTCAAATTAAATAAAGTTTTTCTTTAATAGTGTTAATTTCATCGTTAAAGTTTTGATCTGTTTCTATTTCTTTTTTTATTTTATCGCAAGCGTGAATCGCTGTTGTATGATCTCTACCGCCAATTTTAAGACCAATAAATGGGAAAGAACTTTTTAATTCCTCTCTTAAGAGGTACATTATTATTTGTCTTGGTTTTACTATTTCTTTTTTTCTTGAACGTTCTAATAGCTCTTTTTCTGTTATATCATAAAAATCAGCTACTGCTTTCATAATACTCTTAAATGTTGTTGATTTTTTAGGAGTATTAACTATTGAATTTAAAGCTTTTTTGACTTCTATTAGATTTAAATCCTTCTTATTATTATCTATGTTTGAGGCTATTAAACGATTTAAAGCTCCTTCTAATTCTCTTATATTTTTTTTAATGTTTTGAGCTATATATTCAAGAATTTCGTAAGAAAAATCTACTCCTTTTTCATTAGCTTTAGTTTTTAGAATAGCTATTCTTGTCTCTAGGTCTGGGTAACTTATATCAGCAATCATTCCTCCTTCAAACCTAGAACGTAGTCGTTCTTCCAGAGTTTGAATTGATTTTGGTGGTCTATCGGACGAAATGATTATTTGCTTTCCGGCATCATATAATGCGTTAAAAGTGTGAAAAAATTCATCTTGAGTTTTTTCTTTACCGGAAAGAAACTGTATGTCGTCAATAATTAATAAATCGATTTTACGCCATCGTTTTTTAAAATCATCAATGTCATTCGGTCTTAAAGATCCTGATCTTAAAGTAGTTATAACTTCAGATGTAAACCTTTCTGAAGTTACATACTTTATTTTTTTATTTTCATTCTCCTTCCTAATAGTATTCCCTATTGCTTGTATAAGATGAGTTTTACCAAGACCAACGCCACCATAGATGAATAGCGGATTATATTTATTTCCTAAATTTTTTGTAACTGCGATTGCAGCAGCATGAGCAAGTTCGTTTGATGAACCAACTATGAAATTCTCGAAAGTATAGCGTGGGTTAAGATTTGTATCAGAATTAACGTTTAATTCCTGAAAGTATAGTTGTCTATTTGTTATTACCTCATTATTCTCTCTCTTCTTTTCTTTTGCATCTTCCTTACTTTGATTTGGTTTGATTTGGTATCTTACCTCTTTTACTTCCGATTCAATGTTTCTTAAGGATTTTAAGATGAATTTATGATACTTGTTTTCAAGCCATTCCTTGGTAAAGCTATTAGGCACCGCAACCATAACAACTCCGTTTTTTTTGTCAACGATTGAAGTGTTTTGAAACCAAGTTTTGTAATTTGCTTTTGAGATTTGTAGTTCCACTTCTCCTAAAGCAGCTTTCCATAATTCGTGTAATTCCATGTTGTTTTTTTTCAGTATAACACCTTAGTGAGTCTGTTAGGGAATAATTTTTAGTATAAAATTGTTTATAACTTGTGGATTTCCTGTTGAAAACAATAAATCATAAAAAATGTTTGACGCAATATTAATTTTTATGTTATAAGATTAAATATGAGTATTACTTATAAACCAAAA
>Ga0209542_10018635_pt1 | contig 11213 bp, 17 predicted proteins | sample RifCSPhighO2_01_FD_184028 | JGI IMG/M metagenome (GOLD analysis project Ga0209542, IMG submission 184028) | Soil microbial communities from Rifle, Colorado - Rifle CSP2_plank highO2_0.1 (SPAdes) (version 2) | ecosystem: Environmental > Terrestrial > Deep subsurface > Rock core/Sediment ...
GCTCGACGGGTGTGGCTTTAATCTCCGTCGTAACAAATCGGCTGTGTTCCCCTGGTTTGAGGCTGTGGTGGTTTTTGACATGGGTACGGAAGTAGTTGGGTAGGTAGTGGGGTTTTCGAGGGGCTTTGGCAAACAAGCTTTTTGGGCCGTAAAGGTGGCCTTCTTTCTGCGTGCAACCTTGGGTGAGGCCGTAGATGAAGAGGCTTGCGTCATGGATGTGGTGCAGGTGGTTGTGCGTAAGTAAAATGTGTTGAATCTCAGCCGGTTGAACTTGGTAGTCTAGGGCGCGATGATAACTTCCCGGACCAGGGTCGATGAGGAAGTATTGTTTGTGAATTTGTAGGAGTAAGCCATAAGCGCCATTGTTTTCAGCTAGAAGGTGGTAGTCGCCGTCTACACCGAGGAAGAGCAAGTAGTCGTCCATGTATCCATTCTTGGGTAGGGAGGGTTATAAAGATTGTGGATGAAGAAGGCCTATCCTCTCGCCTCAACCGTCAACTGAATCCCAGTCAATCCTTTAAACTGACTCAAAAGTTCATGGACCATTTCATAGCGGTTTTCATCTCTTGGAATTCGTCCAGTGCCTTTCAAAACAGCGACGTTTTCAAGAATGTCAATCTCAAGTCCGAGTTGCAAATTAGAAGCTCCTCCAAACTTTTTGTCAGAGACGAGCAAGGGCCAGCAGCGGATGGTTTTTTCATCATTCTTCTGGACGTGGTGGGGCACTAAGAGTTCCTTGCCAGAAGCAATTTCCATGGAGTGCCAGTTGCATTCATATCCTGCATGCACCAATGCAGCCTGTCTAGATAATAGGGCATTGTACAATTCTCGAATGGGATATTGGGCAGAAGTATAATGGAGTTCTTCTGGTTTGACGTCTTTGCGGGGTTTGGGCTTGACTTCCGCAACGGTTGGGCCGTTTCCATTGCCTTTCTTGTTTTGAGCCATTTAAGCGTTCTGAGAGCCGCCCTTATAAAAAGTTGTATAATCACTCTGGAATGGAGACTTTACTTCCCGATTACAATAGCACCAATTACCACAATGGCTGCGGCAAAGATCTTTTGTTTGGCATGTTCTTTTTCTCCTAGGAAAAAAATACCGGCTACGACTGCGAAGATGGTTCCCAATTGTAAGATGGGATATACAAAGGTGATTTCTCCTAAGGAAAACGCTTTGAGTTGGAAGTAATAAGTCGCGGCTGCAAGGAAGATGGCGATAAAAGCGGCTGTCCGCCGATGCTTAAGCAGGTGTTTGACTTGGTGGATCCGTTTGGGTAAAAAGCAGGTTAGAATCATCGCAGGGCCTAGGTAGACAAGAAACCCATACATTTCTGGGTTGAAGTAGTTTAAGGAGACTTTGTCGAGGACGACTACAATCGCGATGAGGATCGCAGTTCCTAAGGTCCATTGAACGCCTCGATTGGTGAGTCTTCCAAATTTTCGTTCCGGGTGCCAGAGTAAAATACAAACACCGAAAAAAATGATGAGCGTCCCTATCACGCGTTGGCGAGTTATATTCTCTCCCAAGATCAAGCCTCCAATAAGGAGAGCCCATAAAAGTTTAGTTTGTCCGATAGGTTCTTTGAGGCTGACTTCAGTATTCTTGAAGGAAGTAATGGCTGAAATGTCAACCAACGTCCAAACGACACAAGCGCCAATTAAAATGAGCCAGGCAATGGGTTGAGTTGGAAATGAAAAATGGGATAAAGCTAAAGGAAGGTAGAGGGCGGTTGCTACGATTTGATTAAGCCAACTATAAGCGAAAGGGAAGGTGTCTTTGGCAACATACCGGTGCATCAGTTTCGTGAAAGTAGAAGAGAGAATGGCGAGGAGAATGAAAAAATAGACAGGTTGGATCATGATTCTCGATTCCTACAGTCTTGTATGTTGCGTAGCATGCCGCCGTATTTCTGCCTTAAATACAGTTCGCTGCGAAGGGAGGTGAACTGGTAGCTTTTGCTGTTGTAGATCTGCATGACCAATGCGCAGGGGTCTGTGGTGGTGGCGAGTTGGTTGGCGTAGCCTTGCGAGATGTAGAGTGTAAATTCAGTTCCTCGGCTTCGTCCGGTGGCTATGAATCCTCCTTCCGCATAGAACATTAGGTTTTGGATGGGGTCTCCGGTTGAGTCGTAAAACCCAATTTGGAATTGGCCGTCTTTGGGGATCATATAGTACAAGTCTCCTGCGTCGGCTAAGAATTTCCGGATGACATTTTCGTTGATGGTTCCTGGAACAGTGGAGGGGCTTCCCGTGCGTACATAATTGGGTTGTTTGGTGATCATTTGGCTAGGGAAACTCGAAGTGGATGAGGAACGCGAAGTACTTCTAGGAAGGGTTGGTAATGATTTCCCGGTTTCTTGTTGATAAGTTGCATCGACTTTTTCTCGGAGTCGGTCAATGGTTTTTTCTGCTTCGCTGGTTTTGGCTTGGAAGAGTTGGTCTTCAGGAATTTTAATGTTTTGAGCATCTTCTTCCCAGCTAGTGGTTCCTAAGTAGACTTTGAAGATGACGATGAGGGCAAGCAGTCCAATGATGACCAGGGCGGTGACGCTGGTGACGCTTTTCCAGTCCCATTGGTACAGGTGCTGAATAAACCATTCTTTGGCATGTTTCCAGGCTTGGTTGTATTTTTTTTGTCGGAGTTTTTCTTCGACCTTTTTGGATTCTTGGTGTTGCATGGATTCAAGTATTTTTTCGATTTCATCGGGTTGTATGGGTTTAATGCCGAAGTCCATGGGTTTAGAAACAGGTTCAGTAGGAGTCTCAATGGGTTTTTCTTGGGTTGGTTTTACAGGAATCTTAAGGAGGGCTTTTTCTCTTCGTTGGGTATGTTCTTTTTGCAGTTTGCCTGGTACTCTGAGGAATTTTTTAGGGCATCTCTTCACTTCTTTTGGCAAATGCACGCCTTTCAGCCGTAGTTTCTTGGGCTTAGCTTTTTTCGTCATCACTAGAGTAGAACTGGATGCAAATTAAAAAGGTTGAGTTTTTAAGAGTGCTTTTAGGAAATAGCGAACGTTTTACGTTTTTGTCGGAATATTTACGAAAAGTCCAGACAATTTGCGATTTCTCGTGTAGCGTGCATATAAAGGATTCAAAAACTTCCAATCAGATGGAAAAACGGTATTACTTCGATACGTCGATTTGGTTGGATTTTCTTGAGAATCGGAATGAGCCTAATTGGAATAAAGGAGAACAAATTGGGATCTTATTAGAAAAATGTGCGTTAGAGAAAATAAGAGTAGTGTACTCTAATATTATTGTTCAAGAGCTGCATGAAAATGGCCATCCTATTTATCTGTTAAGAGAACCGTTTTTTGCTCTGCGCTTTATCTTGTTCTTTGTAAGAGCTTCGGCTAAGCAAGTGCGAAGAGCAAAGGATCTTTCTGCTAAGCGTCAGCTTCCGTGGGCAGATGCGGTTCATGCATTAATAGCAAGAGACCTGAATGCTATTTTGGTAAGTCGGGATAAACATTTCGAACAATTAAGAGATATTGTACAGTCTAGAAGGCCAGAAGAGCTTATTTGAACTTTTTCTCCCATTCTTTAGCTAGTTTCTCTCGTACTGCGTGGAGCTCTTCATCCGTCGTTTTTCGTTTGAAAATGCCTTTGAGATGATGAATGGATTTGAGTATCTCTTCTTTTTCGGTATTGGTCAATTCATGTCGTATAGCATCTCGGATAAACTCCGTTCTCGTGCTATATCGGTGCTTCTTCAGGTTGTCATCAATATCCTTAAGCAAGCCTTTGTCCAGTTTCAAACTGATTGCTTCAAGCATGGTATTACTTAGTATATACAAAGTAATATTTAAAGGTTTCGCCCGAGGAGGTCTTATTTTAGGGTCTTTTTGTGTTCAAGATATTGTTTTAGTGAGAGTGCTAGATGGGGAGTACACCTCTCCTTTTTAATCAGTTCGTTGAGATCTGCCAAGCTAAAGAACTGCCCATCATCTAATTTTTCTTTGTTTAGCTGAATAAGTTCTTCAGAATAGCCAACATAGACAGCACTGATTTCATTCTCCACTTCATCCTGGACGCGAATCTTTCCTATGTTTTCAAGCGGGCAATGAAGGCCAAGTAAGAAACCTAAAGCTTCTCTTGCTGTAGAATCATACTCTTCTTCACTTGAAACATGCGCTCCGATTCCGGTCGACCAGTATCCTGCATACACAGGGCTTTTTCGAGTGATTTTCCGGCAAAAAAATCTTCCTTTCGAGTCAAGGATAAAGCCATGCACTGATCGGTGTAGTAATCCTTTTTTCATAACTTCAGCTAGGTTTTTCTGTCCGATGATTTGATCATTTTCATTCACAACATCTAGAATTTCAGTCATACAATGGGTCAAAGTTAGGGAGATTAAAAGCTTTTTTGATAACCTTTAAAACCCCCATTCTATTCTTTATACCGTGCTAGCCTGGGTGGCTCGTTCTCACCTGTTACCGCAAGCGAACGTTAGGCGGGGGCGAAGCTCAAGGGGCGGTTGCCTCATGCAATTCGTCTCGGCTGGACCGTCGATCCTCTGTCCTCTTTGGCTTGGTGATGGTGAATCGGGTCAGACCTTGACCGGAGCAGCCCTAAGCAATTATCCAGGCGCTAAGAGGGTTGCGGAGGGGAGGAAGAGTCGAGATCAAACGAGTTGTGTGGGGCGTTATCCACTCTTGGGCGTGCACACTTTTATATTACCATTTTTTCTGTTTTTCTATGTTCAGGCAACAGCTCATACCGTCTGGTTTCGTATTCAATCTTCCACGTTTTCAGAAAGGCTTCAAAGGCCTCGGATCTTTGTAAGGGAATTAAAACAACCGTTCGTGTAAGTCGGATGCCTTGCAGATTCTCAATCATTTTTTTCAGTCCTCGGTCGAATTGTACTTTTTGGACAGGGGTCATATGCTTAATAGAATATTTGTATAATTTTACCGGTTCGATTTCGTATAGTTCAGCTAAGCGTTGTTCTTTGGCCACGCTCCATCCTTCTTGCATAATAGACAGCCAGAGAGAAGAATAAAGGTCTTTTATCGTAAGAATGGTAAAGTCAATCTGAATCTCAGGTATCGCGTTCCGGATCTCGGTTTCGATACTTTCAGTTGAAGGTGAGTCTTGCGTATGGATCAATAAGGCTATGTCGATGTCTTTTGGCATGGTTTTTTCTCTCAGAAAGCTCCCGAACAAAATTATATCTTCTACGAAGTTATACTTGTTCAAGAGCGGTTTTAATCTCTGGGTCCAGTTTTTCAACTTCTCTAAGTTCTCGTAGGGCATATTTCATTCCTTCGCAGCTTTCTTGGTCACTTGATTTTAGGTAGGTTTCAATATAAGCACGAAAAACCTTTTTGACGGTTCGGTGTATAAAGGGAAAGTATCGGTCTAAAATATCGAATCGCTCCCTATGATCTTCGGGCGGTTTCAGGTTATTTTTGACAATGACATAGTCGCATAGGCTGAACAACGCTTTGCTGTACAGGATTAATGCATTCTTGTAGCGGCCTTGTTGTTCTTCACTTTGTGCGCCTTGGAGTTCTTCGAGCACGCTGGCTTTCAGGACGTCGAGGAGGGTCATAGGGTAAGATAATAGGTTTTTGTGTATTTGTTTAGCATCCTAAGGTCAAAACTTCACCAAATAAAGATTCTGTTCGTCGCGGGGGTTGCGCTCAGAAAGCGAAGCTTTCTGACGTGCCAGAAACCGTAGTTTCTGAGCATCCCCACGGGGGAGCAGGACCTTAAAAAAGGCAAAAAGTTTTGAAGATGCTAAACAAATACGGTTTTTGTTTAAAAAACTTTGCTTTTTGTTAACAAAATAGGATGAAAAATAGTTATATGTTAACAAAAAACATTATATTGTTTTATATTAACAAAATAGCTAATAATAATCTTTAATGTTAACAAAAAACATAAAAAGGTATAGCCTTAGCTCCACCCTTGGGCGTGCACGCTTTAACTATGTTGGTTACCTTATAGAACCAAATAGTATCATTTTTATTTTATGGTAGCTTAAAGTAACCAAAAAGTTTAAATATACGTTATTGGTTACTTAATAGTATGGATCAAAATCAGACCTTATTAGGGAATGCTCGTGAATTCTTGAAAGAAGCTAGGCAAGCAAAAGCAAATGGCTCATACAATTCTGCCACAACCTTGTTCTTCAAAGCCATAGCGGTATTGGTGGATTTATTTATTTTGAAAAAGGAGGGGTTTATTCCAAGCAATCACACAGAAAGATTCAAGCTTCTAAAAGAAAAGTACATAGAGATTTACCGGATTATGGACAAGGATTTTCCAGTGTATCAGGACAGTTACAGACTCAAAATCACAAAACAAACAGCCGAGGTCTTAGAGAAAGATGTTGAAGAAATTACTAAGCTTACCAGAATTGAATGCTGAGGCAAAAAAGTTCATAGAGAAGAATCAAGAGGTTTGGGACATCGTCATTTATGGATCTGTTTCCCGCGGAAAGGAAGATGCCCGAGATATCGACTTCGCCATACTCTTAGCCAGTCAGCTAGATATGGGCAAAAAATTAAAATTAGCTCAGGTTTTTAAGGAAAAAATAGAAGAGATACTAGCTTCAATACAGGTGGATGTCAAGGTCGTGGATCTATATGATTTTCAAGATCCTAACTTTCTTGCCCGGCAAGGGATTCTCGCAGAAGGTTTTTCCCTCTCTAAAGGAGAATATCTCTCAAGGCTTTTAGGGTTTAATAGTTATGCTTTCATAAAATATTCTCTTAAAGGCTTAACTTATTCTCAGAAAAAGATGCTATATTATGCGCTCAAAGGGAGACGGGGAACAAAAGGGGTTCTGATCGATCTGAGTGGGGAATTGATAAGCAGAGAATGGTTAAAGGTGCCCGTTCAATTCTTGTATAAAATCGAGCAGTTATTAGCCCTGCATAGGGTCTCTTATTCAACGGAGCTGGCCCTAAGCTATTGGAAAAGATAATATACCTTGGGCGTGCATGCTTATTTATTTCAGAGTAATAGGTTTAGTGTTGTAAAAAGTAGAATTGAACAGCTTTTTTCATCGCATTTACAACGGCATTTAAGAATTCGTTCATGCTGTAGAAGATACGATCTTCTGCATTATCATCTACTCACTCTTCTTCCAATCCGGAATAGGGATGAGTTTTTCGCCAGGAAAAATGGCATTTCGTGCGGTCAGGCAAAACTTTCCATCGTGGGAAACACGAATCCAGACGAAGAGTCTCAATAAATATATAATTTTTTGAAATTGCGGGTCATCGTTTACTAATAAAAGAGGGATGCCTAATTGATTCCGAGAAACCCTTCCTTCGTCTAGCCAACCACCAAAAGGTCCTATACACCATTCCAGTACATCTTGCCATTTACTTCATCTTGAAGTAGGAAATCTTCAATCATAAGTGTCAGAGGAACATTCTTACCTAGTGCGGTTTGTAGCTGTTGAGTGCATTCGAATTTACTTTTTGGAAGCAATGGTGCTATTTCTTTGAAAACCTGTTGCGCCGTAAGATGCAGCATCTCACCGACTGTTATTGTTTCAACCATTCGTATTTTTCCTCGATCTTTCTTATTTAAACATTTCTATTCACAACTAGTCTCATTTCTTCCGTTTGAACGGATTCACCGCTTTAATCCCAGGTATTTTACTAAACGCCATATCTTCGGTGTAGATCTGGTACACGTGGTTCTCCATCATCGTCGCCACAATGAGGGCGTCCCAGAAGGAAATAGTGTTTTGTTGTTGGAGTCGAAGAGCTTGGGTGAGGGTAGAAAGTCTATAAGAGTAAATGATCCATGTCGGGAGTTGGAATAAGGTGAGGATTTCGATGGTTTCTTCTTGAGTGTAGGGTTTAGCGAGTTTATGGGTGAGGGTTCGAGAAAGTTCAGCAAGGACTTGGTTGGAGATATGGAATTTTTCTCGGCCTTGGGTAGCTTGCTGAAGAATCTTGTAGGCGATGGGCTGTTTTTCAGCTTCGGCAAGGTCGAAGGCGTAGACAAGGATGTTAGTGTCTAGGAAGGTCTCGATCATAGAGGTCATCTCGTGTTTTGTATAGTTTTTTCCCTAGGTGGCGAGGCATTTTCTCAAGGATTTCGAGCGCGTGTTTGCGCAATTTCTCTTCCTCATTCTTGCTCAGATTCCTCTCTACCGCTTCCGCAATGGTCTTCGCTATGGCTCCTTTCATTTTGCCGTATTTCTCCTTGGCCAGCTTCCGTAGCTTGGCTTCATCCTCGTCTTTGAGGCTGATCGTCAGTACGCCCATGTATTTACGTAAATAATTTGTTTATTTAAATATATCGCTATTTACGTAAATGGGTCAGTCTTTTTTAGGAATAGGTTACTAACAAAAATTTCGTGGTCTAAAGCCTCGTGCTTTAGGACGAAATTTTTGGAAGTTCCAAAAATCCGCCTGCCAAGGCGAGGAGCGTAAAGTCAGGAACTCGAGAAAAGCGAGTTCCTGGGATGAACAATTGTGATTGTTCATAGCTCCGAGCGGCGGATTTTTGTTACTCTTCAAAAAGGTAATCCAAGAATTTTCGAAGGTCTTACGTCAAATTCGTTTAATTTTCGGTTCAGCCGGAGATTATTCCCTCCCAATCATATCCGCCGTTCCCGCTCCTAAGATGGCTGGGATGCTGGTCACAGCAACCTGCTTATACAACAGTCCTAAGTTATGAATATCAACGAGGTTGAAAAGAAACAGCACGACCAAGGTCACCCCGATGCAAGTGACATAAATCACAGTCACTCGTATAGGAAGGAAGTTCATGAATTTAATCTCGCGCACATCTCGAAAGCCAGTTTTGTAAATGAATAAGAACCCTATGATATAAGAAAGTATATACAAGAGAGTGGCACGGCTGTAGCCAATATTTTCCGCAACTTCTCTTACGTAGGTAAAAGTGAAGTGGGCAGCTACTCCCACGAATGCCCCAATCAAGCCTTTGGTGATGTCTCTCATCGTGATACGGGCAAGGGGTTTGTCGGTTAGTTTCTTTTCAATGTCTGAAGTCATGGATTCGATCTTTTTCTGTTCTTCTAGGAGTTGGGCTTCTTCTTGTTCGATCTTATTTTCTTGAGTGAGGATGTTTTTTTCTTCTTGTTCAATGCGTTCTTCCTCTCGTTCTAGCCGATCCTCTCGTTCGCGGATCTTTTTGAGCACTTTTCGAGCCATGCTTCATTTCCAGTTGACTTAGTTTTTAATGCTTTCGCAGGGCCGCATCCTTCCTTGTTTTTAGGGATAGGCTTATAAATCTCTTTTAGCTTCTCCTTTATCATGCCAAACATAATCCCTGTTCCAGGGCGTTCTAGGAACATATGGACGTTGGACAGCTCTCTATATGTGGATGATGCCGTGCGTTTCGTCGCCGTTCAAGGTGTTCGTGGTCAAGGAGCAATAGAGCCTCACGACCATGGGGTAGAAAATCTAGTCGAGCTTATTTTTCTAGCAGATGGTAGCATATACGGTGGCCTGGACGATCCTCGCATCGTTAAAGCAGGGTGCTCAGCCGCAGTTCCAATCGGAGTCACGCATGGCGATTTAGGCATTCCGTCACGCGGCCAATGGCTTTCCGTAAAGGTTCATGGTTCGGCGCAGTACTTGGCGAAGCCTCAAGTGAAGGGTAAATCCATTGTTCACACCTTTGAAACAAGGGGTGGTTTGCTGGCCGTAGCGTTTTCAGATGCAGTGTATGATCTAGCTGATTTGCTAGTAGCAGCAAGAGAGGGATGTATTCCAACGAGCGCGCACATCATGGGGTTTCCTTTGGTGGATGTGAAGAAAAGGCCGGATAGCTATGAAGTGCCGCAAATAGGCCCCAAGATGGGAAGATACTTGGGCATTGAGCAAAGCAGATAAGCGCACATTCGTTTTCTCATTGTTCATAAGAAAATTATATAAAGGGCAGCCGACTGCTCAAGTTGGGGTGTATATAATTGTTACAGATTCCGTTGCCACAGATCAAGGAAAAAATTCTCACGTCCGGTTTAATTTCTAAAGAAGATCTCGACAAGAAGATCCAGGCCAAGCTCGACTCTCTATCTGGCCTCGTTTCAGAAGAAGGCGCTGCACATATCGTAGCGAACGAGCTCGGTATCAAGCTTTGGGATGCCTCAGCTAAGCTTCAGGTCAAGAATATCTTAGCCGGAATGCGCAACGTGGAAGTCACGGGAAAGATCACCGCAAAATACGAAGCAAGGGAATTCAAAACCGATAAGCGGGAAGGTCAGGTCGCTAGTTTTATGTTGGGCGATGAAACAGGTACCATCCGAACAGTATTGTGGAATAATTTAGTTTCTGAGTATCATGCGAAGATGAATCAAGGGGATGTGGTGAGGTTACTAGGAGCATATGCCAAGGACAATCAGGGGCGTCTAGAACTGCACATGAATGATCGCTCAAAGCTGCAGATCAATCCAGAGGGGGTTCAAGTCTCTGTTGTGGCTTCCTATACGGAGAAATCGGCTGTGAGAAAAGCGCTTAAGGAGCTAGCTGAAGGGGATCAGAACGTGGAAATTTTAGCCACCATCGTGCAGGTGTTCGAGCCTCGTTTCTTCGAAGTCTGTCCGGTTTGCAGTAAAAGAATGAAGTTAGAAGGGGATAAGTTCACTTGTCCCACGCATGCGACTTCTCAGCCAGATTACGCATATGTCATGAATCTCTTTTTAGACGATGGTTCGGATAATGTGCGTTGTGTTCTTTGGCGTGACCAGGTAAAGGAGCTTTTGGCCATTCCAGAAGAGCAGATTAAGGGTTTCCGTCAGGATCCAGCCAAGTTTGAGTCTTGGAAAACCGAGCTATTGGGTAACATGATCAAAATATCAGGGCGTGTAAATAAAAACACGGCTTTCGACCGTTTGGAGTTCGTGGCAAACAAAGTCACAAAAAACCCAAATCCGGATGAGGAAATCCAGCGTTTGAAAGAAACTTCAGCCAAGGCACAGGAAGACACTGAGGTCTCGTTGAAGGTTGAGGATGTTTAATTCTTAATGATACGGAAAACTATTTAAGGTCTATCTTCTCGTTTTAAATGCATGAAGCAAGATTGGCTGCTGGTAACTTTAGTTGCGCTAGTTGCGGCATTGGGTTTATTCTATCAGTCTGGCGTTCATAACCTAGCAGGTTTGGCGTCTCAGCAGCCACGTATACAGCAGGCCTTCCCAAACTGTATGGATACGGACCTTGGTTTTTATCCAGCTCAGCAAGGCTCCACGTATGATAAGTACGCTGAGCTGGATAAAAA
>Ga0209542_10018636_pt1 | contig 11213 bp, 15 predicted proteins | sample RifCSPhighO2_01_FD_184028 | JGI IMG/M metagenome (GOLD analysis project Ga0209542, IMG submission 184028) | Soil microbial communities from Rifle, Colorado - Rifle CSP2_plank highO2_0.1 (SPAdes) (version 2) | ecosystem: Environmental > Terrestrial > Deep subsurface > Rock core/Sediment ...
TACAACGATGCCGTCACCAAACCCCACCCCGGCAAGAAAGGGATGATCACTTCTGATGGCCAAGACCTTGGGGCTGTCGACGAACTCTTTGAGCAGGCGGCCCGCTTCTGTATCGAATCCGGCCGCGCTTCCGCCTCGCTTCTCCAGCGCCGTCTCTCAATAGGCTACGCCCGCGCCGCTCGTATCCTCGACCAGCTCGAACAGCACGGTATCGTTTCTGCTGGCGACGGAGCCAAACCCCGCGAACTCTTGATCAAAAACGCCACCGATTTTTTTGACAACGGCGGTTCGACCAGTTCCGGTATAGAATAACTCCTCAATATGAAAACGATTGGAGAAATTTTGCGTATCGCTCGTAAAGACCATGGTGTCAGCCCCCAGCAGCTTTCTGGCATGACCAAGATCGACATCCGCCACATCGAGGCCCTCGAGGCAAACGACTTCAAAAACTTACCCTCAGCCACCTTTACCAAGGGCTTCGTTAGGAATCTAGCCATTTCTTTGGGCAAAGACCCTAGCGAATGGGTCGCCATCCTCCGTCGGGATTATCAGACCACCTCTCCTTCCAACCCCTCTCCAATTCGGCGAACTCGTCGTTTTCCCCTCGGTTCACTCCTCCAATCGCGGACAATCTTACTTGCTTTAGGGACTCTCGTTTTTATCATTTATCTCGGTTTTCAGTACCGCGCCGTCATCACCCCACCCCCGCTCGAGCTAACCAATCCCGCCAAAGACGCGGTTACCGTTTCCCCCGTTACTCTCGATGGCAAAACCGCCTCCGGCACTACCGTGGTTATTAATGATGATCTCAAAATCGTCCCTGATTCCTCTGGGCGCTTCCAGACCAAACTAAATCTATCCCCCGGCACAAATGAGATCAAGGTCGTGGTCCTCAATCGCTTCAACCGCTCCACCACCAAAGTAGTAAATATCACCATCCTCTCCCAGTAGTTCAAGTCAAGTACTTCAGCAAGAACACCGCTGAATTTTCCGAACCGTATTGATAATCCTTCACGGAGCCAGCATCTTCATATCCATTTTTATGATAAAAGCTGATTACTTTATCATCGTTTTTGTTGGTAAAGACAAACATTTTTTTTGCCCCCTTGCTTCTCGCTTGTGCCTCTAGCACTTTCAAAAGCAATGAACCTACACCTTGGCCGGCATATTTCGGATCAACCCCAGCGATAATTACCACCCATTTTTCTTCACCTTCTTTTCCATTTATCGGGCTTTCTTGTTGGGCGTACATAATCCCTGCGACATTTCCGTCCTCACCGACGGCCTTTAGGCAAAGACCCCTACTTTCAGAAATCATTTTTTCCATATACGGAAAGGAAAACCACTCTGATAAAGACGAATCTGTTGTTGCGGAAAAGGCAACTCTAGCCACGCGCTCAATTTCCAGTAAATCCCTAGGAATCTCTACAGCAACTATTCTCATAATGAAATTGTAGCAAAGAACACGACCTCCAAAAACCAGAAACACCCTCTTTCGCCCTTTTGGTAAAATAACCTGTGGATTCAAAGATAGGTCACATCTATTTGTATGTTTCTTCATTGAACAAGTCTTATCTCTTTTACAAAGATTTATTAGAGCTTCTAGGCTACAAGGAAAGCCTCAAAGCCGACTGGGGAGTATCTTTTGATAAAGACGGAACTAGTATTTGGCTGGAACAAGCGCCTGAAGACGGAAAAAAGCAAAAGTATACACGACGAGCCCCAGGACTAAATCATTTGGCCTTCAAACTTAGTTCAAAAGAAGCGGTAGACAAATTTTTCGAGAACTTTATCAAACAGAAAGGTATTCCAACACTTTATGGCACTCCAAAAGCATTTCCTGATTACGGCGATGACTACTACGCGGTTTTCTTTGAAGACCCTGACAAAATTAAACTAGAAGTCGCCTTTTATTCCTAGAATAAACCCATCTTTCCTATTTCCCTAAATATCGCATCTCGATTTGCTATTTTTTCAGATGGATATGGTGTCCAATTGTTGGCTTTGGCCCTCACTTCTTGGATGCGAATGATTTCTCTTTGAGCAGGTAAATCTGGTACTGTGAATGGTTGACCGAGTAGGGTGGCATTTGGTTCGTCTGGTAAGAAATGGCTCGAATCAAGATCTGTTAACTGGGTAAGTTTTGCTGTAGAAGCAAACTCTATTTTAAAATGCTCACTCTCAGGTTTTGAAAATCCAACTACATCTTGATCTGTTACCTTGTTTCTCACATATCCGTTACTCTCGAGGAGAGATATTAGGTCTGCCTCTTGTGCATCTCGGACAAGCAGGTCAGCATCATGGTGATCTCTGGTTAAACTACCGTAAAATCCATCGAGTCCATAACCCCCCGCAACACTTATTTTTATACCCTGTTCGTCGCATTGTTTTAGGATGTCAAGTAGAGCTTGGATTTGTTGAAGTTGTTCTTGAGAGGGAAGGTAACTTCCGACTTCCACGGTTGCTGCTTCTGGTTTGGTCTGAGTTTGTTCGAAAGATACCTGGTCCGTCACAGAATAATATTACTCCATTTCGTTTTCGTCATTGCGAGTCGAAGATCCCGTGTATTCCCGCGGGACGAAGCGCGGCAATCCATCCTCTGTCATTCCGACCCGCTTCGCCGTAGCTCCAGCGAGGCGAGCCGAGCGTACCCGCGAGTGGAGGAATCTTGTTGATATAATCGAAGCATGAAAGTCGTTGTTGGGTCATCCAGTGATAGAAAAATTGGAGTCGTAGAGAAAGTTTTCCGCAATCTCCTAAAGAAGGAAATCATAGTTACCGGACATAGCGCTGTTTCCGGTGTTCCAGAGACACCCTATGACAAACAAACTTACGATGGTGCACGAAACCGAGCATTGGACAGTAAAGCCATTCATCAAGCCGATTACTATATTGGGTTGGAATCAGGATTGGTCGAACGCTATGGAAAGTTATACGAGGAGGCATGGGCTTGCGTCGTCGTCAAAGATGGAAAAGAATTCTACGGTTATTCAAGTGGACTGTGTGTTCCCGAATTCATCATTCTGAGAATGAAAAAACTAAACATGGAGCATTGCGACGTAATGACACATATCGAAAAAGAGTTAGGAAAATTACCAAACGATACTTGGGGAACCTATTCCGGCGGTATTTTGGCCAGAGAAATAAGTCTAGAAGAAGCGTTGAGGAACGCATTAATGCAGGCAGTCCCAAACTCAGGAAGTCTCTATTCAAAACAATGACCTACCCCCGCCTGACCAACGAAGAATTCGCCACCATTTATCACAAAGTTCCCCGAGCAGCTGTTGATATCATCGTCCAAACTTCAGAAGGAATCGTCCTAACCAAACGCGCCATTCCGCCCTTTGTCGGTATGTGGCATATTTGCGGAGGAACCATTTTGTTTATGGAACCCATCAACCACGCTATTGATCGGATTATTTTGGATGAGCTTGGAGTCGGGGTAAAAGTGATTAAATCGCTAGGGGTTATTGAATACTTCAACGATGACGGCCGGCACACCATCAGCAACGCCTTTCTGGCTGAATTAATCGAGGGAGAATTGCGAGGTAGTAAACAAGGTCAAGAATTCGCCATTTTCAATGAGATTCCCGACAACTGTATCCCCGAACAGAAAGCCTTCCTCGAAAAATCTCACCTCCCGTGCCGGGTGTAAAATTTTGTTCATGGAACCAGCCGAGAAAATATTATTTTCCATCGTTTCTGGTTCAGATCTAACTCAGAACGACCTTGATTCGATCAATCTCTTACGAAAAAGAGAATTCAATGCTGATATTCCTATTTCTCCAAAGCCTGACAACGAAAGTTGGACCGATAAATTCTTCTTTGCCAAAAACCCAATCGGAAGTATCTTGGCCTTCGGCATATTACGAGTTACCAGAGTCGATTTTCACCAGAAAACGTACTTCGTTTTCGAGTTCAATGCGCTTATCGCGACAGCAAAGAGAAAAGGATACGGCGCCTTGCTTCTAAATAAAATTAAGGAATACGCCAAGTTACAGGAAAGAACTCTCTTAGGTTTTTGCACCAGTGAGCTGATTCCCTTTTATCTCAAAGCCGGTCTCGAGACGATCATTGCGGAAACTAATCGGTTTGCTTTTTATCAGGATCGCCAATCTTTTCCCGGCGAAACCCCGGGGGAAGCTGTCTTTGTTTCGGGACCAGACGGCCTGATCGAAGAAATGAAAAAATATCCGCAAGATACTGCCTACATCACCCGACACAAGAAAAATTAACTTGCTATACTAAATCTATGCCCCTGCCCCAAATAGTCAGTCTTTTCTCGATCTCCATCCTCACCGTCGTCGCTACCGTCATCGGCATCCAGATCATTTTTCTCCTCAAGGAGGTTGCCCATACTCTGGGGAAATTTAACTCCGCCCTCGATACCACCGAAGCCGCCATGAGACGTTTCGCCGAACCTTTCAGCAACATGCTTGCCGTCGTCGAAGGCCTCAAGCATAGCACCAAGATCATCGAAATCTTTAGCTCTTTCGTTGGCAGACACAGTCAGCCAAAGCCTCCCATCACCATGCAGACGCCCTTATGAGTGACGACAACTCCTTCTCTACCTTCATGTTCGGTCTGACTCTCGGGATTGTAGGCACAATTCTTTTGGGAACCGAGGAGGGTAGAAAGGTTTCCCAAAAACTCCTCCAGTCCGCTGGAGAAACTCTGGAGAAAAACGAGGATTTATTTCAAGAGGCCAAAAACGTTGCCAGCCAAGCTGTCCACGAGATCGAAAATCAATTTAGTGGAGAGACTCCACCTCCACCGGCTCCCTTCACCAACCGCCCTCGTTCCAAGACTACCTATTTCGAAAGCCACGGCGCCCCCCTCGAACCCTGACCTCCTTGCGATATAATGAGCCCATGCTAAGCGGCAATCAATTGCGTCAAAAATATCTGGACTTTTTCTCGACCCACGGTCATAAAATTATTCCCTCCGCCCCAATCGTCCTCGCCAACGACCCCACCACACTTTTTACTGGTTCCGGTATGCAGCCAATGATGCCCTATCTTCTCGGTGCACCCCATCCTCTCGGTACCCGCCTCACCGACAGCCAGAAATGTTTTCGCGCCGGGGACATCGAGGAGGTCGGCGATAACCGCCACCAAACTTTTTTTGAGATGCTCGGTAATTGGTCGCTGGGAGATTATTTCAAGGGCGAACAACTGGCTTGGATTTGGGAGTTCTATACGGGAAAGCTCGGCCTACCCAAAAAAAATCTCCATGTTTCTCTTTTTGCCGGCGACGATCAGGTCGGTCGGGATGAGGAATCGGTTCAAATTTGGCACAAGCTTGGTGTTTCTAACGACCACATCCATTATTACGGCGCCAAGAAAAATTGGTGGTCCCGTTCTGGTACTCCAGATCAAATGCCGGTAGGAGAGCCGGGCGGGCCAGATAGTGAAGTCTTCTATGATTTTGGTACTCCCCATGACCCAAAGTTTGGAGAAAGTTGTCATCCGAACTGCGACTGTGGCCGTTTCCTCGAGATCGGCAACTCCGTCTTCATGCTCTATCAGAAACAAGCCGATGGTTCTCTCAAAGAACTCGTCCAGAAAAACGTCGACTTCGGCGGAGGACTCGAGCGGATTCTCGCCGCCATCCATCACGACCCGGATGTTTATAAAACCGATCTTTTTTGGCCAATTATCGAAAAAATTGAAAATCTGACTGGCAAAAAATATTTCGATAATTCTTCTGCCATGCGCATTATTTGCGACCACCTCAAAGGCTCCGTCATGATGATCGCCGAAAGCTTGGAGCCCAGTAACAAACAGCAGGGCTACGTTCTTCGCCGACTCCTTCGTCGCACCGCTCTCAAAGTCTTTCGGATGAAACCGGATGCCAAAAGCGCCGACTTCAACTCGATCGTCGCCGCAATTTTTTCCATTTATGAAGATATCTATCTGGACAAACTCAAAGACTTCGACCGGGTCAATAACATCATCAAACTCGAGATAGAGAAGTTCCAGCGCACTATCAACCGTGGTCTCTCAGTTCTCGAAAAGATAGAAAAAATTGACGGTAAAATTGCCTTTGACATGCTTTCCACTTATGGCTTCCCTTGGGAATTAACCCTCGAGCTCGCCGCTGAACGAGGCCAAAAAGTCGATCGGGGACAATTCGAAATAGAATTTAAGAAACACCAAGACACAAGTCGTACCGCATCTACTGGCATGTTCAAAGGTGGACTGGCCGATCATTCAGAAGTTGTCACCCAATATCACACCGCCACCCATCTTCTCCACCAAGCTCTGCGTGATGTTTTGGGTATCAGCGTTCACCAGGCTGGTAGTAATTTGACGGTCGAGAGACTTCGTTTCGATTTTAGTTATGACAAAGCTCTTACCCCCGAAGAACTTCAAAAAGTCGAAAACGCCGTCAATGAAAAAATTGAAAGAAATCTCCCGGTCACCGCTGCCACCATGCCTTATGACGAAGCCATGAAGTCCGGCGCCTTGGCCTTTTTCAAAGAGAAATACCCCGATCAAGTCACTGTTTATACCATCGGCGACTATAGTCGGGAGCTCTGCGGCGGACCCCATGTCAGCCATACCTCAGAAATTGGTAAGATAAAGATAGTTAAACAAGAGTCACTTGGCAGTTCGTTGCGTCGGCTCTACCTGACCAAGGTCTCTTAATATCCGTTATGGCCTTTAATAATATATTTTCACCCAAAAAACAAAAAAATACGCCGGAACTTTTTTTGGCGGTTGAAATTCACGAATCGATGATCAAGTCCGCTGTCTGGCAGGTCGAGGACGAGACCCCTTCGATTGTCGCCCTAGGAAGCTATGAACTTTGGGACACCGAAGACTCCCTCATCAATGGGGTAGACGCCTCTCTCACCGAAGCCATCCGCGGCATCGATACCGAACCCGACCGGGTTATTTTTGGTTTGCCAGACTCCTGGTTGGTCGAAAATCGGATCCACCCGACCAAACAGAAACTGATCAAACGCCTCATCAAAGAACTCGACCTCAAGGCTATCGGCATGGTCACCATCACCGAAGCCATCGTCAGCCATCTGAAGACTCAGGAGGGCGTTCCCCCGACGGTTATTCTTCTCGAGATCTACCCCAGCAAAGTTATCGTTTCTCTCGTCAATCTCGGCGAAATTCAAGCTCAGGAGGAGGTTGGCCGTAGCGACGATCTGGCTCGCGACGTCGAAGAGGGATTGGCTCGCTTCGAAGCCGAGAAGCTTCCCGCTCGTTTTGTCCTGACCAATGGCGGTGACCTAGAAAACGAAGAACAGCAGATCATCGGCTATTCCTGGACCGAGAAGCTCCCCTTCATCCACCTGCCCAAGGTTCAAGTTCTCCCCATCGACTTTTCCATTCGGGCCATCGCTCTTTCCGGCGGCTCCGAAGCCGCCAAAGCCATCGGCCTTGAAATTGCTCCCGAAAATGTAACCCCGACACCGGCCGAAGGAAAATCAGACGCCATCGTCGAAGGCGTCACTTCTGATCTGGCCTCAATTGGATTTTCCCTTGATGGGGAAGTCGAAAAAATCGAAGAGGTCAGAGAAGAAGTTGAAGAAACGGTGTCCATAGTCGAACCCGTTGTCAGGAAACTTCCTCATTTCGCTCTACCAAAGATAAAGATTCCTCATTTTGCTTTTCCCTCGCTCAAACTCAAAGGGCTAGCGATTATCCTCCCTCTCATCGTCTTTTTTCTTCTCGTTGGTGGACTCATCGCTTACTACTTTTTCTTTGGCAAAGTCAAGGTTATCATGTCTATTGCCCCGGTCCGCGTCAATCAGACGATCGATGTTTCGATCGGCACCGGCACCAAAGATAATTATTTGCCGGTAATTGCCACCAAGAAAACTCTCTCCGCCAAAGCCAGCGACAGTCTTCCCACCACCGGCGAGGCTCTTGTCGGTGACAAAGCCACCGGCAAGGTTATCGTCTATACTACCAAAGCAATAAATCTTAAAGCCGGTTCAAAAATCACCGCGCCGGATGGACAAACTTTTACCCTCGATACAGCCGTTTCCGTCGCCTCCGGCAGTGCCGATCCTTCCTCCCCAGCTACAGTTTCCGTGTCAGTTTTGGCTACCAAAATTGGCGCCGACTCCAATCTGGAAAAAGGCATCAAACTCACCGCCGACGGTCATCAGAAATCAGACATCGTCGCTGTCGTCGACGCCACTTTCTCAGGCGGATCATCCAGAACTGTTAAGGCCGTCGACAAAAAAGATCAAGACAAACTTCTGACGCAAGTCAGTGACAAGATCAAGGCCGCAATCGATGATCAACTCAAAGCCTCCGACCCCGATAGCCGTTCTATCGTCGTCGGCGCTCTCAAGTACACCACCAAAACCTTTGACCATACTATTGGGCAGGAAGCCAACACTCTTTATCTCGACCTCGCCGCGGACATGGACGTTCTTGTCTACAGCAAAAAAGAAATGCTTAGTCAGATTGAAAAAAAGATTCTCGCCTCCGTCGACCTCGGGCTTGTCTTTGACTCGGAACAAACCCAAGTCAGTTTTACCGACCCCACTCCGCTTGATGCCAACACCTTTGCCACCAAAGCCAATGTCCAAGCGGTCTTGTTTCCGAAGATAAATGAGACCGAGTTCACCAAGGTCGTTCGAGGAAAACCAATTTCCGCTTTGAAAAATATCCTCCAGACAACCCCCGGTTACCAAAGCGCCACCGTTTACGTTTCCCCGAAATTGCCCCTTCTCGACCAGTTTTTGCCTCTAAATTCGGGAGGCTACAGTTACAGCCTCGCTACTAATAAGTAGTATGCTTTACTCCTATCAAAAAGCCACCCCGGAAATGCCCTCGCCGGGAAAATTAATTCCTCGCTATTTGCGGATCCTGCCTATCCTTGTTTCTTCCATCGGACTTGGTTTAGTCACCTCTGTCATCTGGCCGATGGTTAGTTACAACCTTTCCCTCAAGTTAAACAGCGGTTCTAGCAAAAACATCCTTTTATCGCCAATCATCTACGAATCATTCGCTAGTGAAGCTAATACCAATACCAACGAACCGACCTTGATTGCCGACGTCGACTATACCAAGGCCAGCAATTGGTTCACTTTTTCACCCGCCGACGGAGCCGCTCCTCCTCCCGTTGGCCAATCACAGTTCATTGATCTCAATGGTCAGCCCTCGACCTTGACCCAACAGCCGATAAAAGAAGAGGAGTACCGCTTGGCTATTCCTTCATTGGGCATCAAAGAAGCAATTGTCAAAGCCAACACCGACGATCTTGCCAAGAGTTTGATCCAGTATCAACAAACCGCCTTTCCCGGCGAAGTTGGAGCGCCGGTTATTTTTGGCCACTCCACCCTGCCACAGTTCTTCAATCCGGAAAATTACCTCACCATTTTTTCCACCCTACCTACCATCAAGATTGGCGCTGATATTTTCGTCGATTACGCTGGAGTCAAATACACCTACCGCGTCAGCAGTATGTATGAGGTCAAGCCGACTGAGTTCTGGGTTCTCAAACAAGACTACACCAAAAAAATTCTAAAGTTAATCACCTGCGTCCCGCCGGGAACGAAGCTCCGTCGTCTCGTCGTCGAAGCCGAGCTGATCAAATCATGATTTATTTATCCCTAGATCCGGGGTTGTCTCAAATCGGTGTTGCTATTTCCCACGAGGGTAAACTGGCCGAACCGCTCACTACTTTCGAATCCCACAATTTAATTAATCAAATTAAGATTTTAATCGAGAAATATCACCCCGACGTCATCGTTATCGGCGAGCCGAATTCAGGACCAATCAAGGATCTGGTTCAAGTCCTTCATGACGAAATCAAAGCCATTTTTTCCGGGCAAGTCGTCCTTCACCCCGAGGATCTTAGTAGCCAAGAAGCCAACCAAAAAATGCTCGAAGGCGGTATGGCCAAACAACGCCGTCAGGAGGGCAATCACGCCGCCGCCGCCGCCCTCATCCTCCAAGACTATCTCGACATTAAGTCCTGATCGCCTTGATTCCTCCGTGGTTTACGACTACTGCTGGTCGTCCGTGAACCAAACCAATTCTTCCAACCCGTAGGTCGCAATGAGGACAAAAAACATCCTGCCCCGTCGGCAGGTTCGAAACACCAACGAGGTCAGTTCCAATTTCGTCGATGTAACACTTGAGTAGATTGCCCGCTTTTACCTTCCGATACTTCCCGAAAAGTAAGTGTCCGTTTTTGCACTCCACCTCGATAACTTTAATTTTCGCCATGGTTAAATAATAATACCCCTACGGGGTTAGATCCCGTACCCACTACGGGGTTAGATCCCGTACCCAAAACCTCTGGTCAAGTAGGTATAAAATACTGTCATGGATGAAAAAGAATCTCCTGTCTCTGCAAAAAAAAAGCAAGAACTTATAACGTGGGTAAAGAAATACGATAGTTTAACTCCGTCAAATAGTGAGGTAAGCGATTTTGTTTCTCGCATCCCCAAAAGAGGAATTGGTTTTCGTTGCGATACCGCAGTTGTAGCTAGAGAATTAAAACGAAAAGGTTTAATAAAGAAAAGTAACAACTATTTTATTTTGGTCCCGCCAATAAATATTGAAATTTCAGATATCGAGTTTATTAGGGATTTGTTGTTTGATGAAATTAATTATTCTCTTGTTACTGTCGATCCGTGGGCCAATCAAGGTTTTATAAGGTATGCTGATAAGCAAGGATACTATTCAAGCTACTATGAAAGTAACCCAAATAGTAGACCAGCAATCAGCTGTTTTGTTTCTCCAGATAAAGTACTTTTTTCAAAAGTAACTGCCCAAGGGGCGAGAATAGGAAAAAAAATTGTTGGTGACGTTAGTGAATTTGGCGCCATTCCTTCTCAGTTTTTTAGAAGAACCGTAATCCTGTCAACAAAGGACGTTGCAATAGCCGAAGCCTTGACCACAGAACTTTTATCGCAGAAACATCCATCCGAGATAGGGTTTGGTACGGAGGATTATAGGAGAATAATGTGGCATTTCATATGTGGTCAAATGATGAAGAAAATGATGATCAGTTGGAATTGAATAAAAAAGACTTAGTCTAAACTTTATACCATGACAGAAAAACTTAGTCCAAAAGGCGCCACAGCTTTTCTATCGCTCGAAGGACTTCTTTCTGGTTTCTCTTTCCCTAGCGAGGAAGAGTATCGGCTGTTAGTCGACGAATTGGAAGAGAACCCCCCTCTCAATTTAACCCCGGAAGGATTATCTATGGTGCTCCAAATTCTAAGGGGA
>Ga0209542_10018637_pt1 | contig 11212 bp, 10 predicted proteins | sample RifCSPhighO2_01_FD_184028 | JGI IMG/M metagenome (GOLD analysis project Ga0209542, IMG submission 184028) | Soil microbial communities from Rifle, Colorado - Rifle CSP2_plank highO2_0.1 (SPAdes) (version 2) | ecosystem: Environmental > Terrestrial > Deep subsurface > Rock core/Sediment ...
GAAATTTATATATAAATCAGCATCTCACCACTTATCAAATAGCTGAAAAGCTTGGTTTTTGCCAGGGAACAATTTGGAAACGACTTCATGAATATAAAATAAAACCCAGGCTTTCTTATGTGCCCGTTAGTTTTAATAAAGAACAGCTTAAAAAATGGTACGTAAGTCAGAAGCTTTCAACGTGGGAAATTGAGAAAAGGTTTGGTCATTCTCGTGGCACAATTCATAGAAAGCTAAAAGAGTTTGGTTTAATCACAAGAAATATAGCCGTATCTCATATTAGATTTCCGCGGGTTAATTTTAGTGGCGATATTTTAGAAAAAGCCTATTTAGTAGGTTTCAGAATCGGTGACCTTAACGTTACTAAACGAGGAATCAAAAGCGAAACTATCGTTGTAAAATGTGCTAGCACAAAACAGGGCCAACTTGAGCTATTCAGAAATTTATTTTCAAAGTACAGTCATATTTTAGAAGGTAAGCGTACAAAAGAAGGGAAGATAAATATTCAAGCTAACCTAAATTTATCCTTTTCTTTCCTACTCGATAAAAGCCCAAATGGTTATAGCTGGGTTTTTGGTAACAAAAAAACATTCTTTGCCTTTTTGGCGGGATTTTCGGATGCAGAGGGCTCATTTTTTATATCGCAAGGTAAGGGCATATTTGCTATAGGAAATTATGACAAACTTCTACTTCTAAAAATTAAGCGATCATTAAGTGAGTTCGGAATAGACACCCCACAACTTAGCGTCTATTATCAAGAACAAAGAAAAATGTATAATGGATATCGTAGCAAAAGTGACTACCATATTCTGACTTGCTCTAAGAAGGTTTGCTTAATAAAATTACTGAGCTTTCTAGAGCTCCACATTAAGCATCCTGACAAGCTAGAGAAAGCAAGATTAATTAAGAGTAATATAATAGAGCGAAACTTTAAATTTGGAAATATAAATATATAAAATATGTCGAAGTTTTATATTACAACCGCAATCTTATATACCAATGGCCCACCTCATGTTGGATTTGCGATGGAATTAATTCAGGCGGATGTCATCGCTCGTTATCATAGACTGCTTGGAGATGATACGTTTTTTTTGACCGGAACAGATGAGCATGGTTCAACGGTTGCTAAAGCCGCCTTAAAAAACCATGTTGAACCTCAAAAATTTGTTGATGATTTAGCTAAACAAGCCCAAGGCCTTACAAAGTTATTAAACATATCCAATGATGATTTTATTCGTACTTCTGACCAAAAACGTCATTGGCCATCGGCGACAAAACTTTGGCAGTTACTTGCAGATAAAGATGACTTGTACAAAAAAAAATATAAAGGACTGTACTGTATAGGTCACGAATCATTTGTTAAAAAAGGTGACTTGGTAGATGGATTATGTCCATTACACAAAACAGAACCAGAAGGGGTGGAAGAAGAAAATTGGTTTTTTAAACTTTCAAAATACAAGAAAGATATAAAGAATAAAATAGAGAGTGAAGAAATAAAAATAGTGCCAATATCAAGAAAGACAGAAATACTTAATATCATTGAAGATGCTGAAGATATAAGTGTTTCTAGACCGACTTCTACTTTAACGTGGGGTATTCCCGTTCCTAACGATCCTGACCAGAGAATTTGGGTTTGGCTGGATGCTTTGCCGAATTATCTTTCTGCGCTGGGCTATGCTCAAGGAGATGCCAGATTTAATAAATTTTGGCCGGCCGACGTTCATCTCGTGGGCAAAGATATTCTTAGATTTCACGCCCTTATTTGGCCGGCAATTTTATTATCGGCCGGATTAAAATTACCAGAGTCTATATATGTACACGGGCTTATCAATGTAGAGGGTCAGAAAATGTCCAAGACAGTTGGCAATGTTATTGATCCGTTTCAGGTAATAGAAAAGTATGGAACTGATGTTGTCAGATATTTCTTACTTCGGGAAATTCCATCGGGCGAGGATGGAGATTTTTCCTATAAAAAATTGGAAGAAAGATATAACGGCGACTTGGCTAATGGACTTGGTAATTTAACCCAAAGAATAATTACGCTGATTGATACTAAACTGAACGGAGAGCTTATATACAAATACTCCATGGTAGAAAAAGAGGTTAAAGAAAAAGTAGAGCTAGTATTTAAAGAATATATTAAGAATATAGATAATTTCCTTTTGCATGAAGCTTTGGGCAAGACTTGGGAACTGATAGGCTATGCTAATAGATATATTGATGATAAAAAGCCCTGGGCCACAGTGAAACATAATGAGGGTGAATTTTTAGCCACAATGGACAACACTGTTTATATTTTATATAACATCGCCTGGATGCTAGTGCCTTTTCTGCCGGAAACTGCGGATAAAATCTTCGCAACTCTTGGAGCCGACCGAGAAGCAAAATCTCTGGATAGTTATAAGTTTAAGATTAGAAAAGGCGATTCGCTATTTCCCAGATTAGAGAAATAACCCCCCCCTTTCGTTAAAACTATGGAGGGCAAGGGCGGGCCTGCCTGCCGGCAGGGGTTTATTTCCGCGGTTATGATAAAAGAGACCGGAACTAGTCCGGCCTCGGTGATCCTCGTCGACTACTAGTTGTCGATTGGGGGCAGGTCTGTTTCGGTGGGGCTTCCTTCTTCGGCCTAGAAAGCCTCAGGACCAACAGGATGACCAGCAATGTCCCGACAATCAACAAACTTCCAAGTATTTGGCTAGGCGTCACTGACCCCCCCTACTTTAAATTATATCATAAAATAGATTAAATGTCAAGTATATTCGACTCCCACTGCCATCCGCAGATGGAACAATACAAAGAAGACCGAGAGGAAATGTTAAAACGAGCCCGTGAAGCGGGAGTTCTTATGATTTGCGTCGGGACTGATTTGGAGACCTCCAAGCAGGGGGTTGAGTTTGCGCATAAATATCCGAACCTGTGGGCTACTATTGGACTGCATCCAAATGATATTCCCGATGATTTTGATGTTATGGCGTATCATAACATGTTGCGGAATCACAAGGTGGTGGCAGTCGGTGAGGTAGGCTTGGATTATTACCGCACTCCGGAACCTAAAAAACAAAAAAAACAGAGGGAAGTCTTTGAACAGTTTATAGATCTTGCGACAAAAAATAATAAACCGATTATTGTTCATGCTCGTGACGCAGGAAAGGGGAGTACGGGGAAAGTACATTCAGATATTCTTGGTATTTTTGGAAATTGGACCCGCCTGCCGGACGGGCAGGAATTGGAAATTGGAAATTCCGCGCTTCGCGGAGTGGCCCATTCTTTTACGGGGAACATGGATGATGCCAAAAAATATCTGGATCTGGGTTTTTATCTGGGATTTAATGGAATCTTAACCTTTGCTAGACAATATGATGATGTAGTTAAATATATTCCGCTAGAAAGCATTCTTCTTGAAACTGATGCCCCGTTTCTCTCTCCGAAGCCGTATCGTGGAAAAAGAAACGAGCCAGCCTATGTTTTAGAAGTGGCTAAGAAAATTGCTGAACTTAAAAATGAATCTCTGGAAAAAGTGATTGAGCAGACAACTAAAAATTGTCAGAAGCTATTTAGTCTGGTATAACTAGGTATTCTTTGAAAAGGAGATTATCTATAAGATCCAAAGAGAGAGTAAGGGAGCTACTTAACGAGGTTCCTCTAAGCAAAAGCCAGAGGGAACGTTACCTGGAGGGACTAGATAAAATGACAGAAGAGGAGGCTAAGTCTATAGCCGATCGACTTGAGCGGGGTCTTGACCGATCACCTGAGGTCCTAGAAAAAGTTAGAAGGTGGTTATTAGAAAGAAGAGGAGAATAGGAGCTAACGCTCCTTTTTGATTTTTAGTTAATTTTGAGTTATGCTTCTGAGAGTTCTTATAGACGGAGAGGCGTCATGAAAGTACTAGTTCAGAGCTTCAGCTTTAAAAGAACCGGATATCCCGTAGATAAAACCGGGAAAGGCGGAGGTTTTGTATTTGATTGCCGGGCTATAGATGCCTATGATTATTCTAGTCATGTTCCCGGCGCTCCCTATTCTCATATGCACCTCACCGGGTTGGACGATAAGGTTGCGGATGCCCTTAATAGAGACGCTGAAACTCAAGAATTTCTTCAAGCTGCTTGGACCATGGTCAGAATAGATATAGCCAAGGGTCTTAGACGTAACCTGTCTGCTATAACTGTTAACTTCGGATGTACTGCCGGTCAGCACCGCAGTGTTTACTTAGCTGAGGCTATGGCTAGATTGATAAAGCAGAATTATCTGGAAGTAGAAGTGGAGTTAGTTCATTTGGAAAAATCATATTGGCCAAAAGGAGCATAAGCTCCTTTTTCCCCGCTTTTGAAAATAAATTGCGACCGTACGGTCGCTTTTAAATTAACTTTTATTTTCAAGGGCGGGGCTTTGATTTTTAGGCGAAATTTAGATAGAATTCATTAGCCAGATGTCAAAATATAACCCAAATAAAATTGAGAGAAAATGGCAACGCTACTGGGAGACCAAGAAATTTTATAATACAAAAGATAATGAGGCCGGCAAGAAAAATTATATGCTCCTGACCGAGTTCGCTTACCCTTCGGGTAATCTTCACATTGGCCATTGGTATGCCTTTGCTTTACCGGATATCAAGGCGCGCTACTTAAGAATGAACGGATATAATGTCATGTATCCGACCGGATTTGATGCTTTTGGCTTGCCAGCTGAAAATGCAGCCATAAAAAATAATATTCATCCGGAGGCCTGGACCAAGAAAAATATTTCTTATATGACTAAGCAGTTAAAGTCTATGGGTGCGACTTTTGATTGGTCTCGTGAGGTTAGTACGATAGACCCCGGTTACTATAAATGGACCCAATGGATGTTTCTTAAATTCTATGAAAAAGGATTGGCATATCGGGCTTCAACAAAAGTAAACTGGTGTCCTAAAGATAAAACAGTTTTGGCTAATGAGCAGGTGATAGACGGAAAGTGCGACAGGTGCAGTTCCGAAGTTGAGCAAAAAGAAATGACTCAGTGGATGTTTAAGATAACCGAATTCGCCGATGAGCTTGTTGATGGACTAAGGGATTTGGATTGGCAGGAAACAGCAAAGCTTGGTCAGAAGAACTGGATTGGCCGTTCTGAGGGAGCTAGAATTAAATTTCCAATTTCCAATTCCTGCCCGTCCGGCAGGCGGGTCCAATTTCCAATTAAAGATATAGAAGTCTTTACGACCCGACCTGACACTTTGTTCGGAGTTACGGCGGTGGTTGTTTCTCCTGAACTAGCTCAAAAATGGGTGAATAGCGGATGGAAAGTCTCGGATGAAGTTTTAATTTATATCAAAACCTCCTTGGGCAAAAGAGAGCTGGAGAGGCAGAAGGCCAAAGATAAAACAGGAGTTGATACGGGTAAATTTGCCATTAACCCGATTAACAACGAAAAAGTTCCGGTCTGGATAGCTGATTATGCTCTTGGACATTATGGAACGGGGGCAGTGATGTTTGTCCCAGCTCACGACCAGAGAGATTTTGAGTTTGCTAAAAAATATAACTTGCCGATGAAGATGGTTATCTGTCCTAATTATCCTGAACCAAAATGTCCGGTTTTAGAAAAAGCTTTTGAAGAAGACGCTCGTTTAGTTGATTCTGGTAAATTTGTTGGACTTACTTCGTTTGAGGCCAGAAAAAAAATAACAGAGGAATTAAAATCAAAACACCTTGGAGATTTTCAAAAAACATATCGTCTTCGTGACTGGATTTTATCTCGACAGAGATACTGGGGTGTTCCTATCCCGATGATAAATTGTAAAACCTGCGGCTATCAGCCTGTCCAGGAAAAAGAACTGCCCGTTAAATTACCCCTACTTAAAGATTTCAAACCTGCCGATGATGGACGGTCGCCATTAGCAAAAGCCATAAAATGGTTAAATGTTAAATGTCCTAAATGCGGGAATGATGCCGAGAGGGAAACGGATACGATGGATACTTTTGTTGATTCGTCTTGGTATTTTATGCGCTATACCGACCCTAAGAATAAGAAAGAATTTGCTTCAAAAGAAAAAATGGCCGATTGGCTTCCGGTACCTATGTATATAGGGGGAGCGGAGCATACAACGATGCATCTTTTGTACTCACGTTTTTATGCCAAAGCTTTGCATAAGTTGGGTTACGTTGATTTTAACGAACCGTTTCTGGGTAGAATAAACCGGGGAACTATACTCGGTCCAGATAATCAGAAAATGTCCAAGTCTCGTGGCAATGTAGTTGACCCCGATGTTGAAGTTAAAAAATACGGCGCTGATGCGGTCAGGATGTATCTTTCCTTTATGGGTCCGTATGAGCAGGGCGGGCCGTGGAGTCCTGGTGGAATAAGCGGTGTGTATAGGTTTTTAAATAGGATTTGGAATCTTTTTGAGAAATTGAAAGTAGAAAGTGGAAAGTCGAAAGTAGTTAATGATAAAAATTTAGAAATTAAGATCAATCAAGCCATAAAGAAGATAGGGGAGGATATTGCTGAGCTTAAGTTTAACACTTGCGTTTCTGAGCTCATGAAATTATTAAATGAATTCGAGACGGCTATAAATTACCAATTACCAATTACCAATTACCAATTATTCTTGAAACTTCTTGCGCCTTTTGCGCCTCACTTAGCGGAGGAACTTTGGACGAATGTTCTAAAAAAGAACCAGCCAAAGGCTGGCCAGCCTTTGGCTGGAAAATCGGTTCATCTGGAGAAATGGCCGGAGCATGACGAAAAATTATTAGCGGAAGAAAAAATAAAACTGGTTGTTCAGGTAAATGGCCGGATGAGAGATACGATTGAAGTTAAAAAAGGACTCTCTGAAAATGAAGCAAAAGAGCTGGCCCTGAAGAGTGAGAATGTAAAAAGACATATAACGGGAGAAATTAAAAGGGTTATTTATGTAAAAGACAGGATAATAAACTTAGTAGTATGAGTTTATTAGCAAAAGAACTAAAAAGATTAAAAATAATTAGAAGGGGTAAATTTGTACTAAAAAGCGTGGAAGTTTCAGATTTTTATGTTGATATGAAAAAGGCCTTTGGTGATCCGAAGGCCTTTAGTCTAATTTGCTCTGAACTTTGTAAAATAATAGACAAGAAGGCGACATGTGTTGCTGGTTCTGGCCATGGCGGGTTGCCACTGGCAACAGCCGTCTCATTAAAGCTGGACTTACCGCTAGTTCTAGTCAGAGATAAAGATAAAAAGCATGGTCTCAGGAAATTAATTGATGGCTACGTGCCAGATAAAAAAGATAAGGTTGTTATTATTGATGATGTTTTTTCTTCCGGAACGAGCATTTCTAATACGGTCAGAGCTTTAAGTAAGACAAAATCAAAAATTATAGCAGGCTATGTAGTAGTGAGCAGGGGAGATGCATCAAATTTCAAGATTAGTATCAACAGCCTGCTTGACCACCGAAAATTATTAAATTAATATTTAAATACAATTAAATATTATCAAGAGTGCGGCGAGAGTAACGGCTCAATGACCCGCTAGCAACGTACCCGGCTATATTTAGAGGATAACGTGCTCCATCCGTCCCACACGGGAAGATAATTATGCTCATCATAATAAAAATTCCACCGTGGGTGGAATTTTTATTATGATGAGCAACATTCCCCACATTATGTTTTTTGCCCAAAAAACATTTACTGTTGAAAGTGTAACCTCGGGACATCCGGATAAGGTATGCGACCAAATTTCTGATGCTATATTGGACGAGTGTCTAAAACAGGACTCACAAAGTCGGGTCGCAGTTGAGGTATTTGGCAGTCACGGAACTTTAGTTATCGGTGGAGAAGTAACAACTAGGGCTGTAGTTGACTATCCGAAGATCGCCAGAGATTTGTATAAATCAATAGGCTACGAAGACGAACTGGAAATTATTAATCGTGTTGTTCAGCAATCGCCGGATATTGCCAGGGGTGTTGATACTGGGGGAGCGGGTGACCAGGGCATGATGTATGGCTATGCAACTTCAGAAACTTCCGAATTCCTTCCGCGTCCGGTCGTATTAGCTCATCAACTGGCAAGAAAATTAGAGATACTTAGACGGGAAGATTCTAGGTTTAAGTGGCTTGGGCCCGATGGTAAAACCCAGATTACTTGTCGTAACGGCCATATTGATACAGTTCTTGTCAGCTGTCAGCATAATCCTGACATTAATAATGAGGCTATAACTTCACTTGTCTCTAATCACATCATAGTTCCGGTAATAGGCGATACGTCAGGTGTTAAGATACTTGTTAATCCATCAGGGCTGTTCACTATCGGCGGGTTTAAGGCCGATGCCGGTCTTACGGGGAGAAAAATAATGGTGGATACTTATTGTGGCCTGATACCTCATGGGGGAGGATGTTTTTCCGGAAAAGATTCAACCAAAGTTGATCGTTCCGGTGCTTATATGGCCAGGTATGTTGCTAAACAAATAGTTGCAAGGGGAATTGCCGATGAATGTCTTGTCTCGGTGGCTTATGCTATCGGCAAGGCCGAGCCGTTGATGGTAGAGGCACATGATGGCAGGGGAAATGACCTGAGCGGCTACGCTCAAAATAATTTTGATTTTCGTCCCTTAGCAATTATAGAACAGCTTGGGCTAAGAGATCCAATATTTTTAAAAACTGCGTCATACGGCCATTTTGGACGAGTAGAATTCTCTTGGGAAAAAATATGATCCACTTTAATGTTTGACAAAATGAGCCTTTTCTGCTAATATATAGAGTATAAGAGCCTGGCTGGAAACAGCGGGGTTTACCCTGAGTTTACCGAAGGGCCGGTCGAAAATAGAATAAGAATTAGGCTGATATTTAACGATTTTTACAGCTTTGCTGTATAAATGGCCAAATAGGCAGTCATTAATGAAGTGGCTAAAGAAAAAGCAGTATCACAGGACAGAGATCGAGACTTTGTAGAGATGATAATCAAGGAAATCGTTAACAACCCCGACGCCGTTAAGGTTGTCAGGACAGTTGATGAACTTGGTGTCTTGCTCTCCGTTAAGGTTGACCCGACAGATATGGGTCTTCTGATCGGACGATCAGGCTCTACGGCTAAGGCAATCAGAACTTTGGCAAGGATCGTAGGAATGCGAAACAACGCCAGAGTAAATCTCAAGATTGAGGAGCCGGAAGGTGGACGAGCTCCATCAGTCACCGGTAGCAAAACCAGAAACGTTGAAGACGTTATGGGCGATCTAGATATGTAAAAATTCGCTTTGCGAATTTTTACCAGCCTCTGGCGGGTTACAGAACTATATCAACCAAAAAGCGATGAAAATCGCTTTTTGGTTATCGGGAATGTTTGGAGGTTCGACCTTCAAATATTCATAGCCAAAGCCGATTTTTATTAGTTGTATTTTAAGTTGAAACTTGTATGTTCAGTTCCGAAGAAAATAGAATTAGCTTGAACTATGTGTAGAACATTCGGCGTTTAAGGAGTCGGGATAAGAATTTGCGAAAGCCTATTAAGCTTTGCGTCACATATAAATTTGTGGTATGGTATTGTTAACTAGTACCTTGAGAAGAGGCGCCATGAAGATCATCCGTAAAGGTAGGGTCAATGTAGATAAGCCTTGGGTTGGCCGGAAAATCCGTTGCAGTAATTGTGATTTTTTAGGCGTACTCGAATCTGATGATAAGGTTAAACTCCTATCTAATCAGCGAGAAGGTGTTTTATATTCAGTAATATGTCCCGATTGTAAAGCCTTTATGAGTTTGGCGCTTTCTAGTAGAAATTAGAGCCCGCTTTGCGGGCATTTTTTATAATTTTATGAAATTTGACATCATCACAATTTTTCCAAATCTCTTTTCCGGCTTCTTATCTGAATCCCTTTTAGCGCGGGCCCAAAAAAAGCCCGCCCCAAGGGGGCGAGGTCTCGCCAAGGGCGGAAAATTACTTACGATTAGAACTCACAACTTAAGAAAATGGACGACCGATAATCACAAAACAGTCGATGATCGGCCTTATGGCGGGGGAGCGGGCATGGTCATCAAAGTCGAGCCAGTCTATCGAGCAGTCTCGACTTTGAAATCAAAAATCAAAAATCAAAAATCAAAAATTAGAACGATTCTGCTTTCTGCTAAGGGTAAGACATTTACCCAGAAAGATGCCCGGAGATTGGCAAAATATGAGCGATTGATTTTTATATGCGGACGGTATGAAGGGGTTGATGAAAGGGTGGCTAAATATGTAGCTGATGAAGAAATATCAATCGGAAATTATGTTTTGTTTGGTGGAGAGGTAGCGTCTATGGTTATTATTGAGGCTGTTTCGCGTTTAATTCCAGGAGTCGTACAGAAAGAGGAATCTATTAAGAACGAGAGTTTTAGTAATTGGAAATTGGTAAATGGAAATTGGAAATTTAACAGAGAGCACCCGCAATATACCCGCCCAGAAGTTTTCTCCCCGAGCTACAAGCTACAAGCTACAAGATACAAGAAGTGGAAAGTACCAAGCGTTTTACTATCGGGAAATCATAAAAAGATTGAAGAGTGGAGGAAGAATAAAGCTAAATAAATTACCCATTGACTTTGTTTCTGCTTGGGAATATAATGACTAGTAACAAAGTAAACTAATAAACTAATACAACTTATAGCACGCCTGCCTGCCGGTAGGCAGGTCAGTATAATCACGATTGTTCCTTAAGGGGATAATCGTGATTATATTATTGTCAAAATCTAATGATAGTAATATAATCGTTCAGGAAAGATCTTTCCCAATTTTATATAGCTAACCAGACCAGTCTCACTTTAAAAAGTAGACTGGGTTAAATAAATTCCTGTCCTATCCGACTAAATCGGATTAGGATTTTTAGGAGAGTTTGATCCTGGCTCAGGATGAACGCTGGCGGCGTGGATAAGGCATGCAAGTCAAACGGGCTCTGTAGCAATACAGAGTACAGTGGCGAACGAGTTAGTAATACCTTGGAACGTACTCCGAAGACGGGGATAACTAGTCGAAAGATTAGCTAATACCCGATAGTCCCCGCACATAATTTTGAACGGCATTAAAATGCACGAGAGTGCTTTTCAAAATTATGTGCGGGGTAAAGTCGCAAGACACTTCGGAAGCGGCCTAGGTCCTATCAGTTTGTTGGCGGGGTAAAAGCCCACCAAGACTATGACGGGTAGGGGGTGTGAGAGCACGACCCCCAACGATGAAACTGCGATACGGTTCATACACCTACGGGTGGCTGCAGTCGAGAATATTCGACAATGGGCGAAAGCCT
>Ga0209542_10018638_pt1 | contig 11212 bp, 11 predicted proteins | sample RifCSPhighO2_01_FD_184028 | JGI IMG/M metagenome (GOLD analysis project Ga0209542, IMG submission 184028) | Soil microbial communities from Rifle, Colorado - Rifle CSP2_plank highO2_0.1 (SPAdes) (version 2) | ecosystem: Environmental > Terrestrial > Deep subsurface > Rock core/Sediment ...
AAATATGAAAAATACACTTATTACACTTAATCATGTTGATTTTAGCTATCGTTCAGAATTAACATTGGAAGACATCACCTTTTCTGTACTAAAGGGTGATTTTTTGGGTTTAATTGGTCCGAATGGAAGTGGAAAAACAACGCTGTTAAAAATTATGATCGGATTATTAAAACCCACGCAAGGAAAAGTAACGATTTTTAACCAGCCTTTCACTCTTTTTTCCGACTGGAAAAAAATCGGGTATGTGCCCCAAAAGGCAGGATTAATGACGATGCGTTTTCCTCTCACTGTTGAGGAAGTTATCGGTATGAGTGGCGCAGACTCAGCAGATATAACCTACTCACTTACCATAGTTGACATGGAGAAAAAAAGAAAAACACCACTCATGGAACTTTCAGGAGGTCAACAACAAAGAGTTTTTATCGCACGTGCATTAGTATCAAAACCAGAGTTATTAGTATTAGACGAACCGACCGTCGGTATTGATATTAACTCTCAAGCAAAGCTCTATAAACTATTGAAGGAATTAAATCAGCAAATGAATGTAACTTTGATTTTGGTATCTCATGATATGGACATTATCAGTCATGAAGTAAAAACAATTGCATGTATTAATAAACGTTTGTTGGGATATGGTAAATCTCAAGAAATTTTGCAGGGAAATTTTATAGAAAAAACATATGGTAAACATGCACGATTCGTAGTACACACACATTAAACTATGTTTGAATTATTTCATTACAGCTTTATGATCAGGGCTTTTATAGCAGGATCAATTATTGCGATAATCGCTCCTCTTGTCGGAAGTTTTTTAGTGGTGAAACGGTTTTCGCTTGTAGCTGATACTTTAGCGCACATTGCATTAGTCGGGGTAGCCATTGGTATACTCACAAGGATACAACCACTCATTACTACCATCATCGTTACTATACTTGCCGCAGGCTTTATTGAATACATTCGTACCAAAAAAAATATCCCAGGCGACATAGTACTTGCGCTATTTTTACCAGGTGGACTGGCTGTATCAGTCATCATCATGAATTTTGCACATGGTTTTAGTGCTGATCTTTTTAGTTATTTGTTTGGTAGTATTACGACGGTGCAACCACAAGAAATATGGTTAATGTTGTTTTTGGGAATAATTGTCATCTCCACGGTCGTTTTATTCTATAAAAAATTATTATATACATCGTTCGATGAAGAAAGCGCACGAGTGAGTGGAATACCTGTCGGATTATTTAATCTTCTCCTGATGATTCTCATCGCAATTATCGTCTCTTTATCAATGAGGGTGATAGGTATTCTTCTTATTGGTGCATTAATGGTTATTCCTGTTACGACAGCAATGCAGGTCAGTAGAAGCTTTAAAAATAGTATAGTATTGGGTATTTTTTTTGCACTCATTGCAGTTATAGCAGGACTTTTGAGCGCATATTATTTTAATCTTCCCGCAGGAGGTACCATAGTTCTTATTTCGTTGGGAATGTTTGGAATCGTTGGACTAATAAAAAATCATGTGTAAAGATGTTTATGAGCTCCTAACGCACTGTTACATAGACTGCCAGAGTTTATCCAAGAATTTAGCTCAAAAACTTCAAAAGTAACAAAATAGGCCACTTTTACTCCTTATCTATCTTCTTTTAACTATTGTTAAGTAAGCATTTTAGCTGTACAATTATGCATAATAGGAATTATCTAAAAGTAATACTTTTTTGACGACAAAAAATGGCAGAAAATAAAGTAAGACTACCGGAGCTTTTAACAATTGCACAGGTGGCAAAAATACTGAACGTTCATCCTACCACTTTGAGGAGATGGGATAAGAAAGGAAAGTTAAAAGCCATTCGTGTAGGCACGAAACGCGGTGTTGGCGAAAGACGCTATCACCGCGAGGACATTATTAAGGTGATAAGTAAAGAGATTGACTAGTTATTTTGCTAGAATTGATTATAGATATGAATAGTTTATTAAGAGAATACATACGTTTAGATAAAGTGGCTAATACCCATAAAGATTATTTGTATGAATACTTAGTAAACTTTTCTCAGACTAAAGACTTACCAATCCACAGATGGTTCTATTTTGTAGAAGGTTATTCTCCTAAACTTGTAATAAATGTACTTAAGTACTTGAACACAACCTCAAAGGATAGCTTTGTTTTTGATCCATTTGCAGGCTCCGGTACTACATTATTAACAGCAAAAGAGTTAGGCATGAAAGCTACAGGCATTGAAATAAATCCTTTTAGTGCTTTTATGATTAAAGTTAAAACAAGTAATTATTCAAAGGATGAAATAGATCAACTATTAGACTTTAATCTTCCCAAATATATTCCGCAAAAAAATGTTTATGGGAAGTATGAACTTAAAATAATAAAAAACCTCTTTGACCAAGATAAACTAGAAAAGATTGAATTATTAAAAACAAAAATTAATAAGGTCGAGAACACAAAAGTTAGAGACCTTTTATATATGGCTCTTTTGACTATTTTACCGGTTGTTTCTAATTACCGAAAAGGTGGAAATGGATTAAAAAGAAAAAGAGTCAATAATCATGCTGATACTTTTGATGAATTTACTAATAAAGTTAATGAGATAGCTAATGACTTAAAGATGGCAAAGAAAGGGCCAGAGCCGATGGTTATAAATGACACCTGCCTAAATTTAGATAATTATGATTTACCCGATATAGATATTTCAATTTTTTCTCCCCCATATGCAAACTGTTTTGATCCATTCGAAGTTTATAAAACTGAACTATGGGTAGGAGAATTTGTTAAAAGTTATAATGAGCTTGGCCTTATGAGAAAACGAGCCTTAACTTCGAATCTTAACGCCAATTTGAAAAAAGAATTTAATGGATTTCACAGAACAGAACTACTTTCCGAAATTGTAGATTTCCTAAACGCTCAAACTTTATGGGATAAACGTTTGCCAAAAATGATAGATACCTACTTTTACGATATGCACGCTCTACTAGAAAAACTGTATAGAAAAACAAAGAAAGGTGGTTATTGCGTGATTGTAGTTGGTAATTCCGCCTATGGTAATGTTGCAATTCCTACGGATATTCTATTGGGGCAAGTTGGAGAAAAAGCAGGATTCAAAATTCAAGAAATAGTCGAAGCTAGACGGAATGAAACAAGTTCACAACAGCATGCAAAATTAGGTGGATATTTAGACTTTTTAAGAGAGAGTCTCGTTATTTTAAAAAAATGATTATAAAAACTGAAGAAATACCTGAAAACGTAGAGAAAGACTCTATTTTAGAAATAACTTCTACAAAAGTGAATTATTTTACTCATGGTTTTTTTAAGTACCCATGTAAATTTATTGCTCAGATTCCAAGATGGGCTATTCTCAAGTACACAAAGAGGGGGCAACTTGTGTTAGACCCATTTGCAGGCTCCGGTACTACATTAGTAGAAGCAATTCTAAACGACAGAAATGGACTATCTGTTGATTTTGATAATTTAAGCCAATTACTCTGCAAGACAAAGACTACGTTATTATCAGAAAAACAGATAAAAATTTTAAAAAAAATAGTAAGTACTTTATTCTCAGCTCCCCAAAAAAAGATTTCTTTTACACCTGATCTCCATAATATTAATCACTGGTTCCCTAAAGAAAATATCGATAATCTTTTAATCCTTAAAAGTAATATTGAAAGTATTTTCAATGACGTTAAAGATGAAGATATATATAATTTTTTGCTTGTATGCTTTGCTTCAATTATTAAAAAATGTTCTTACACAGATAATACATCTCCTAAGCCTTATGTTTCCTCAAGAATTAAAAAGCAACCACAAGCTGTAAAAACTGCTTTCCATAAGGCATTTGATACTTATATAAAAAATGTAGAGGAGTATTTAAGCTATAAAGCTGGCCATTGCCGCATTCTCTCTGATGATGCAAGGAATATTAACGCTCCTAAATTCGAAGGAAAAGTTGATCTAGCAATTACCTCTCCGCCTTACATTAACGCCTTTGATTATGTAAGATCGCTAAGACTAGAGAACTCTTGGCTTGGTTACTATGGAGATTCAAATATTACTGAAATTAAAAAGAAACAGGTCGGGACAGAAACAGTACCATCTAAAATTTATTCTAACGAAATAGCTAAGACTTATATTGCTAAACTGGATGAAGTCATTAAAAAAATTTATAAGAAAGACAAAAAAAGGGCTTACATAGTATGGAAATTCTTTGAAGATATGCGAAAAAGTTTCAAAGAGGTAAATAAGCTCCTAAAAAAAGACGCTCATTATATAGTTGTGGTTGGTAACAGTAAGATTAGAGGTTTTGATGTTCCAACTCATGAGTTGCTTATTGAGATTGCAGAGGATAGCGGTTATAAATTAGAAAATATTTTTTCTTATGTAATAAAAAATCGGTATTTAAGAATACCTCGGTCAGGACGGGGGGGATTTATAGCTAATGATTGGGTTATAGATTTACAAAAATCAAATGGCTAAAACAACAAGAACTAAGGAAATTTGGCATATACCTAAAAGAGGTAACGTACACCAGACAATATATATGGTGCATGTATTAACGTGGGATAAATTTCTAGAAAAATCGTGGTCTAGCGGTAAACAAGAAATGCTTGCGAGCGAGATGGGTAAGGCAGGTTTAACAGATACCGGTGGCGCTATATCCCATCAATCTGTAAGAACACTTCTTGCAAACCTACCAAAGTATTTAGGTTTTGTTTATATCGATAATTCCTCAACGCCCTCTAGAATTTTTGTTACAGATGTAGGTTATCAATTGATTAAGTTTCATAAGATTGAAAACGTTAGCAAACACCGTAATTTAAAAGCATATTACCAAAGCGGTGATTTAATTGAAATCTCGGAAATCTTTAATCAACAAATGTCAAAGCTAATAATAACGAATCCCTCTATATTAAATGATTGCCAGAATGTATTAGTTTTTCCTTTCAGAATGACTTTAAAACTATTATTAGAATTAGACTATCTAGACAAAGAGGAAATTGGTTACATACTTTTCCATACGAAATCAGAAGATGAATACGATTTGCTAATTGAGAAAATTAAAAATTTTAGAGCATTAGCTCCGGATAAAAGACAATCAGAAATAGACGCTTATAAAAAAACTGAAGAAGGACAACTTACACTTGTAAAGGCGCCAACAGCAGGATATTACATGTACTTATGCTATTCTACTGGTTTATGCGATAGGGTTATGGCCAAGGTTAATAAAGTAAGAGAAGTTAAATTACCGGCAATAAAACTTAAAGACAAGGCAAGTACAATTAAGTTGCTAGATAATTTCAAAGATGCTGAAATTTATGATTTCAAGAATAATGGTTTTCTTTGGAAAGAATACTTTTCAAATCCTAAAAGACTATATCCCCCATTTGACGCTTCAATAAAAACAACTAGTGAGCAGGAGCTTTTAGTTACAGTCATTAAAGATGATTATATGGCCGCAAGTGAAGTTATCTCAAACAAAAGCAACACGTTTACACTACCGGTGTTTGGAAATGAAGAATATAAAATCATTGCTTATTTATTAGAAAATGGTAAAGAAATATTTAATGAAAAAATTACCTTTTCTAAAGGTAAACGAGAGTTTGTATTAGATGTAAAAATATCTGAGGAGAGAGAGGTACATTCGGTTGAAAAATTGATCAATCAAATACATCAGATGTTTGAAGGAAAATGGCAGGGTTTTGACCAAGAATACTATCGTAGACTTGAAGTCATTAAGAGAGTTTTAGGTAAAAATTACGTTGATAACCGAAGAAAAGGTGGAAGATTAGAATACCTATTCTTTGAACTACTCAATTTACTTAAAAATAATGGGGTCATAGATGAAGTTTACTGGTACGGAAAACAAGGACCCTATGGTGTATGCGAACCTGCACCTGGAGGCAAGGAAGGGTTCCCTGATATTGTTTTTGAAATAGCGGAATATTCTTTTGTTCTTGAACTTACAACAATAAGAGGCATTAGGGGGCAATGGGATAGTGCCGAAGCTTCTTCTGTGCCAGATCATATTATTAAATTCAAAGCGACAAATTCACATAAAAAGGTTATAGGGATTTTTTCTGCTCCTTCGATACATGAACAACTAGCACAAAACTTACTTTTAAATGCAAGACAAAATCATGTTGGAATGTTATTTGAACCTTCACTAGAATTTGCAAAAATACTTCAAAAGGCAGACAAGAAAAGTCTCTTGAAGTATTTATTAGATAATGTTGAATCACAGTTAAAAACATAAGTTGAAAATTAGTCTGAAAACATAAGGACTAATGCTGGAAGAAATAACAATTGTGGAGGGGAAAAATGAAAGCCAACAAAAACGTATTCGCCATTCATGAAGGGATGATTGTTTCTGAACTGTCTCAGTGCTTGGATCTAATTATTCTAATTTCCGAGAATCCAATCAGAAAAGAAACGCATATATTTGTTGAGCATTTAGCCCTGTCTTTACGAGAATTAAGTTTTTATGTCAATAAATATTTCGGAAAAAATTTAGACAAAAAGACTCTTGCCTATATGAACAGTGTTAAGGATATAAGAGACGCTATTTGTCATAGATCATCTCCCCAAAATCTACTAAACCCTCATCTATATCTTTCAGGAGGACTTAACTTTAAGAACGACGATGTTGAAGTACAGTATGGAAAAACAAAGATATTTTTAAAAGAAGGCATGGTTGGATTATATCTTCAATTTCGAAAAACAATCACCGATTCTAAACACTTCGCATATATGAGAAGACATCCTTCTTGGAATATTAAAGAACGGAGATTAGAAGAAGTAAATAAAAAACTTGCAAAGGCACTATCTACAAGCGATATCTTTAATAAAATGAAGGAGGCGTGGAAATGAATAAAATATTTGTTAATCGTTTTGCTTATAAGCCATACGGCCTAACGTCGGAAGAAATAGCAGTTGTAGAAACGCAAAAATAGTTATGGAAAATACTCATTCACAAATTGTCATATACAAGGATCAAAAAGGAAATATTAAAATTGATGTGCGTTTTGATGGTGATACCGTGTGGTTGACACAAAAGATGATGTCTTTACTTTTTCAAGTTTCGGTACCGACAATAAATGAACATATAAAAAATATTGTAAATGAAGGAGAAACTGATGGTTCAGCAACTATTAGGAAATTCCGAATAGTTCAAAAAGAAGGTAGCAGGGATGTTGAGCGAGAAGTAGAATACTACAATTTAGACCTTATTATTGCCGTTGGATACAGGGTAAAATCCTCACAAGGCACAGCATTTCGCAAGTGGGCAACAGAAAGGCTCTCGAAATATATCGTCAAAAGGCTTGTAATTGTTATGGGACATATTACCCAGCTCGTTGAGGATAAATATATCTATGATAAGTTTCGAGAGTATTTGAAGACGCACGGCATAACAGATATGCATCGTTCTGGGGATTTTTTGCGGTTTGTTGTTAATAATTATCGGGACATTGCAATCATCAATGTTTATAAGCAAGTTGACAAAGATAGGTGTTCTGAAAGTTTGATAAATTTATTGAAAAGTATAAAAGAAAACTCGAACCTTTTTAATAAAAAGTGGTATATGGATGTAAAGGGTGAGTTTAAGGATTGCTTTAACAAAAGAACAAATAAACTTAGAAAGACAGCAGTAGATAAAGATATTAAAGAATTAATAAGAATTGTTGGGAACTATAGCAGAAAAATGGAGAAGCCACACGACAGCCTTATTAAATTGCGTAACAAACAAAAGGCTCATGCGGATAAGAGTGGCTTCCAGTCAAAGTTAGTATTTAATGATTTAGATAGAGCAATTGTTATTCTGGAAAAGATAGTCTTGAAGTATCAAGTCATAGTCACTGGGGATGGCCAAGATAATTTGCGCACTGTAAACATCGACGATTATTTACGATTTGATACACTTTTTCGCAGTAAAGCTTCAAAAGTATAAGGACGGAAGTAAATATGAAAAAAATATCTGATAGTCAAATCGCTTTCTACCAATCACCGGACGGGTCGGTAAATATTGAAGTACTGTATGCTAAAGAAAACATCTGGCTTACCCAAAAGAAAATAGCTGAACTTTTTGATACAACGCCTCAAAATATAACCCAGCATCTCAAAAATATTTATACAGAAGGTGAAGCTGATCAGAAGTCAACTTGTAAGGATTTCTTACAAGTTCAACAAGAAGGTGAAAGAGAAGTCAAGAGAAGCACATCTTTTTATTCATTGGAAGCTATTATTGCTGTGGGTTACAGAGTCAATTCTGAGCGTGGCACGCAGTTTCGTCAATGGGCAACAGAAATTCTTAAAAGTTACATACACAAAGGATACGCCCTTGACAGCAATCGGATGAAATATGGCTCCCGTTTCAGCGCCAGATATTTTGATGAACTCTATGAGGAAATCAAAGATATCCGCACCAGCGGACGGATGATCTATCAGAAAATTACCGATATTTATGCCACGGCTATTGACTATTCACCAAAAACATACGAAAGCAAACAGTTTTTCGCGACAGTCCAAAACAAACTTCATTTTGCCATTACCTGAGAAACCGCCGCAGAAATAATTACCAACTGAGTAGGCAGTAAGAAAGACAACATGGGACTTACGTCGTGGCGCAGGTTTCCGAAGGGTAAAGTTATGCCAAGCGATGTAACGATTGCTAAAAATTATTTGGACAAAAAAGAGCTCACTCACCTAAACCGTGTCGGAAATATGTATTTGGATTATGCGGAATTGCAGACGGCGAGGGGAAAGGCAATGACGATGAAAGACTGGACAGAAAAACTGAATGCCTTTTTGAAATTCAGTGAATATGATATTTTGACTAATGCCGGCAGGATCAGCCATGAAGTCGTAGAAGTATTGGCACTGAAAGAATACAGTAAATTCAAAAAAATGCAGGATAAAACATTTAAAACTGATTTCGATCTATTTATTGAAGATGCGAGAAAATTAACTAAAAAACAAGCGAAAGCAAAAAAGTAGTGTATACCCATCGTAGTTCAGTTTGCAAAGCAAAACGAACGTACGAAGGGTTATGCCGCTTACAGATGAAGCACGTTTTTGCAATTTCATCTGAAAGCGGTATAGTAATATTAAAATGATTAAATTATCGCTATCAAAAATAGAATTATTATCTGATTGTCCGCGTCGTTTCTGGAACGGTATACAAAAATAATATGGCTAAAAAACAGGCAATAAAAAATATACAACCAAATATCCAAATTACCATCTATAAAACAGATGACGGCAAGGCGCGGGTAGAGGTGCGCTTTGAAGATGAAAATGCGTGGTTAACTCAAGCGCAGATGTCAGAATTATTTGACAGAGATCAATCGGTCATTTCAAAACATATAAAAAATGTATTTAACGAGGGAGAACTTGATGAAAAAAGCAATATGCAAAATTTGCATACTGCAATTTCAGACAAACCTGTCGTTCTATATAGTCTTGATGTAATCATTTCCGTTGGGTATCGCGTCAAGTCTTTACGAGGCACACAGTTCCGTATTTGGGCAACGGAGCATCTAAAAGAATACATGATTAAGGGGTTTACCTTGGACGATATCCGTCTCAAACAAGGTGGGTACAAGTCTAGATACTTTGAAGAATTGTTGCAGCGCATCCGTGATATCCGCAGCAGTGAACGGATGTTGTATCAGAAAGTTACAGATATTTATGCTACCGCGATTGATTATCGAAAAGACGCGAAAGAAACTGACCTGTTCTTCAAAACCGTGCAAAATAAAATGCATTATGCCGCGACAGGTAAGACCGCGGCTGAAATTATTTCTGAACGGGTAAGCAGAAATAAAAAAAATCTTGGTTTGACCAACTTCCCCGGGTATCATCCCATTAAACGCGATATTTTTATCGCAAAAAACTATCTTAATGAAAAAGAACTGGACTTATTAAACCGTATTGTTGACGCATATCTTTCTTTTGCTGAAATCCAAGCCCGAAGCGAAAAAGCAATGACGATGAAAAATTGGATCAAGAAACTTGATGAGTATTTGATGCTTATGGGTAAAGGGATTCTCAAGGATTCGGGAAGTGTAAGCGCAGTAGACGCCGAGGTGAAAGCTGAAGCCGAATTTGTAAAATTTAAAAAAGAGGAAGGTAAAAATTATATCAGTGATTTTGACAAGCTGGCAAAGAAACTGTTAAAGAAAGTTAAAACATGATTAAATTATCGGGGTCTAAATTAGAGTTGCTTTTTGATTGTCCCCGTTGTTTCTGGTTTTACGAATAAGCGCTATTTCCACTCCACGCCGCTAATGCCTGATGTTTTGAAAAGTTGTTGCAGTCTTTTTACTTCCTTAGTATGTTGTAATATTTTAGGGTCTTGTCTAGATAACAGCCAAAAAACTGTTAAAATAGACTGCAATGACAAGAAAGACAATAATACCAAAAATCTTCACTTTCCAGCATATTTTGTAGAACAAACTATGACGGCTGAAAAATCGCAATTTCTTGTTTGGAGCGGGCGATGGGAATTGAACCCACTGTCTTCTCCTTGGCAAGGAGACATTTTACCGGTAAACTACGCCCGCATATTGTAGATATTGTAACTCACCTACATCTTCTTTGCAAATATTCAAATATTTGTTCATTTCTGTGGATTTTATGCGAACCATACTTTAAACTATCTCTATGCACAAAAAACAGAATACTATTTCAATTATTATCCCCGTATATAACGAAGAAAAATATATTATCAAAACACTTGATAAAGTAATCGCTTCAAATACTCTTCATTTCGAGAAAGAGATTATAGTAGTTGATGACGGTTCAACTGATCATACGCCATCGCTTGTCAATACATTCATCAAAAAGAATAACAAAAAGATACGACTCATTACCAAAAAAAATGAAGGAAAAGGATCGGCGTTGAAATTAGGCTTTTTACAATCACACGGAGATATTGTCATTGTACAAGATGCTGATCTTGAATATAATCCTGATGAATATCCCACATTGATCACTCCTTTTATTTCTCATGACGCAGACGTCGTTTATGGATCACGATTTATTAGTGATAAAACGCATCGGATACTTTATTTTTGGCATTCTGTGGGAAATAAAATGCTGACTACTTTTTCTAATATGCTCACCAATCTTAATTTGACTGATATGGAGACAGGATATAAGGTCTTCAAAGGCGAGATCATCAGGTCTATCGCTCCTCACCTTGAAAGCAAGCGTTTT
>Ga0209542_10018639_pt1 | contig 11212 bp, 9 predicted proteins | sample RifCSPhighO2_01_FD_184028 | JGI IMG/M metagenome (GOLD analysis project Ga0209542, IMG submission 184028) | Soil microbial communities from Rifle, Colorado - Rifle CSP2_plank highO2_0.1 (SPAdes) (version 2) | ecosystem: Environmental > Terrestrial > Deep subsurface > Rock core/Sediment ...
CGCCGTCGTAGCCGTATCATCACCGCCGACATCGCTGAATGCGCAGGTCCCCAGTGTCGGGTTTGTCCCTGCCCAACCGGCTTTCACGTTCTTATGATCCACGTATTCGGAAGCGCCATCCATGGTGAGAACCACCTCACCGGCGTTCTTCAAAGTGACCTCAACCCGATACTGCGTACTGGCGGCGATGGCGCTCGAAGTGCACGAAATCGTGGAGGTATTATCATCGGTGAGCGTTCCGGTGCAAATAGGCGTGCCAGCTCCAAAAGTAAGGGTTGTATCTTGATAGATCTTAAAATCTGCGGAGCCCACAACCCACGTTGCATCGGCAGCAGTGCTGTAGTCAATCGTGACCGTAATGTAATTAAAATTAAGGCCCGTCGCAGTCGCATCATTATCCGAAATAAGCAGACCGAAGGTTGAAGCGTTAACTTCCGACGGCGACCATGTCGTCTCCCACAAATCACCCCCCGACGTAATGACGCTATCGCTCGTAGTAAATTGCTGCGCTGTGAGCCGAGTGCCTGCAAGCGTTGTGCCGTCTTTCGTCAGACCGATGCGCCATTTTCTGACGTTGGAATTTCCGCTCGCGCCATAGCCGGTCGTACGGACCGTAATGGTAGATATTGTCGCTGACGTTGGGATAGAAAAGCCGAATGTCGTCACCCTCAAATCCGACTGATCAGTACCGGTGTAGACGGTATAGTTCGTATCGCTTGTGTTAATGAAGAACGTCGTCACGTTCGCCCAACCGGTCCCTCCGCTACTGACTGCGCCGCTTACGCTCGGACCGGCTGTTGAAGCATGGGCAACCTGTACCTGCCGACTCATCTGCCTGACCTGTTTATTGGGTATCGTTTCAAGGATATCCTGATACCCTCCGAATACCCACGAAGCAATAAACAGCACCGCAACCAGCGTCAAAATAATGTGATGGCTTTTCATTTCATGCAGCCGCTGTATCCGCCGCTTCCGCTTTCGAACCGGCGTAACTCTGCGCTGCGTGATTTTCTTCCTGTGCTTTTTTATTTTCTGTGCCATGGGTTTACGATTTTATTCGGCGGTACTGCTTGCGAGCATCAGATATCCCGATGACGTTGGCAGATCCATATCGGACGTTGTCGAGTAGCCGGTTGACCCGCTGGTCCAGATATTGGTTCCCGTCGAGCCGCCCCAGTCGGTCTGCGACATACGGTACGATTCCCAATTGATGAGGTACGCTTCGGTGACATAATCAGTTCTGCCGGTTGCACTAATGGTTATCGTGGCTTTCTTGGTGCTCGGATCATCGGTGCCGTCCGAAGTAACAATGACTCCGTTACTGTCCCGCTGCACGGTCGCAATACGAATGTCCCTGGTAAAAAGACCGCGCGTCTCGGTGCCGGACTGGATGGTCCAGTCGCCCGAGACCTTAAGAACCTTTACGGCTGCCCCGCCGTCGTTCGAGTCGATCAGCGTCCATGTTCGCTGCTTGATAATGTTGAGCGCATCAACCGCCTCGCTCGCAAACCTTTCAACTTCGCGACTGTTTCCGCCGCCGACAAAACCGCTATACGAGCCCACGGCAAGAAACGTAACGCCGGAGATGAGCACAGAAAAAATACCAAGCGCCACTACTATCTCGACGATTGAAAATCCTTTTTCGGAAAATTTCCGCATGGTGATCACAGTGAATTCTCGTTAATAACGGCGGCACCGTCGCTAAAAATCCGTAGCGTCGCTTTATGTGGGCCGTCGGTAATATATATCGGCCACGCGACACCCTCAAAACCGGCAGTGCTCGTCGGATGCGTATATTTTGCCATGAGCTGCACCTGTTGCTGCGTCAGGGTACTGTCGTAATATGCCGCCTCGTCGATCAAGCCGTGCCAGTAGTAACCGGGATCTGTTGTTGCCCCAATGCTCAATGCAGTCGTCGGAGCAGAAAATGCAAGCGAAGTACTGGGGCCATAGCGCACCCCGTTGACATAGATGTAATGCATGCCGGTTGACGAGAGCGTTGCCGCGACATGATACCACTGGCCGACAGTGAGGATGGAATCGGAGCAAATCTTATAGCTCTGACTCGTGGTATAAAAACAGAGCTTCGACGTAGCGGGATCATTATACACGAGCCAGCCCGCGCCCAAATCCGTTTTTCCTATTATCGCGAGTCCCGTTATGCCTCCTTCGGTTGATACATGATCAGGGCGTACCCATGCGGTCACGCTGAACTGGGATGCCCGCAAGCTCATATCATCGGGAACGCTGATATAGGAGCCCTGGCAGATGCCGCCGGCCGGACTGCAATCATCTGCATTCTCTGCGGAGGTCAAGCTGCATCGAGTGCCGCTGGTTGAGCAAAAAGCATCAAAGTAGAAGCATGAGGAATCAAGCGAACAGCCCGTCGTCGTTGCGTAGTATCCTCCGTCGATAAACGAACCGTCATGCCCGTTGCCGGTGATATCAACGGTTGAGCTCGCCGCGAAAGCGAAGCGGGCAACAGGCCGCGGCAGTATCGAAACCAGATCCTGCATGAACGCATTCCGCTTATTAAAATAAAAATCCGCGTCCTCGACCGAAGCAAAGGAATTCGAACCCGAAAGAACGAAAATCTGATCATAGCCGGTATCGCGCGATGTGTATGATCTCCCTTTATACAGCACAGCACAATCGACAATCGTGGTGGACCCGCAATCGGCCGTTGAGCCGCCGATAAGATGGATCCCCCAATGATCGTTGTCGCTGCTGCTCTGTGCGAGCGATTGCGCTACGGAAAAAAGGTGGGCAAGATCGTAGGCATCGTCCGCGGTGCGGTCTCCGCCAACCGAGCTGGGGTCCAAAAATCGCGGCAAGACGGTCGCAATAACGATGAGCACAATACCGACAACAATGATAACTTCAAGTATTGTAAACCCAGCACCACTTTTAGCACCAAAAGTGGTGCTGGGTAAACCCAGCTTTCCAGCATTACTTTTGATGCTAAAGGCGGTGTTGGATAAGCCCAGCTTTCCAGCATTACTTTTGATGCTAAAGGCGGTGTTGGATAAGCCCAGCTTTCCAGCATTACTTTTGATGCTAAAGGCGGTGTTGGATAAGCCCAGCTTTCCAGCATTACTTTTCATGTGGTAATTATGGGTTAACCCTAGTACCGAGCAAGAAAAGTGGTGCTGGATAAAACCTCCGTGTGTTCTCATGGCTTAACGCGTAATACCGCCGGTCAGTTGATAGATCGGTGAGATAATCGCAAGGGCCATAAAACCGACGAGTGACCCGATGACCAGCAGCAGAACCGGCTCCAGCGTGACGGAAAGATTCTTCGAAAGTGCGTCGACGTCGTCTTCAAAAAACTCGGCGAGATATTCGAATGTTTCAGCCAGATTTCCCGAGACCTCTCCGACGTGAATCATGCGCGTGATGATTGGTGGAAAAAATTTGGGATATTCCTGCAAACCTTCGGAGATCGTTCTGCCGGTTCGAACGGCATCGAGCACATGTCGCAGCCGTACCTGGTACAGAGTACTGGTGGTCGCACGCGTCATGATGTCGAGCGCTTCATCGATCGTAACGCCGTGCTGCAGCATAATGTTCATCGATCTGCAAAAATTTGCGAGGTTTGAGGATTTACTGAATTTATGGCTGATGGGCAGATGATACACGAACCAGTGTATGATATTTTTCGTCTTCGGGAGCCGATTCATCACGACAACAAGTACCAGGAGCCCGATCAAACCCAGCATCCCGACGTACCAATATTTTTCGAACAACTCCGATGCCGCAATAAAAATCCGTGTCATAGTCGGAATCGTTACGGTGAGCTCCTTAAAGAAACGCAAAAGCTTCGGCAAGATATAAACGGCAAGCGTGAAGACCAGGCCCCCCAACGCAATCATCACGATCATCGGATACATGAGCGCCCCTCGAACTTTGGAGTTGAGATCGTGATCTTTTTTCAGCTTCACGCTCAGATTGATCAATGTTTGCTCAAGCGACCCGCTCTTTTCTCCGACGCGTATCATGTTCACGAAAAATTCATTGAACGTGTACGGGAACAGCTTCAGCCCGTCGGAAAGAAGATTCCCCTTACGCACCAGTTCGGTCAGCCGACGGACAATAGACCGCATGCGACCTTCCGATTGTTCATAGAGCGTCTCTAAGCTTTCATCCAGTACCATCCCCGATTTGATCATCAGCGAGAGATGCTTCACAAAAAGCATCTTATCCTTTTGCTTAACGAAACCGACTCGTTTCCATTCGAACTTGACATACCGCTTCTGGACTGACTCCAAAAGAAGAACATCGTACCCCTGGTGCAGGAGCGAGATGCGTGCGGATTTCAAGGAATCGGCCTCGACATCCCCCTGAAGAAGTTTCTTATTTGCGTCAAGTACTTGATAACGAAATTGCATACTATCCTTTTACGACACGAATAATTTCTTCAATGGTCGTTCTCCCGATAAACACCTTCTCCAAACCGTCCTCAAGCATGGTAATCATACCATGTTTTCGCGCCGTTTCGCGGATCCGATCGGCGTCGGCTTTGTTCACCACAAGCTCCCGAATCTTGTCGTTCATTTCGAGGACTTCAAAGACGCCAAGACGACCCTGGTACCCGGTATACGCGCAGGATGCGTCACCCTTTCCCTTGTATACGCGCGCCTGTCCTTCGTACACGAACCTGCTCACGTCGACCTGGTCGCCAAAAAGCTTATGCAACTCGTCTTCGGATATGCTGTAACTGGTGATGCACTTCTGGCAGATCCGCCTGACCAGACGTTGAGCGACGATAATGTCGATCGTCGAGGCGATCAGGAACGGCTCGACGTGCATGTCATAGAGACGCGGGAGCGATGTCGCCGCATCATTCGTATGCAGCGTGGAAAGAACAAGATGGCCCGTCATCGCGGCGTTGATGGCGATGGATGCGGTCTCCTGATCGCGAATTTCTCCGACCATGATGATGTCCGGATCCTGGCGCAAGAGCGATCGAAGCCCGTTCGCGAACGTCAAATTCGTCTTCGAGTTGACCTGCACCTGATTGACGCCCTCGAGGTAATACTCGACCGGATCTTCGATCGTGGAAATATTCACATCCCGCGAATTTACCAGACGCAGCATGCTGTAGAGTGTCGTTGTCTTACCGCTGCCGGTTGGACCGGTCGAGAGCATCATGCAGTGCGGCTTTGCTATCGCGCTATGCAGCAGCTGCAGGTCGTGCTGGCTTAAGCCGAGCTCCTCGAGAGAGGTCAGGCGGGTGTCGGGTGTCAATAAACGCATGACGACTTTCTCGCCGAGCGTCGTCGGCAATACCGAGACGCGGACGTCGATCTCCTGCTTTGCGACAACCATCACCATCTTGCCGTCCTGAGCGGACCGGTGTTCATCCGTTCGGAGACGGCTTAAAATTTTAATGCGCGTCACGATGAGCTCATGCAATTCGAGCGGCAGCGTCAGTACGTCATGTAGCAGACCGTCGATACGGAAACGGATCAGCAGGTCCTCTTTGCGCGACTCAATATGGACGTCGGATGCCTTATTGTGAAACCCGTACTCGATAAGCGTATCCACGATGCGGACGATGGATATGTCTTCCGCTCTCGCGCCCTTTGCCTTGAGGGCGTTGACTTTGATGATGTCTTCAAAGTGCTCCTTAATATTGGCGCGATATTGCGCGAGCGCCTGCGTAATCAGGATGGACGGACTGAAATACGGCAACACGCGCTCCCCGGTCTTTTTCTCGAGCAACTTAATGAAGCTGTAATCGTCGGGGTCATGCATCGCGAGCTTCAACCCGTCGGCGTCGCGTTTGAAGAATATGCACTTCTTCTTGATGGCAACGACTTCCGGGAGCAACGCCAATAGATCCGGCGCCGTGTTCTCCTTTCGCAGATCTGCGAATTTTACTTTATACATGGTTGCGACGAGCTGACCGAATTGTTCGGGTTTTACGATATCGCGCTCTATTAAAATATCTTCCAGAGATTTATTTTCCTTCTCTGCGATGCTTACCGCTTCGGTCAGAACCTGCTCGGTCGCGACCCCGATTTTTTTGATCGCCTCGATTATGACTTGATTATCCAGCATACGTTAGTCCATCCGTGCCCCACAGTTGGGACAGAATTTATCCTCTTTCTTGACTTTTGTACCGCACGATGAACAAAAATTGTGCGTTCGGGACGAAGCGGGCGGCGTCGCTGCGGTTCCCTTCGGCATTGATTCCTGCGACGGAGTATTTTCGGCTTCGGTTTCTTTTCGTCGTTTCAGCTCCCCGGAAAGTGATTGTTCCGCCGGTGCCGCCGTGTGGCCATTCCGCACCTTGCTCAGGTGCTGCTCGATCTTCTCAGCGATGATATCCAGCGTTGTATTGTCCTTCACCAAATAATCCACTGCTCCTAAATCAAGCGCTCGTTTTTGGTCCTCGCTCTGCGCAAGATTCGAGAGAACGATCACCGGAATCGAACGCGTATCTTCATAGCGCTGCAGATCGGCGAGGACTTCGAAGCCGTTCTTTTTCGGCATTATCAAATCCAGGATGATGAGGTCGGGGCGGCTTGCCGCAACTTTCTCAAGGCCGTCCGCACCGTCGACAGCGAGCGTCACGTCAAAACCCTTGTCCACCAGTTCCGCCTGGTAAACCTTGCGCAGAAAATTATCGTCATCGATGAAAAGCAATTTCCCTTTGGCCATGGTCATGAAAATAATGCCCGATAATTAAGGATGACAACCGGAATGCTTTCCTGGGACACTGCGGCCCCCATGATAAACTTGTTCTTTGCGATTGACGTGATTCGCTGCAAGATAAGCTCCTGCTCGCTGACCGATGTGGGCAGCGGGAGTGCCACCAATTTTCCCGAGTGCTGCACGAGTGCAACGGTGCCGACGAGCGCGTTCTCGTCGGTCAACGAAATACCGAGTGTCCGGGTAAGATTAAACACGGTGATATGTTTGTTTTTATACGTAAAACTCTGCCTCCCGATCATGGGGGCACGCTCCGTTAATTGTATAACGTTCTCAATAGTGAATAAAGGAAGAGCAAAATAGTAGGGACCCCAGCGCCACGTAAGCGCCCGGAAAAGCGTCGGGGTAACGGGAACGGTCAGGTCAAACCGCGCGCCGCGTCCCCTGCCGCGCGATTGCGAGATCGCGGTAATCGTGCCGCCAAGAGCGCCCGCCGTTTGCGCAACGAGCTGCAACCCCAAACCGCGCCCGGAGGCGAGGGTAGCTTCCGGCCGGGAACTGACGCCGGCTTCAAAAAGAAGTTTATCCTGGAGGGCCGGCGTCATGCGCGCTTTTCGCACCGAGGGATCGGTCTCACCGGCGACGCGCTTCAGCGTCACCCAGTCAATTCCGTGTCCGGTATCAATGACGCTGATAAAAATCCGGTCTGACTTGAACCCGAATACAACGCTCACTTTCCCGCTCTCCCCCTCACGAAAACCGTGCGTAACGGCATTCTTCACGAGCTGTACGCATGCTTCACGGATCGACTCGAGTATGAATCGCTCAAAACGAAGGTTATTGTCACGAAACTCGAGCGTGATGAATTTTCTCTGTTCGCGAGCCAGGTCGCGCACCAGGCGCGAGATGAATGCAAAATATTGCTTCAACGGGATCATTTTCATGGTGACAACCGCTTCCCGTAAATTGCTTGCCTGCGCCGCGAGTGTGTGCGAGCTCAGACGAACACCTCCGGCATCGTTTCGCTGAACCAGCCGCTGCATTTGCTGATTCGTCGCAATGATGTCGTTCGACATGGAAAGAACGGCGTCGAGCTGTTCGGAACTCACTTCGACATACGATGCAAGCGGCGCATACACGTCCTCTTTCCGAGCAGGAACTTCCACCGCGTTCTTTTTTTTCAAAGCAACCGGTGATGTCTTGCGGAGAATAAATGCTGTTGCCGGACCCAGATCGATCTCGGTGTTGTCCCGTTCGATATGCGCCAGATCGTCACGGAACGCATCAATGGCCATGAACAGATGATCGAGCACATCGCTCGCAACCGGCTCCTTTCGCTGCTTCGCGGCTAAAAATAGTTCCTCGATGCTGTGTACGGCATTCGCAAGATGCAGATAACTCATCGTCGCCGCATCGCTTTTCAAACCGTGCAACGTCAGCAATACCGCTTCCACGTGCTGCCGCGCATCGGGCGTTTTTTCCAGCTGTAAGAGAGCGTCCTCGAGCTGCTTGAGCCGGGAACGTGCTTCGCTCAAAAACAATCTCTTGTATTGAATCAACTGCATATCGTTTGCACCAGTTTCGGGACATTCAGGATTATGCCGCTCCGGTCCTTGATCATAAGCACTCCTGCCGAATACTCGTCGTGGGTACTCGGTTTTTCAGAAAATGATGCGGTGGTGATGACGCTGCCGACGGAATCCGCTTTGATCGCATAATATTCACCATCCGCTTGCACAATTAATACCTGACGGGCATGTTCCGTTGCCCCCCGGTTAAAAAGCGGCGCAATGTCCACGACGGTCATGATCTGCCCGACGATGTACGCAAGGCCCAGCATGATTCGCGAATTCGTTCCGGGCACGGCAACGATCTCGGGCAGCGCCGCGACGCCCTCAACCACGCTCAAAGGTAACGCGTAGAGGCCCTCCCCTACCGTGAATTGTACGTAACTCTGTTGTCGCGCTATTCGAGCCATAGCTATGATCGTCGCGCGCCAATTAGCTTGCTCAGACGGCTGACGATGTCAGCCAGTTTGACGACGGCGCTGCTGCTTGCCTTGGTTCCTTTCTGCTGCTCGTCGACTAAAGCGTTCAATCGGGCTGCCCCCCGCAGTATGCCCTTCGCCTTCACCGTCAAATCTTTTGCATGCCCGGCCATGTCTTCCGTGCTCTTTGCCTGCCGTGAGGTCTCTTCATCGATTGCCCGAACGTTCTGAGAGATTTGCTTCGCCTCGTGCGACATCGCCTCCAAACTGCGCAGCGCCTTATCGATCACAACGATGCTGCTTTCTGCTTCCTTACGTTCGGCACTCGAAGTTTCCTTGCTTTTCTGGAGCTGGTTCTGGATCGTCGTGACCAGTTCGTTGATGCGAACCGTCGCGTCCTTGCTCACCAGCGTCAGGCGACTGACTTCGGAAACAAGCGACGAAACGCTCTTCATCGCGCCGCTGACTTTTGACGCTTCTATCGTTGCGTTCAAACTCAAATAGTTCGTCGCGTTCGCGATGCGACGGACATCCGCCGCGATGGCATCAACCTGCTCGCTATACCGCTGCAGCGTCGCGAGCAGCACCTCATGGGCAGTCGATAATCGTTTAATGCTCGTAATACTTTCCCGCGCTTCGGTAGCTTCCCGTTCGCCCTGCGCGGCGAGCGTGTCGATCCGTGTAACATTCTTAGTCGCTGCGCGTGTCTGCGTGCTGATACCTTCGAGTGAAGAAGCAATCTCAGAAATCTCATGATTTACGCCGGCAAGATCCTCCGCTTGGCTTTCATAATTTTTTTGGAGCGTATCCGCGACACGTGCCTGCGTTGCCGACGTTTTTTCATTCGACGAGACACTCTGACTGATAAATGAGCTCGATCGCATCAAATTACGAATCGTCTCCTGTATAGGACGGATAATCGTGTTGGTGACGCTGCGAACGAAAATATACAGAATCGCCAAAATGGCCACCAGCGCGAGTATATAGGTGATAACGAACGCCCGGTAGCTGCCATACAGACGTGCGGCTATCTCGTCGTATTCGATCGTCGCGAGAAATACATACGGAGAACCAAAAACAAAAGCACGCCGCGCAAGCAGCAGGACATCGCGGCCGGAAAGTGACGCACGTACCGTAAGCACATTGTCGCGGCTGGTCCGAAGCCACTGACTGAGCCGCAGATCAAACGGCTGGCTACGGTCCGCAATTTCCTGCATCAGCGAATCGCTCAAGGGAAAACCTTCGGCGGACAGCAGCAGCACGTCGGCCGTACTACCGATATCGTCAAAACCGCCGATCGCGAAATCCTGGCTCACGTAACGCACGTCATTGATATCCTGATGCACGAGCGACGAGAGCAAACCCGGCGGATACACCGCAATCAGCCATCGGTCTGCTCCGGGCTCGTAATAGCCGACGATCGGCTTGCCATCGGCAACCTGAAAGAAAGGCACGTGCTGACGGGATGCGATCCACGCAAACGTGTCTGCGCTCTCCCTCGGGTAGTGTACGGTACCGTCCGGACCGATGCTGAACAACTTACGGCTCTTGAGGGTCATCGCCGCATCAATGACGTGCTGTATCGCGGTAACACGCGCACCGTCAGGAATAGTCGCCGCCGCCTGCTCGACAAGGGTATGCAGCAGGTTAACTTCACTCAGAGCGAACTGCTGCACGCGATGCTCGGTAAAACGAGACGCGGTCGCAAGCGATCTCACGGCCGTTTCTCGGATCGACTGCTGACCGGCCGCGTACGCGAATAGCGCTACCGCCGCAGACGGCAGTACCGCCACGGCAAGAAACCAAAAAACGAAGATGATGTTCAGTCGGCTGTTGCGGTGCTCTATCATGCTTGAACTAACAAAAAAATCGGGCCTTGGACCGATTAGCGCGCGAGCATGGTCTGCAACAAGTAGCGCCGCGCCTCCTCATTAAAAAATCTCATATTTTTGTTATTCGTTTTGGTTTAAAAACGCGTTTATTATACTAAGAAATCAAAAAAAGCACAAACTCTCGTTTGCATGCCGGCCGGAGCCGCTTTAGAGGTCCTTCGTTAGATTAATTCGCTGATTGAAAAATGCAGCACACGAGCCAAGGGTCAGCCGTGAACCCATGCGGGAAACATAGAATCCCGTTGTTGTCATGGAATCGAGAAAAGGATCGCGCAGCATCTTTGACATATAATCCGGCACAAGATCCTTCTCCAGATTTATGCACGGTATCGTTCGTTGCAACGCCGTACAGTAGAACGTGCACGAATCAATATTTGCGATCACCGCAGGCTCGGCAGGCAGCGGGAAAAGCGCACCGTCGTGATCCAAAGCGGCATACTCGATCGCCTGTGCGTACACCGACAGATACCGCCGACGTTCGTTGTTCGCCTCCTTGCGCCACTGTACCGGGTAATTCGCGATTGAAAGCAATAGCAACGTCAGCGCTATGACGGCGTAACCGGCAAGAATGACCCGAACGGTCCGTGTGCTTAATTTTTTATCTGTTGGCATGCTGTATGATGTTTCGCGCACTATCCCAATACTCGGGGATTCCCTTTTGCTTCATCCAATACCA
>Ga0209542_10018641_pt1 | contig 11211 bp, 8 predicted proteins | sample RifCSPhighO2_01_FD_184028 | JGI IMG/M metagenome (GOLD analysis project Ga0209542, IMG submission 184028) | Soil microbial communities from Rifle, Colorado - Rifle CSP2_plank highO2_0.1 (SPAdes) (version 2) | ecosystem: Environmental > Terrestrial > Deep subsurface > Rock core/Sediment ...
CATCGTGGACCGAAAGAATGGGATTGTCCTCGCCCAGCGCCCAGCACTGGTCGATGACCTCCTGGCAGCGCCGCTGCATCTCGGCGTTGGAGCGCTGCACCGAGGCGAAATCGAGCTCCTCGTGGCTGGTGCCGGTGGCCATGCTCGAGGCCGCGCCGCCGCCGAGGCCGATCAGCATGGCCGGCCCGCCGATGACGATGATCTTCGCGCCCGCCGGAATCTCGCGCTTGTGCACGTGCTGCGCGCGGATGTTGCCGAGGCCACCCGCCAGCATGATCGGCTTGTGGTAACCGCGCACCTCGCCGTCCACTTCCATTTCGAAGCTGCGGAAATAACCGCCGATGTTGGGGCGGCCGAATTCATTGTTAAAGGAAGCGCCGCCGATCGGCCCTTCGAGCATGATCGAAAGCGCGCTCACGATGCGGTCGGGCTTGCCGTAATCCTGTTCCCACGGCTGTTCCGCGCCGGGGATGCGCAGGTTGGACACGGAAAAACCGGTGATGCCGGCCTTGGGCTTGGCGCCGCGGCCGGTCGCGCCCTCGTCGCGGATCTCGCCGCCCGAACCGGTGGCCGCGCCGGGGAACGGCGCGATCGCGGTCGGGTGGTTATGGGTCTCGACCTTCATGAGGATATGGGTGTCGTCTTCGTGATAGGAGTAAACGCCGGTGCCCGGCTCGGGGAAGAAGCGCCCGATGCGTCCGCCTTCGATGACCGCGGCATTGTCCGCGTAGGCGCTGAGCGTGCCCTTGGGATTGGCGGCGTGGGTCTGGCGGATCATGCCGAACAGCGAATGCTCCTGCGGCTTGCCGTCGACGATCCAGTCGGCGTTGAAAATCTTGTGCCGGCAGTGCTCGGAGTTGGCCTGCGCGAACATCATGAGCTCGACATCGGTGGGGTTGCGGTGGAGGCGTTTGAAATTCTCGACCAGGTAATCGATCTCGTCTTCCGACAGCGCCAGTCCCCATTCGCGATTCGCTGCCACGAGCGCCGCGCGCCCGCCCGCAACAAGGTCCACCACGCGCAGCGGCGCGGGCGCGTCTTCGCGGAACAGCTCGGCGGCCTGCGTGAGTCCCGGCAAGACATTTTCCACCATGCGGTCGTGAATCAGCGGCATGAGCACCTCGCGCTCGGCCGCGTCCAGCGCACTGCCGTCGCTCTTGGTGAAATGCCAGGCCACGCCGCGTTCGATGCGCCGCACCTGTTTCAGCCCGCAGCAATGCGCGATGTCGGTGGCCTTGGTGGACCACGGCGAAATCGTGCCCAGGCGCGGGATGACCAATAGCGGTGCCGTGGAGGGGTTCGCGTGGGCGGCGTCGGCCGCGGGGCCGTAGGTCAGCAGGCGTTCCAGCAGCGCGCGTCCGCGCGTATCGAGCTCGCCGTCGAGCGCCACGAAATGCCAGTAGAGCGCCGTCATGCCGGTGAGTCCCGGCACGCGGCCCTGCATTTCCTTCAACAGCCGGTCGCGCCGGAACGGCGACAGCGCCGGCGCGCCCGGCAGGGACAACAGCGCCGCGGCCTTCGATGATGGGGAGGATTCGGATTTGTTGTTCATTATACTGTCGTCTAACTGTGTACCGAAAAACTCCCTCTCCCTCGACGGGAGAGGGCTGGGGTGAGGGTGATCGCTCCATGCGCATTGCACTGTGATGTCGCGCTGTACAGGGCTTTTATATTCCCCCTCTCCCTATCCCTCTCCCGCAAGGGGAGAGGGGACTTTCTAATTAGCTTTTTCGGCATTCTGCTACACCCAAGCTTCGGCAACATGGTGAAACGCCAGCCCTTCGTCCTGCTCGGCGACATCGATCCATTCCGGTTCGCAGCCCAGCGCGCGCGCCAGCGCCGCCTGCGCCAGGGCCGGCGTGTTGTTGGTCTCGGAGAGATGCGCCGCCGCCACGTAGCGCAGGCGCGGCGACATGACCTGCGACAACAGCTCCGCCGCCGTGGCGTTATCCAAGTGTCCGTGCTCGCCGGCGATGCGCGCCTTGAGCGACGGTGGATAGGGCCCGTCGCGCAGCATGCGCGCGTCGTGATTGCATTCGAGCACCAGCGCGTCGCAATCGCTCAGCATGTCCACGACATGCGCGGTGATGGAACCGATGTCGGTGAGAAAACCGAAGCGCGTATCGCCATTGGAAAAGGTGAACTGGCAGGGTTCGCGCGCGTCGTGCGGCACCGGAAACGGCTGCACCTCGATGTCGCCGATGGCAAAGCCTTCGTGCGGATTGATCAGGCGGATGTCGGTATCCTCGTCGAACTGGCCCTTGAGAGCGGAGTATGTCCCGGCCGTCATCCACACCGGCACGCCGAGCTGGCGCGCGCAACTGGCCGCGCCGCGGCAATGATCGCCATGTTCGTGGGTAATCAGGATTGCGGAGAGCCGGCCGTGATGCCGGTCGTGCCGCGCCAGGCGCGCGCTGGTTTCGCGCGCGGAAAATCCGCAATCGAGCAGGAGCGCGGTGCGGCCGCACTCGATCAGCGCGGTGTTGCCGCGGCTGCCGCTGCCGAGGATCGCAAAACGCAATCCGGCCCCGTCAGCTCGTGCCCGTTTGCCCGTGTTCTGCAGTCGTAACCCGCCTATTTCAGTTGATCGTAAAGCAGCGTCAGGATGCGTTCGCTGGTCTTGGACTGCTCCGGCGCACCCTCCTTGTTCAGCACGTCCACCCGGGTGAGAGACGCGCTTTCCTTCAGAACAATCTGGTAATCGTTCGTCGGTTCCTTTTCCTTGCCGCTGAACATGCGCCTGAAGAAGCCCTTTTTCTTCTGGGCCGTGTCCGGATCGATGTAGCGCACATAATAGATGCCCTTCGAGCGGTCGCGGTCCTCGACGGTGAAGCTGGTCCGGTCCAGCACCAGCCCCACGCGCCGCCACGCGCGCTCGAAATCCTCGGCCAAGCTGAGAGAGATGCTGTCTTTCTCGCGGTTGAGTTTGGCGCGCTCGGGCGCGGGTGTTTCTACAGCGGAGGCGATCATGCTCCCGGCCTTTTCCTCTTTCACGCCCAGGCTCGCCATCAGCAAGCGCAGCATTTCCGCTTCCAGGTCCGGGTCGGAGGGTCGTGGCTGCCATCGCGTCTCGCCGATACCGGAGGGATCGTTGCCGATAATGGTTTCCACCATGCCGCGATGGCTCAGGTAGATTTCCGTGGTGCCGGGCGCGGCGCCGCGCTCGAGGCGGATACGGTATTTGTCGCGCGTGCCGGTGGAATACAGCGTGCCGAGCGATTTCGCCAATACTTTCTGCAGACCCGTGCCGACACTGGCGCGGTTCTCCGCCCAATCGGTTTCGAGGACGCCGGTTTGCGGGTTTTCCTTGTCGATAATGAGGCCCCGATCGAGAATGAATTCGCGCACCCGTGGCCACAGTTGCTCCGCCGGCAGCTTGACCACCAGCCAGCGAATCTGGCCGGCGCGTTCGAGCTTGATCCCGTCGTATGCCGGGAGTACCTCACCGCCGGCGGGTGCCTTCTTCTGCGCCTCGCCGCTGACGAATTCCGAATAAGTCGCGGCGCCGGGTGTCCCCTGCTCCGGACTCTTGGTGCCCTCGGGCGCGGCCAGATCAGGCGGAATATCGAGCGGCGGCAGGGTGCGCGTGGATTTGTAGTCGATCTTGCGTTTCTCGGCGACGGTCTGGCACGCGCCGACGGCCACGGCCGCCAACAGGCATAGAAAGAGTGTGGCGAATCGTTTCGTCATGGAATTTAGTCCGATCAAAGGAAGCTTCATAATATATTTTTGAAACCGCAGATAAACGCAGATGAACGCCGATGAATAAAAAATTGGTTATAGGAGCATCTAAAAATTGAAAAAATTCCTTTTTCCTGCATAGAAGTGGATTTTTAATCCTTGTTTTATCTACGTTAATCTGCGTTCATCTGCGGTTACACAATTCTTACTTTAAAGAACAACACCCGCGGTGCGCATGGCCTGGCGCACGGTCTCGTGATGCTTGGCGGACAGCGGCGTCAACGGCAGGCGGATGCCCCCTTTGATCAGCCCCATCTCCTTCAGCGCCCACTTCACGGGTATGGGATTGGCCTCGATGAAGAGGTGCTGGTGCAGACCCAGGAGGCGTTCGTTGATGGCGTGTGCCTCCTTTTCCTTACCCTCGATACCGAGCTTGCACATCTGGTGCATCAGCTTCGGCGCGACGTTGGCCGTGACCGAAATATCGCCCTTGGCCCCGAGCAGGATGCAGTCGAGCGCGGTGGCGTCGTCACCGGAATAAAGGTCGATCTTGTCTCCGCAGCGGCGCAGGATGTCGCGCGCGCGGTCGAGATTGCCGGTGGCTTCCTTGATGCCCACGATATTAGGAATGGCGGCCAGACGTTCGACGGTTTCCGGCAGCATGTCGCAGGCGGTGCGTCCGGGCACATTATATAGTATCTGCGGCACCGGCACGGCCTCGGCGATGGCCTTGTGGTGGAGGTACAAACCTTCCTGGGTCGGCTTGTTGTAGTAAGGCGTGACCAGCAGGCAGGCATCGGCGCCGGATTGCTCGGCGCAGCGGGTGAGTTCAATGGCCTCGGTGGTGGAATTCGCGCCGGTTCCCGCGATCACCGGAACGCGACCCTTGGCGTATTCCACCGTCAGACGGATAACCTCGCAGTGTTCGTCCATGTCGAGTGTCGGCGACTCGCCGGTGGTGCCGACGGCGACGATGGCGTCGGTGCCGTTCTCGATGTGGAAATCCACCAGGCGGCGCAGGGCGGGCTTGTCGAGCGACCCGTCCTCGTTCATGGGCGTGACCAGGGCCACCATACTGCCGTGAAACATAAGGCGCAGACCTGAAAATAGATCGGGGAAAAGCGCATGGTACTTGCGCCCCCCGCCGATGACAAGGTTATGCGGGTTCGTCCAGAGACTCGGTGCTTTATGGGGCGGTCAGCAGAATCCTTTTAATAAAGCATCCTCGCAATCAGGCGGCAAAGCCCATCTTTCGAACACTTCCGCCAGGCTTGAGCTGACATTCCTCCTTAAGCCCTTCAAGCAGATTTCCGGCATCGAGCGGCTTTCCCAATAACTCAAGGCGACCGCGCACAGTGACGAAGTCCCCCGGTGTGAGATTGGTAAACTGCCGAAGCTCCTGTCTTGCCTTGGAGAGGTCCGTTTCACTTGGCAGGATACCGCTGGATGCTTTGAGCGTTCCTTCGTACATCGCCACGCGTTGGTCGAAAGTTATGTAATCGAATTTAATCTTGAGGCCAAAACGGCGAATCGAGGCGCTATCCAGGTGTTCGAGAAAATTGGTCGCACACAGAAAGATGCCATCGAATGCCTCCATCTGGGTGAGAAATTCGTTGACCTGGGTTACCTCCCATGAGTGCACGGCACTGCGCCGATCCTGCAGAAAGCTGTCGGCTTCATCGAGAAGCAGGATCGTGCCATCCCGGCCTGTCTGCCGGAACATTTTTGCCAGATTCTTTTCTGTCTCGCCAAGCCACATGGAACGAATGTCCGATGCGCGGCGAACCGTGAGCGACTGGTCGAGTTGCCGCGCCAGAAAATGCGCAAAAGCCGTTTTGCCCGTGCCGGGTGGTCCATAGAGAAGCAGCCGCCCTTTCTTCTGGTTTTTCAGTCCGGTACACACAGCATCCATCGGGGCATTCGCATTGAGCCATTCAAGCCGGTAGTCATCCGTAAATGGATAATACGGATTCTTCTCGATTCCCTGGACGGCGAGCGCATTTTCCACAATCCGCTGGAAACAGCGAACAACTTCTTTTCGTTCAATGTTAGCGGTTCGTAATACCCGAGCTGCTTGAGTACTCAGTGCAGGGGTAATGGCATCGTTGGCCCCGTGCTGTTCGATAAACGACTCCGGAACAGACAGGTCAGACAATGCTGCTCTGAGTATCCGCTTGCGAATAGACAACGGCGGGTTTTCCACCTTGAGCACGTAGTCGAAGCGGCGAAGATAGGCGGGATCGATATGGTCCACGCGGTTGGCGATCCAGAATGCGGGCGCCCGATTCCCTTCAAGCAGCCGGTTTATCCAGCCCTTGTCGTTGCCTGGGTTGCGGCCGATGATTTCGTTGGCGCGCAACGGCGGCGGCAGCACATCCTCGATTTCATCGAAAAGAATAATGGCGTGATTGTCATTCGCGAGAATCTGCTGGTTGAAAAGATACGCATCGAAACGCTCAATGGGGCGCAGCGACCGGCCGTAGGGATCCGTTACGTTGACCTCGAACAGCTTGAATTCAAGCGACTGGGCGATGACGCGAACCAGTTCGGTCTTCCCGACACCGGGGATGCCGTATATTAGGATATTGACGCCCACCGCCTTTATCTCCCGCGCCTGGCGCAGGTAACGACGGATGATATTGATGTCCTCAGCGAGGTGCGGGTAGTCATCCAGCAAAAGCGTGGGCGGCGCCGACTGGCGCGTGGCGAAGGAAATCAATTCCTCAACCGTGGCGCTCGGGCGCATCAATACGTTAGGCGCGCCCACGATGAATTCGAGCCGTTCCGCGAAGGTATGGACCCACGGCATAACCCGGACAAGACCGGATTTCATCAGCATCGAATCTTCATTGAGGGTAGCGGCAATCTCCTGGGCAGGACAGCCGAGTGCAGTGACCAAGAGGCGGGAGAGATGTGCATCGGAATACTTGAGCGAATAGGCCTCAACCACTGCTGTGAGCGCCTCTTCAAACCGGGCGAGCACAATAAACGCCAAGACCTCCTGCTCGATAGAAGACAACGGCAGAATCTCCGTAAGAAGCCGGATGTTCTGAAAAAGCGGGCTCTCTCGTGAAATATATTTCTGCGACTGGCAGTCGAGCTGTTCCTTCAGCTTGTCGGCGAGCTCATTGCGCCGCTTCGGCTCGATCTCGCACGGCAAATCAAGAAGCGTACTGACGGCTTCGTCCAGAGACTTACGCTGAATGTACTTGGCCAACACGGGTGTACCAGTGAGCAGCCGCAACACCCAGAGTTTGACGAGCTCCCGATAGGGTTCAGCATCGGGTAGTGGTTTGGTAGCGATATCCGTCATGCGCCCTCCTCTCGCTTATGGCTGCGAGAAGAATAGCGCCCATGTGCGACAAGATACGTCGCAGGAAACTCAGGTGCGGTAAAGCTTGGCCATCGCCTGGGCAGACGTGGCGATCTCGCGTCTCAAACCCTTGGGACGGATCACCTCGACCTGTTCGCCAAAAGCCATGAGCCACCAAGTGAGCTGTGGGGTCTCGGCTACCGTGGCCGTGACCTTCACTTGCCCCTCCCCCGCTGGCTTGATGGTCTGGTTATCGCTTAATGGAGTTTCGTGGAGATGTTCCGCCGCATCCTTCGTAAACAAGGCTTCAAGACGGATCGTGCACCCTGAACCAAAATCGAGTGCGCCGGTACGGATATAGGCATCAAGATCAAATCCCTTGGGGCGCGAGGACGGTTCATCGAGAACAACCGCTGAAAGCACCCTGTGCAGCGCCAGAAGCAAAACATCCTGATAGTGGAATAGCGTACAGACGAGATAAAACACCGGCCCACGCTGGACAACGGCAAGCGGATGCACGATGTATTCAACCGGCGAGTCAGCGCCACGCTTGTGATACACCAGCTTGGCCTGACGGTTGTTCAGTAGCGATTCGTATACACTTCGCTGAGCATCAAGGTTGATTCGCGGTGGAAGAAGTGCCTGTGCCGGTGGAACCACCCTGACTTTCCCTGTCCATGAGGGAATGCCCCGCTCACGCGGGAGAGAACCCAACCGCTGCGCTGCTGCGGTGAAATACGGCTTTAACTCATCGAGCATGCTGGCAGGAAGGAGTGGCCTGAGATATTGCTCAACGAGCGCAAAAGTCAGTGCCTGTGGTCCCGTGAGTCCCGGAATATCGAAGCTCGGTGCGTTTTTTTGCCAACTCCAACCGTAGGGTTTATCGCGCTCGTCAGAAGTAAGCGGAAAAATCTCGGAAAGAGATTGGAGGTCGCGCTCTACGGTCCGCTTCGTGACTAGAATTCCCTCGTCGCGAAGTCTACTGCACAGCTTGGATGCAATGGTTTTAATAGGATAGCGGGGGATGAGCCTCAGTAACCGCCATTGCCGATATAGCGCGGTCTTACCTTCTGCCATATAGATTTACCACGCTATTAACTAGTTATTTGTCAGGGTATTTATCTGGATAGGGCCAATTGTCGTTCAGCTTTTCTGCCTTGGTGTGGAATCTCTCAAAAATATACCATAATAGATGCGCAACATTTATCGCCAATGGATGCTCATCCTTGTTATTGTCTTCGTTCAGAAGAAGGACTGACTCATTATCGCTAATGGATCGAATCGGGATACCCCTCTTCTCGATAAATGACCACCCAACCCACCAAGTGCTTTCTTTGAAGTGAAGTAGCTCCAACTCTTTTACCAGCTCTCGGTCCGAGTCAGTTGGACTCTTTACCTCCAGCCCCCTATATATGCCGTAATAGACATCCTCTCCTCTTCCCGCCAGGCATTCATACATGAAAGAGTAACGACAGGCCTTCGAATCCGGTTCGTTACAATGGGGAGCCTTACTATCAACAAGCCCCAATATGCTATCCGAAGCATTTACGTTCGTACTCTGTTTCATTTGCCAGCGATAGTTTCCCTTCTTAAGACGATTCTGAATCTCCTCGGCTACTCTATCCCAGAATCGCCTAAAGACGATGTCTCGGAATTCCGAAATCAGCGGTTCCAGCTCAAGCGCTAATTCCAAGTGCTCGGGCTGCGACAAAAAATCAGTTATCTTCTTGTCAGTCATTGTTATGCACTCCAATAGATGCACACAGATTTCCATACATCCCCAAGACTGTCTTGAGTCTCGGCGGAATATCATTTATGGACTTCAGCCAAGCGGCTAAATCGCTATACGATAGACAACTGACCGCGATCGTCGATGCAGAATTGACTGATTCTGGATTGCGACCATCCGGGGTCAAGAAGATCACCCTAGAGCCATCTGCCTTCCCCCTCGTCATTTCTTCCGCCCATTTCTGATAGTCACTGATTTGATCTGGTCGCTCTGTTGCCCATACCTTGTTCTCGATCACGATAAACGTACCGTCGTGCAAGAAGATCACGATATCTAGCCGTCCGAACTCCGATGCATAGTATTCCGTATATACCTTGGCGTTCTTCAGCTCAGGGGTTGCAGCATCGTGGTTGATCCTGGGCCATTCAAGAAATGAACGCAGGAACCGTGGGCCTTGATCATGCTTGGATGAGGGCCTAAGGAGATAGGCAAGAAAGGATGAATGGCTCAACTCATCTGACTCAACACCAAGCACCTCGAACACGTTAAAACGCTCAGCACTTATCGACCAAGCGCGTTTTTGTGATTCATATTGTGTCGACCACTCATTAAAGAAAACCTGTAGCCTCTCGAAGTGCTTGGCAGATACTTCACCCCTGAGCCTGCCAAATTCCCGAAAGAAATTATCAAGACTCTTATTGTTCGTGATATCCATGGTATTCGAGCGCGCCGACTCTGTTATTCTTTCGTGTAGGATGTCCACCCATTAGTGTCCATCAATAGTGCGACAGATTCTGTCGCACTATTGATTCATAGTAAGCTGCGAAAGCTCACATGACAACAAAATGAAATCTTTACGACTTTCCAAATCCCGTATCCTGAGCTATCTGCAGTGCCCCAAGCGGCTGTACCTACAGGTACACCGACCGGAACTCGCGGAAACGTCCAGCGAAACCGAACGGGCGTTTGCGGCCGGGCATGCGGTGGGTGACGTCGCGCGCGGCCTGTTCCCGGGTGGCATTCTCATCGGACATGACCACGAACTCGCACAGGCGTTGCGCGAAACCCGGGAAGCGCTGACCGGAGAACGTCCGATCTACGAGGCCACGTTCGAGCACGATGGCGTCCTGATCCGAGCGGATATTCTGTTGCCGAACGGCTCCGGCCACCAGCTCGTTGAGGTCAAATCATCAACGGAGATCAAGGACTACCACCTGCCCGATTGCGCCGTCCAGACATGGGTAACCCGTAACGCCGGTTTGAGAATCGATAAAGTTGAGCTGGCACATATCGACAACTCGTTCGTTTACCCCGGCAACAACGATTACCGCGGACTGCTCAAGCATGTGGATGTGACAAACAAAATCAGCCCGCTCCTCGAACAGGTGCCACGCTGGGTCGAGGAATGCCAACGCATGCTTGCAGGGCCAGTTCCGGAAATAAGTGTTGGACCGCAATGCAGCGATCCCTTCGCCTGTCCTTTTCTTCATTACTGTGCTCCGTTACCCGAGACGGAATATCCGGTAACGCTTCTGCCAAATGACAGGCACAAGAGAACTGCCACGGAACTTGGAGCCGAAGGCTTTCGGGATATTCGCGAGGTTCCGGCCGGACGGCTGACAAATCCCCGTTATGAGTGGATACGACGTATAACCGTCAATGGAAAATTCGAGCTTGATCCGGCCGCCGGCAATTTTCTGCGGCAGTATCCTTACCCCCGCTACTACCTCGACTTCGAGACTATCCAGTTTGCCGTCCCGATCTGGGCCGGTACGCGCCCCTATCAGATGCTGCCCTTTCAGTGGTCCTGCCACATCGAGACCGCCGAAGGCGATTTACTGCATGAGAGTTACCTGGGTATCGGTCCGGAGGCACCGATGAGAGATTTTACGGAAAACCTTCTTCACGTGCTCACAACTAAAGAGGAAGGCCCGATATTCGTCTACAACATCGGATTCGAGGCGGCCCGCATCCGGGAGATGGCCATGATGTTCCCTGACCTTGCCGATAAGCTAACTCAACTGCTCGATCGGTTGATAGATCTCAAGCCCATTGCTCAGAAGTATTACTACCACCCCGATATGAAAGGCTCCTGGTCGCTCAAGGCGGTGTTCCCCACCATCGAGCCAGATGCCCATCATGGCCATCTACAGGAGGTACAGGACGGCGGAATGGCCATGGATGCTTATCTTGAAATCATCAGCCCTGATACCGATGCAGAACGAAAAGTATATTTAACGCGGGAACTTGAGGAATATTGCAAGCTCGACACGCTAGCGATGGTCAAGATTGCCAGATTTTTCCAAGGCCTTGAACAACCCTGCTGACATCGCGCTGAATTTTATAGGCTGATCAGACTCTTCTAATAGCGCCGCAGCACCGGCTACTTTAAGCTGTCGTCCCCATGAACACGCCAACCGAAAAGATCGTCCGCGAAATCCGCGTCAATCCCATCGTGCCGAGCGAGTCGGTGCTGGTGGCGACCGCG
>Ga0209542_10018642_pt1 | contig 11211 bp, 2 predicted proteins | sample RifCSPhighO2_01_FD_184028 | JGI IMG/M metagenome (GOLD analysis project Ga0209542, IMG submission 184028) | Soil microbial communities from Rifle, Colorado - Rifle CSP2_plank highO2_0.1 (SPAdes) (version 2) | ecosystem: Environmental > Terrestrial > Deep subsurface > Rock core/Sediment ...
GGAAACTCGCGGAAGACGAAAACCCGCCGGGAAACTGCACGGGGTCCAGAACCTGGAAATTATCGGAAGTGTACTCGGTAGCATTGGCTACGCCTGCCAATAATGTAAACGATATAAACAATGCCCGCAAATATCTATTAGTATCCATCAATATACATTATATATCATAAAATAATGAGCCTCTAGCACCCTCAAACCTCCCACTTGGGTGTCCAACACCTAAGTTAGTCTAAAAGCATGGTTTCAAGCTCTTTGAGCATGCTTTTTCTTTCTTGAATAGATTTTAACGAACTCTCGGCAAAATCTTTGTATTGATGCTTATTTTTAAATTGCTCCAAAACAATATCTTTAAAACATAGTTTTTTATCTGTGTTTCCTATATATTCTTCCCAACTAGATCTAAACTTCCCGTTTTTTATTCTGTGCACTAGATTATTTAAATTCACATATGCGCTGACGTGCAATAAATACTCATTTGAATTTATGTGAATAGCCTTGAACCGTCCTTGGAATAATGCGCCGCTTCGCGTATTTTTTGCATTAAAATAATTTGTAAACCCGCCGCCCAAACGCTTCATAAACTCGCTCACGCCATTGTCCCTTAATTGTTCAAGAATTAAATGATAATGATTCGGATTTAGGCAATAACAAATTATATTTACGAGTTTTGGGAAACGCCTGGTTTTCTTTTCTAAAAACGAATACTCAAATAAGCTGCCAACCGGTTCGGTTGAATTAAAAATCTCTATGCTTTTTAGAAAACGTTCGAAATCTTCGTCGCGAGGAAAAACAACCCTTTTCTCTACTCCGCGATTATAAACATGGTAAAACTCTCCATTTGTGAATCTCACTTTTCTCATCCAGCAACTGTAGCGCTATAGTACTTAGGTGTCCAACACCCAAGTTGGTATTAGTACCTCAATAACATCGCCAATAATCTATCAAATCCGGATGCCACGCCAGCAAAAAAGTATTCCGCTGGCGTCCCGCACTTCCCTCCAAAGCAAAATGTGCCATCGCCTCCGCTAGGGTCTCCGCCTCCGGTCGGGGTTTCAGTAGGGGTCGGCGGTGGGTCGCTCCCTATGCCTCCTCCGGGGCCTCCTCCTCCGGTCGGAGTTTCTCCTGAATGCGTACCCTCTCCGCTTCCTCCTCCGCCTCCCTGACCTCCCGTAATATTAGACCTGAACTGGTTTGCCTCGGACACCGAACCGGTAGGTATGATGGACACCGCCGAAGTAATTCCGCTTGTAGTAATGTTGGGAGAGGAAAGAGAAAATCTAACGGAATTTCCAGGATTATTATTGCTGAATGTCGTTGCTCTCAAAACATAATCCACGGCCGCGTTATGCTTAAATCCGTTAGTTAAAGTCAGAGTTCCTGTATTACCAGAAATAGAGCACATCAAAGTACCGGTGGCGGTCTCCGCTCCGTTTACATTGCCATTAGAATCAGAATCAACGTACGCATCAAGCCCTGAAAAATCTCCGCAATTTACGGATTGTATATTGGTAAGACTTATCACTATCGGGCTTGCGTTCACGGTTTCCCCCGCCGAAGTAAGTTTGAAAGAGAAAAGTTCGCCATTGGAAACGGTTTGGTTATTCGGGTCCAGGCTGTCATCCCAGCTTGAATACTCAATCCCCCCGGTATTATTCGCCATAGTGAGCGTGCCTTTTATCACCACGGTTTTATCATCAGTTGCGTTTGCCGAAACGTCCGACCCGCCGTCAAGATAAAGCTTCAAAACAGTCGTGGCCGCGTTCGCAGTGCTCCCCGTTGAAAAAGTCAGGTTCTCAACCGTCAGCGTTTCGCCAATGGAAAAATCGGTATCAACCGGAATAACAACTACGCTTGCTTTCCCCGCCGTGCCGTTTCCTTCGTAAGTAACCGTGCATGCCTTGGGTCCGGGATTAGCATTGCCGCAGGCTTTGGTTGCTCCTGTGCCGTCCACCGTAGCCGAGGTATCTGAAGTCGCCCACCAGAGATTCGCGGTAGATGTTGCGATGGCAATTCTCAACTCCTGTTGTGCGCGAACTGTATTGTCTGCTCCGCTCCCTGAAGTTACTGTAATTTTTGAATTCGCGTTACCGGTTGAAATTTCAAATATTTGGTTTGTATCTGAAGAAATTGTAGGAGGAGTAGCAGAAATAAAACTTATACAACTGTTATTTCCCGAATCCGCATTATTTCCGGAAGTACCCGCATCCATATCCGTGACATCGTCGCAGGCATTTGTATCCATAAAATCCGTGAATGTAACGTTCTCTTCGGTCCCAGGAACCTCAAACCCGAATTTAGTGGCCGCGGTGGAGCTTCTAAGCATCACCTTTGTGCCGGCCGCTCCTCCATTTAAATAAATATTTTGAAAAGTGGAAGTTGCCGAAGCCGGAAAGTGGATTTTAACATTTCCTCCGAACGCCACCAGTGTATTGGTGGTTGACGCCGCGTTCCTGAATATAATAGAAGGGCTCGTGGTTGCATCAGTGCCAGAAGTGTTTTCCAAAAACAATCTGTAAAAAGCAGAAGACCCCGACATAGTCCCTGAAAGAGTCTGCTGGGAAGCCCCGGCGAAACGGAAATCTCCGGAGTTCGCGGTAAGAGTTCCGCTATTAATGTAATTTCCCCCCACAGTGGTAGTTGAATTGGAAGCGGTTACGGTGGTCCCGGTAAGCACTTCAAAATTGTTTCCGAATGTCCTAGAAGGAAGAGAAATTCCAGCAGTTGTCGTCCCAAAAGCGAAATTCACACCGAACGTCCCCCCGCCTCCAAGATTGGAGTGCTGAACAGTCGTTGTCCCCGCGCCGGTCAAAATTCCACCTGCTATTAATGTAGAGGTTGAAATTAAATTGAGAGTGGCAGGTATCGTGAGCGAGCTGGAGGTAGCTACGGTCGTAGAGCCCACAAGCACATCAGAACCGGCGAGAGTGTAAGAACCGTTAACCTTTAAAGCTCCTAGCTGTCCCGTCCCGCCGGTAAGCGTTTTTGAGCTTCCATTAAGAATAACCGCTTGCAATTGCGGATAAATACTTCCGGCCGAAAGCGTTGCGTTGCCGGTCGTAGACGCTTCGCCTCCTAAAATAATTGTACTGCCTGATAAAATCATCGTCCCCGTGGCCGAAAGATTATCCGCCGTTGTTATCGTCCCGGAAAGAGTCACATTTTGAAGTTCATTGCCGGCTGAAGTCAGGGTTTGCGCCGTCCCGTTCATTGTCAGCGTCCCGCCAGTTGAAAGCGTAAATGTGCCGCCCGTAAAATCTGCGTTCCCTAAAACTGTCAAAGAGCCTGTCCCGGCTTTAATACTTTCGGCGCCGGAGCCGTTTCCCGTGAAATCCAAATCTCCCGAAGTCGCCCCTATTGTAATGGTCGGATTGCCGGAAGTTACATCTAAAGTCATATTTTGCGAATTCGCGGCCACAATATTAAGCCCTGCGTTGAAATCATAAGTTCCCGAAGCCAAAGTCGCGGTCCGCGCCACAACGGAGGAACCTGAATAAATTTCAACTAATCCTCCGTATCCCGTACCTGCCACGCCGGTTCTTGCGTCCAAAGTAGTTGAAGGAATAGCCGCGGAAGTTGCGTCGTATCTTGTCGGCGTAGAAAGCGCACCGCCTGTTCCAGGACCACTGGATGTGTCCGTAATCACCAAAGTTCCAGCCCCGGAAATCGTGCCGGATAAAGTAATCGTTCCGGTACTTGTGGCGTATAGTCCGGAACCCAAAGAAAAAGTATCTCCCGAAGCAACAATCAGAGTTCCTGCCACCGTTACGCCCGTTGAAGATAAGTTAATCGTTCCGGCGCTTGTGGGATCAAGCGTCAAATTATTAAAAGTGGTATCCCCGCCGGCAAGAGTATTTGAAGTTCCGTCCATCAATACCGTCCCTGAATTATGAGTGAAAGTTCCGGAATTCACGAAATTTCCGGAAACGGAAAGCGTGCCTGAAGGCGCGGTAACCGCCCCAGAACCTGAATTAATTGTAAAATTCGTGCTGGAAGCGCTGTTTTTAAAAGTTTTCGCTCCGGCTCCGGAAAAATCAAGATTTCCGAAAGGAGATCCGACCGCCATTGTTCCTGCGAAATTTTGCGTTCCAGTTGTGCTCGCAAAAAATACTGTTCCTGAATTATTTATAAATGTACCGGAGTTTAGATAATTGCCGAATACATAAAGAGCCCCTGACGGCGCGGTAACGGTCCCGGCACTGATACCGAAATCTCCTGTGGTGGTCGCGGGAGACGCGAATGTCCACGCTCCGTTTGTTCCGTTGAAAGTGGTTGAAGCGAAATTTGCGCCTGTGCCCGGCACAATAATGGATTTACCGGTCGTAGTCGCGTTAAATAATACTCCCCCTAGCCCGCTGTAATTAACAATAGAAGTGGAGCTCGCGAGAAAAGAACCGGCCAAAGTTAAAGTATTAGCGCCCAATGAAAAAATGCTGGATGTGGCGTTGCCGTTCTGACCTGTTCCGATCGGCAATTCCAAGTTTCCTCCAATGCCTCCGGTTGAATTATTCCCCTCCAAAGTCACGCTACCTCCCGGCTTAAATTCCGTCCCGGGCATCACATAAAGCGCCTGCCCTGCGTTTACTATCAAGTTGCCTCCGTTGGCCTGAAATTGTATATCTGCGTCGTTGTCTCTGTCGTAAATTCCCAAATCAACATTCGTTGTTGAAGTGCCGGTTATTCCCTCATGCCTAATATTTACTCTGTTTTGGTAAAGATTTAGTCCAAAAATATCATTTGAGGTAGTGGAAGCGATTGTAAAAGCCGCCGCCTGGAAAGCAGAGTCGTTATCCACCCAGACGGTTATCGGAGTACCAGCCTTGATACCGGATTCTCTAATCCCCTCAAATCCGTAAAAACCGGATGAAGCCGTAGTGGTAGTCGCAAAAATTCCAGGAGTAGAAGTACCAATCCTCATCCAAATCGCTTTTCCCGTTTCCGCAGCCGTCGTCCCTTCGTCATTATAAATAGATCCTGATATCTTATTTGTGGCGATTGTAAAAGTCCAGCAAGAGTTTCCTCCGGAATCAAGGTTTGTCCCGTCAGTCGCGTCAATATCGGCGTTGTCGCTACATGCGTTTGAATCCATCACATCCGCAAAAGAAATTAAAGCGGTACCAGGGACTTCAATGCCCCAAGTTGGATTCGCAGTCGTCGTCGCCGCGCTTAAAGATACTTTTGTCCCTGCGGCTTGTCCGGAGATATTGATATTTTGAAGCGTCGTTGTCGCTCCAGCTTTAAATCGGATTTTACTTGATGGAATGATTGCTGTAAAAGTCCCGGTTGTAGAAGCTGCATCGGAAAAAACAACCGAGGGGCTGGAAGAAGCATCTGTGCCGAAATTATTTAAAATCATAAGATTATTGAACGCGGAGCCCTCCGTCATCGTGCCGGATAAATACTGTGTTTTCGAGGTTGAATCAATCAATACGGTTCCGGAATTATTTGTGAAAGTTCCGCTCTGTATATAATTTCCGCCAACGGAGAAAAGTGATGGGGCAGTGACAGCGCCAGAACCGGATAAAACAGAAAAATTCGTCGTTGACGCGTTACCCACAAAAGTTTTGGCGCCCGCGCTGGAAAACTCAACATGATTTAGCGTTGAAGTTCCGACCATATACCCCGAAAAGTTTTGCTGGGAAGCTCCGTTGAAAGTTGTTGTGCCGGTAATCGCGATAATCCTCCCCGTGTTTGAAAAATTTCCGCCGATGTCAAGAAGTGTGGAAGGCAAAGTTACGGTACCAGCAGTAATCGCGAAATTATTTGTTGTTGAAGCTTGGCCGTTAAAATTCCATGACGCTCCCGGCCCGCCCTGCGTCGTAGTGCCAAAGCTTAAATTATAAAAAGGAGTGGATGTCGCGATTATATTTTGCGTGACGGTTGAAGTCGCGTTCAATGTTGTCGTGCTGGTTGTATTAAATATCGGCGCACGCACCGAAGATGGCGTAGAGCTCGCCAAAAACGATCCAGCCAAAATAAGCTGGCTTCCGTTCATACTCAAAATAGAAGAAGTTGCCGCTCCCTCCGGACCGGTTCCGTAAGCCAGCTTCAGCGAGCCGTCGGTATCCAGCTGTCCCGCGGCAGTCGCACCCCCATGGATTGTCACATCTCCGCCGGGCGCGAATTCAGTTCCCGGCCAGATATAAAGCGTGCTACCCGCGTTGACCGAAAACGCCCCGCCGTTTTCCTTGAATTGAATGTCGTTGTCGTCCGCGCCGTCATAAGCGCCGAGATTGGTATTGGTTACAATAACCGCATCGTCTTCTTCATGCCGCACTATCACCCTATTTTGATAAAGACTTAACAACGGAATACTATTTGTCGTTGAAGCCTTAGTGAGCAAAGCCGCTCTGAAATTCGCGTCGTCGTCAACCCAAACAACAACAGGATCGCCTATTGCCGGAGTTGAGCCGAGATTAACCGACCATGTACCTCCGGCAGCCAAACATGTTCCCGAGGCGGGCGCGCCTCCGTTCACGCTTGCTTTAATAGTTTTGTTGCTGGAAGAGCAATCGTAAGCAGTCGTACCTTCGTTTGAATAAAGGGTACCCGATACGGCTATAGAAGGAATTACCCAAGTAATATATATCTGCCCGCTGGCTCCATTGCACTGGCTGCTAGTGCAAACTGTGCCGGCCCCGCCTCCGCCTCCGGGAGCCCCTCCGTTCCCTCCTCCGTCACCATTATCAGCTCCTCCGCCTCCTCCTCCGCCGTCAACATCGGCGATGCCAGGGGAACCGTCAGTGGTCCCATTGCCGTCGCCTCCTCCGCCTCCGTAAGTGCTGTTCCCTCCGTTAAAGTCTGTTGCGGTATTTCCTCCGTCGCCTCCTCCGCCTCCACCACCTATATCCGTAATACCTGCGGCGCCTCCTCCTCCCGTACCGTGCGGTCCGCCCGCTCCGCCTCCACCTCCTCCATTGTCGTCGTTGTTACCGCCGTTGTAACCATCTCCTCCAGTCCCGCCGGCTTTTTCAACAGGACAATCTCCACCGTCACATGTTGTATTTGCAAGACTACCTCCTGTTCCTCCACCGGTTGTTGCGCTCGATCCCCCCGCTCCTCCGTCCGCAATAATATCGTTCGTATTAAAAAGCGAATCGTTGCCGTCGGTAGCTTCCACCACTGCGGCGGCGACCGTAAGATCATATTGCTGAAGCGCTACGACTGTTATCGTTGTGGATGCAAAAGCTCCTCCGCCTCCACCTTTACCTCCTCCTGATGCGGCCCCGTCAAACCCTCCTCCTCCCCCCCCCCATGCCGCCACATGAATTGATGTAACTTGCGCGGGCGGAGTGAATGTATCATTTCCGGCGGTAGCATACAAACAGGAACTCCGGCCGTCTCCCGCGTCGGCGGTATATGTTCCGGTGGTACCGCAAGTTGCCGCGCGGGCTTGATTAATTTTCGGCGCCAGAGCGATTTTCCAGTCGCCGATTTCAAAAAATAAATAATCCGAGAGCGGCAAAAACGCCCACATCAAAACCAATAAAAATACGGAAGAATTTTTCACAACCCTCCCCACTTGGGTGTTGGACACCCAAGTGGATAATTGATTCGGTTTTTGCCACTTTTTTCCCATATTTTTTATTATACCATTTTTAGCTATTAATCTTTTTCGCAAGAGCAGAGTTTTCAGTTTATTTAATTTTATTTTTTTATTTTTCATTTAAGGAGTTGGTGTAGGATCGGGGCTATCTGACTGTATTGGTATGGGTTCCGGTGTAGAGGTAGGCTCGGGCGTAAGCGGTGAGGGCTCGAGAGTGGGCGACGACTCGGGGGGAGACGCGGTCGGCTCGGTGGTCGGGGTTGGGCTAACCTCCGGCACAAGAGTTGGGGTTGGGGTCGGAGTGATAGCCAAATCAGGAGTAGGTGCCGGCGACGGAGACGGCATCGGTGTGATAGAAGTCGGACTTCTATCAGCACCGGCGGTACACTTACCTGCCTCGCTCGCCATTGCTCCGTTTATAATTTTTATGCAATACGGGTTCCCTGTCACGGAATCAAAAATCGTAATGCCGGTAGGTTTTTCGGCAGTTCCGACATTCAGCTCGTCTTTTACGGTGGCTTTGTCAACCTCAAGTTCTTTCGCGGTGATTTTTCCATTCTCATCAATCTTCCATTTCGCGAACATTCCCTGTATCTCTTTTACGTCGTAAATTGAATTTCCCTGCATATTAATATCGCCGAAGAAATTGACGTTAACTTTTCCGGATTGCGAATCTACGGCCCATGCGTTTGTTTCGCCCGAAGCAATAGACGCAAGCCCCTGGTCTGCTCTATATGTAGATGAAAGGCTGACCAATAACATTATCTTGCCAACTTTGACTGTTTTCCCGTCTTTCGCAGTCATTTCTTTTGCGGAACCTGCGTCAGGCGTTATAATTCTTGTCTCGGTGCGCGTAATAAATGTATTGATAAAGCTTTCAATAATTCCTCCAGGGCCTCGCTTTTTTGCCTCTTCCACATCTCCTCCGTAATAAGTCGTATCTTTAGAAACCTTCTTTGTCACTGCTTCGGGCGTGCCTTCAACCAATTCTTTTTGAGTAAGCACGTCAACAACTCCGTCGGAAAATTCTTTTATCCCGTTAAATCCTTCAAGCGCTATTCCTACCGTGGCTCCTGTGCCCGTAGCGGACGCATCCGCGCGCATTGCAACTCCAGGAATAGATGATGATGTCAGGCGGTCACCAGGAAGCACGGGTCCGTTTTCATCTGAAACTTTAACCGGTACCCTCCCCGAAAGAGCCATAATTACATCGTCCGAATGGTCTGTCTCCACCGAGCCCCCTCCTGCAACAAACCCCGGTTTTGTAGAAATCACTCCGACAATTTTCGGATCATACGGTATACCTCCGGCTTTTTTAACTAAGTTTTTGGAATCGCTTCCGTCAATGGAAAGCAAATCGCCCGCCTCCAAAATAGCTCTGTCCCGTTTAGCAGGAGTGTATTCGGCGAGGTCAGCGGGGCCGGTAACAACCGAGTCGTCCAGTATAAGTTTTCCTGACGTTGTCATTACAAATTCAACATCTGAAGTTCCGTCAATGTCCGATCTTCCAACCATAAACATTTCGCTGGTAGATGCTGTGTTATTTGTATCCAAAAGCAAAAGAGGAGTAGTAGTCCCTAACCCTTCATTACTATCGTCTAAAGTATTAACAGTTGGGTTTAAATCGGAGCTCTGGATATGAATACCTGCGTGGCCTCCCCTGGAAAGAAGTGGTGAAGAAGAAGTTCCGATCCCCAAGCTACCGGTTGAAGTTGCAAAGAATTTAGAAACGCCTGCGACCTGTAAATCCAAAAACGCCCCGGTAAATGTGCTTGCGCCATTTCCCAAATTCATCTTAAGGCCAGTGCCTGTGAAATTTTTGGTTACATCTGTATTTTCCTGATACATATATAGAAGCGAACCTGCAGTTGAAGTAGAAGAATAAATACGGATGCCGTCAGAAGAGGTCGCCCTTGTTTCTGCAAATAGAGCCGCGGGAGCAAGAATACCGCCTTCCGTGCCTCTGGTTATTGCTTGAATACCGAAAGTTTTCCCGGTGCTTCTAATGCCGACGTTCGTGCCAGCCGTAGTCGTCCCATTATCCGCCTGCACCTCAATTCCGTATCTGGTATTCGCGAGTCCCGAATCGTCTATGATTCTGATGAATTGGCCGACCATTGTGTTTGGTTTTTGTGTCGGTTCGTTTATTATAATCTGCCTGTCGCCGAAATGAGTTCCGCCTGTCTGCGAATTGAAATTGAGGATCTCGTAAATTCCGGCGACCCCGAAGTGTGTTGCGGTGCGCCCCTGGATGGAAATCGGTGCTTCCGGCGTCGTGGTCCCGAAGCCAATCCTTCCCGGACTCGTGTTGCTGGCTACGCCCGTGCCGGTAAACGTACTTATAGATAGAAAGGGCATGATAGTAGTAGAAGTTGAGAATGAAAAAGTATTAAGTGTGTTATCTAATATAGTAGTCGTTGCCGCACGCAAGTAAGAAACATTCAGGCTTGAAGCGGTAGAAGATCCGAAAGTGATTTGGTTGGAATCCAAATAAGTATTCCCTCCTACGTTTAGCGCGTAAGTGCCCAGCGATGTTGAAGTGGAAATCCCTAAATAACCCTGGGGGTTGAAGTATGAAAGAGTTGAGGAAGCAAAGTTTGTGATTATGAATGGATTGCCTGTTTGGTTTTGAACTTGCTTTAAGGTTAGCAAGTTGGCGGTTGTGGAGGTGGCGCCCACTGTAAGAACCGAGCGCGCATCGGGAGTTGAAGTGCCTATGCCCACATTGTCGTTATCCGCCGTAAGCCTTACGATGATACCATCATCAGTCCAGCCAGAAGGCGCGGAAGACACAGAACTGCAGATAACATTTCCTGATCCGTCGGTTGTCAAAGCATTGGTACCCGAACAGCTTTGGATGGTTGAGACCCGGAGGCCTCCTGTTAATACATCAAGTCCTTTCAGGGTGTTGGTGGCGGAGTTGGTCTGCAGTATGTTGCCTCCGGAAATGGTAAGTCCCGAAGCCGAAGAAATTCCTCCTGTTGTTGATACCGAGATTCCTCCGGCGAAGGTTGAAGTTGCCGTTGAAGAAGAGTTGAGGCCTCCTCCCAGCTGAAGCAGTTTTGCCGCGGAAAGAGTGTTGGCGAATGTTGAGGAAGCTGAAGCAGTTATGTTTTGCGCGAGAAGAGTTGAGGAAGCTTGAAACGGAGAACCCGAAACTACGAGACCTGAAGAGAATGTTGAAGAAGCGGTGGAGATAAGGCCTCCGGAAGAATCGAGAGTGAAGAGAGTTGTGGTTGCTCCCGCTCCCTGGCGTTCTCTTTGAACAAGAAGAGCGTTGCCGGTCTGGTTGGCCAGGGTCATTAAGGTAAGGAGGTTGGCGGTGGTTGTGGTTGCGGCAATTGTTGTTTGGGAATTCACGGCAACGGTAGTTGTGCCTATGGCAACATAGTCTGAATTTGCGGTGAGTCTGGTAACGTCTCCGTCATCCGTCCATCCGGAAACGTTGGAAGCGCTGACCGCGCCGCAAAGTACATTGCCCGAGCCGTCTGTATTAAGGGCATTGGATCCGGAACAAGTTTGCACCGTGGATATTCTTAATCCTCCTGTTAATACATCAAGTCCTTTCAGGGTGTTGGTGGCGGAGTTGGTCTGCAGTATGTTGCCTCCGGAAATGGTAAGTCCCGAAGCCGAAGAAATTCCTCCTGTTGTTGATACCGAGATTCCTC
>Ga0209542_10018644_pt1 | contig 11210 bp, 12 predicted proteins | sample RifCSPhighO2_01_FD_184028 | JGI IMG/M metagenome (GOLD analysis project Ga0209542, IMG submission 184028) | Soil microbial communities from Rifle, Colorado - Rifle CSP2_plank highO2_0.1 (SPAdes) (version 2) | ecosystem: Environmental > Terrestrial > Deep subsurface > Rock core/Sediment ...
TCCGAGCGTACGATTCAGGTTCAAGCCACCACGCGCTCCGCGCGTGCCTCATTCGGGGTTCTGCTGGAAGTAAGTCCGAACTTTTTGGTATAATGACCACAAAAACAAGGAGCGAAGCGACTATGTTTTTGTAGGATGCCGCATGATTACATGCGGTGCCACAACGAAACTGCTCCGGAGCATGCTCCTTACCCTGCTCCGGAGCACTATCTTGGCGAACAGGCGGCCTGTGGATACCGCTCTTCATCCTGCCTGCATGGGCTATTATGGCCACATAGGGTGCGGTAAGAGGGTAAGCCTTGCTGCGTCTTCGTAAGCGTTACAGATAATCCAATTCGTTACCTATGAATATCATCTCACGCGTGTGCGCTTCAAAAGCGGGGAGGGTCACTCTCGGCGCCGTAGCTGGGGCGAGCATGCTGCTTGGGGCCGCTGCGCCCTTGGCGCAGGCCGCGAGCCTCACGCCCGCCCAGATTGGGGCTATCACGACCATGCTCACGGCCTTCAACGTGGACGCGAGCACGATTGCGAACGTGAACACGATCTTGAATGGCGGGACGGCCTCTACCGGGAGCTCCACGCCGGGCGCGGGCGCGGTCCGGGGCCACATGATCGGCTTCTTGAAGAAGGGCGACCACGGCCGGGGCGTGTGCCTCCTGCAGACACTCCTGGCTGCCGACCCGACTGTTGATGCATCACTCGCGGCGAGCGATGCAAGCGGCGACTGCCCCTTCGGCCCCATGACTGAGCGAGCACTTAAGATCTTCCAAAGCAAGCACGGTATTGCCACGGTTGGGTTCATCGGCCCCCAAACACTCGCCGCTATCGAGGCCTGGCTCGCAGCCAATCCGATTGCCGAGGAGGACGGAGACTCGGGTGTAGGTCGTGGACACCGCATCTGCGCCATGGTCCCGCCGGGCCACCTGATCGCCCCAGGCTGGCTGCGTAAGCACGACGGCGTACGGTCGGTGGTGCCAGAGTGCCAGAAGCTCCCGCCGGGCATCGACAGAGGTCGTGACGATGACGATAATGACGACGATGACGGTCACGCAACGACGACACTCAGCATCACGGATGTGTCTGCGCAGGATGTCGCTACCACCACGGCCACCATCAAATGGAAGACCAACTTACCGTCAAAGAGTAAGGTCTACTTCTCGACCGACTCGCCCATTGACCTCGACGATGCCGACACGGAGTCCGAATCTTCGCTCGTGACTTCGCACTCGATCGATCTCACTAGCCTGGCTGGCAATACCGAGTACAACTATGTTGTCGAGTCCGAGGACAGCTCAGGTAACGTGGCGACCTCTTCTTCGCATTCCTTCACGACGACCGAATAACTACCGGCTCTGAAGTCGTGTGCACCGAACCGCCGCCCCCCAGGGCGGCGGTTCGCATTACCGGATTCCGGATTCTGTGGTGATGGTGTATAAAATAGAACAACGGGCCGTTAGCTCAGCTGGTAGAGCGCGTGCATGGCATGCACGAGGTCAGCGGTTCGATCCCGCTACGGTCCACCACAATCCGAAGGCGGGCCATGTGCGCAATTCTACCATTGGTTGTATCCTGTGAGACATGCGGCAGTCGAAGCTATTTACACGGGCGCGGCGTGAGGCTCCAGCCGACGAGATGGCGAGGAATGCGCAGCTCCTTATCCGCGCCGGCTACGTCCACAAGGAGATGGCGGGGGTTTACTCCTACCTCCCGCTCGGGCTCCGTGTCATTGAGAAGATTAAAGCCATAGTCCGAGAGGAGATGGATGCGCTCGGGGGACAGGAAATCATAATGTCAACGCTCCAGCGCAAAGAAGTATGGGAGCAGACGGATCGCTGGAGCGATGAGAAGGTGGACGTCTGGTTCAAGGCCAAGCTCGCCGCCGGCGGGGAGGTAGGCTTCGGGTGGTCGCACGAGGAACCGATTACCGACATGATGACGCAGTTCATCTCGAGCTACCGTGACCTGCCTGCGTATGTGTATCAATTCCAGACCAAGCTGCGCAACGAGCTGCGCGCCAAGAGTGGCATCATGCGCGGGCGCGAGTTCGTGATGAAAGACATGTACTCCTACACGCTCGACGAGGCCGCGCACAAGGCTTTCTATGATTCTGCTATTGCAGCATACCTGCGCGTCTTCGAACGCACGGGTGTTGGCGACCAGACATTCCTGACCTTCGCCTCTGGCGGAGCTTTTACCGAGTTCTCGCACGAGTTCCAAACGCTTTCGGATGCGGGTGAGGATACTGTGTATCTCCATCGCGAGAAGAAGCTCGCGGTCAATGACGAAGTATTGCGGGATGACGTTCTTGCGAAGCTTGGGATGAAGCGTGACGAGCTTGAAGAAGTTAAGGCCGTCGAGGTCGGCAACATCTTCGATTTTGGCGGCGTGAAGTCGCAGCAGCTCGGGCTTATGTACAAAAACGCCGCGGGCGAGAGTGTCCCGGTACATCTCGGGTCGTATGGCATCGGTATCACACGTCTCATGGGCGTCATTGTGGAAACTACGGCAGACGATAAAGGGCTCATTTGGCCCGCGGCTGTCGCGCCGTTTTTCGTGCACCTTGTCTCGCTGGGGAAGGGAAGTGATGAGATAACGAAAACCGCAGAGGGCGTTTATGCTGAGCTTGTCGAAGTAGGGGTCGAGGTGCTCTACGACGACCGCGACATGAGCGCGGGACAGAAGTTTGCCGAGAGCGACCTTATCGGCATCCCAAGCCGTATCATTGTCGGCAAGGATGCGGCCACCACCGGCACATTTGAGGTAGTGGAGCGCGCGAGTGGGAAGGTCGAGAAACTCTCGCGCGAGGCGCTCCTTGCGCGCTTCTCGCATGCCTAAGTTCACCAAGAACTCGCTCTTCTCGAGCGATATCGGCATTGACCTCGGTACGGCCAATACGCTCGTCTACGTGCGCGGGCGTGGCATCGTTATGCAGGAGCCCTCGGTGGTGGCGGTTAACGACAAGACCGACCAGGTGGTGGCTATAGGGAAGGACGCGAAGGCGATGCTCGGTAAGACGCCGCCCCATATCCGCACCGTCCGGCCACTGGCCCACGGGGTCATCTCTGACTTCGAGGTTACCGAGGAACTCCTTGCATATTTGATTGGGAAGGCCGGCGGCCCCCGAATGCGACTCTTCGGTCCCCGGGTGGTTATCGGGGTACCCACAGGGGTTACGAATGTGCAGAGTCGGGCCGTGCGCGACGCGGCCCGTAACGCGGGGGCGAGGGAGGCCTTGATTCTCGAGGAGCCCATTGCCGGAGCTATTGGGGCGAAGCTCCCCGTGGGAGAGGCAGTGGGGACCATGGTGCTCGACATTGGCGCGGGTACCACCGATATTGCGGTCATTGCGCTCTCAGGCGCCGTGGCTTCCAGGAGCTCGCAGGTGGCGGGAGACCGCTTCAACGAGAACATCATTGACTTCGTCAGGAGCGAGTTCAAGCTCGGCATAGGCGAGCGCACGGCCGAGGACGTGAAGATTGCCATCGGCGCGGTGATACCCCTGCATGACACGCTCACCCGGAGCATCCGCGGACGCGACTTGGCAACTGGTCTGCCGCGAGAAGTGACACTCACTGATGCGCATGTTCGCGAGGCGCTCGGTGCCTCGCTTGATGCGCTGATGGACGCGATGAAGGACGTGATAGAGGCGACACCTCCCGAGCTCCTCTCTGACGTCTTGGAGCGGGGCGTCACCATCTTTGGCGGGGGCGCGCTCCTGCGCGGCCTGCCGCAGGTACTTGCGAAGATGCTCGGGGTCCCGGTGAAGGTGGCGCCCGACCCGCTCACGGCGGTGGTGCGCGGCACCGGCATAGTGACCGAGGACCCGGCGCCCTATGCCGACTTTTTCATCGATGAGGACGAAACGCTTGGGGAGAACTGAAGGGTGGGCGCCGGGCACCAGGTGGAGCGTGGCGGCGCTTGCCCTTGCACTGCTGTTTGTACTCGCGCGGGTGTTGGTACCTGACCTCTTTATGCGTTCTGTGGGCCCCGTGCTCGGGGCAGGGGGAAGCCTCTCGGCGAGCGCAGCGGGATTTTTCAGTAGTTTTGGCGATGCGCGTGCGTTAGCTGAGAAGAATGCAGAGCTCGCGCGACAGAACGCGGCACTCGCGCTAGAAAACCGGATGCTCGGTGAGCGACTTGCAGACCTTAAGGCGCTCTCCGGTACGGCACCGGCGGTAGAGAGTGCCCGAGGCATTGTCGCGGGTGTCCTCGCCAGGCCACCCACCACTCTCTACGACACGCTCGTGCTCTCGGCAGGCACCGATGCAGGTGTCTATCCTCTGATGGGAGTGCTCGGCGCAGGTGGCGTGCCGCTCGGCACCGTCTCAGAGGTGGGTGCCCACACGTCGCGTGCGCGACTCTTCTCAGCCCCCGGGGTGGCCACTGATGCGTGGGTCGGTAGCGCACGCATCCCGGTAACTCTAGAAGGCGCTGGTGCCGGCTCCTTTAGGGCGTCCGTGTCCCAGGGCACCGGTATCTCTGAGGGCGATACGGTCTATCTACCCGGGCCAGGGGCCATTCCGATGGGTAGGGTGGCGCGTATTGCCGGAGCTGCCTCTGACCCGGTTGTGCGCCTCTCTATCGCGCCCTTCATCAATCCTTTTTCAGTCACGTGGGTGCTGCTGGTAGATGTTGGCACGAGCTGGCAGACGTCCTCGACTCCCGCGCCATGATCAAGTTCTCACCTGCCGTTCTCGTGACAGCCGCGCTCTCACTCCTGTTCTTCCCGTGGCCCTTGACGGCGGCTCTCGTAGCGCTCTCGGCCCTTGCCATCCCCGCGGCCCCACTCGCGCTTGGGCTCATGGCGGACGCGCTCTATTTCACGCCGGGGCTCCACGCGCTCCCGCTCGCAACCATCGTCGGCGCGCTTGTAACGACGCTCGCGCTCTTCGTGCGTTCGCGACTTTCACCGGGTATTATCGCCTCATGAGGCGATTTGGCAGGCGGCGCCAAGATCTGGAGATTGCTCCAGATGAGATATTTCTCGATACCGAGAAGGGCGGGATATTTGACCGCGCACGCTTCGAGGGCCGTATTGAGCAGCCACTCTCGGGGGCAACGTATCTTGGCCTCACCATGGTCTTAGTACTGGCTCTCTCCACGCTTGGCGTGCGCGCCGTATACCTCCAAGTGGTACAGGGCGAGGCTCTTGCCTCGCAGAGCGCTCACAACTCGCTCTCCGAGACGATACTCTTTGCGCCTCGGGGGCTTATCACGGACATGCATGGTGTTGTGCTGGCTGACAACGATACGTCCGCTCTCGGCGCGGTCCGTCGGCGATACCCGTACCCCGAACTCGGGGCCGTCATTGGCTACGTCTCGTATCCAAAGAAGGATAGCTCGGGCAACTACTACGACACCAAGGAGACGGGCGCCGCTGGTCTTGAAGAGCGATACGACGCCCAACTGGGTGGCGAAAACGGAAAAATGCTTGTCGAGACAGATGCCGTCGGCCGCGTACACTCCCAAGGGGCGGTAGTGGGAGCCACGCCCGGTGCGACCTTGCAGCTCTCTATTGATGCCGAGCTCGAGCGACACCTCGCGGCCGCGGTCGCAGGGAGGGCCAAGCGTTCTGGATTTATTGCTGGCGCAGGTGTGATACTTGATGTGGATACCGGTGCCATTCGCGCTATCGTCTCGTACCCACATTACGACCCGGCCGTTATGAGTGAGGGATCTCCGAGCGAGACCATTGCTGCCTACCATGAGGACCAAGGACGTCCATTTCTCGACCACGCTATTGCCGGGGCATATACCCCCGGCTCTATTGTGAAGCCGTTTGTCGCTTCCGGCGTACTTGAAGACGGGCTGGTGACGCCAAGCACCATCATTGTTGACAATGCGCTCCTCACCATCCCCGACCCGTACAATCCGGGCAAGGAGTATCGCTACACAGGCTGGCGGGCGCTTGGCGCGGTCGACATCCGCAAGGCCATCGCCTGGTCATCTGACATCTATTTCTACACCGTCGGTGGCGGATTCGGCAGCCAGCGCGGGCTCGGCATTGACCGGTTGAATCACTGGTATCGCCTGTTTGGCTTTGGGACGACCACCGGGGTGGCGCTCCCGGGCGAGGTCACGGGGCTCCTGCCAGACCCTGCGTGGAAGAAGCGCACCTTCAACGAGCCGTGGTACCTGGGCGACACGTATTTCACTGCGATTGGACAATACTCGATGCAGGTGACGCCCCTGCAGGCCGCGCGGGCGACTGCGGCGGTGGCTAACGGCGGTATGCTGTATACGCCAATCTTGGTAGCGGGCGACGCTGTTACCGGCAGCCTTGTCCCGGTGGCGCCTGAGAATCTTGAGGTGGTGCGGCAGGGCATGCGACAAACGGTGACGAGTGGGCTGGCGCAAATGCTCAACGTCCCATATGTGTCGGTGGCCGCGAAGACCGGTACCGCGCAGACCGGGACGCGCAATCAATACGACAACTCATGGGTCATCGGATTCTTTCCCTATGAGCACCCGCGCTACGCCTTCGCCGTGGTGCTTGAGCGTGGGCCTGAGGGCGCAGGCTCGCAGGCGGTAAACGCGATGAGTGACTTCTTCGTCTCGCTCCACGCAGCAGATTCTGTATACGTGGGCGGTAATGGTGCCCTTGCTGCATCTTCGACCGCACCCGCGCCGGGGCCGTACTAAGAAGTACGGCATCTCCGGCGATTACGCCTCCGACTTGCGCAATACCTACGGGCCCGTACAATACCGCTATCCATCACTATGACCGCTACTGACTCGCGCGAGACGGTAGTCTCGCAGGAAAAGTTCGACGACATGGTGCGCGAACTCGACTATTTGAAGACAACCCGTCGCACCGAGATTGCGAAGAGCCTCGAGTACGCGCGCTCACTTGGCGACCTCTCTGAGAACGCCGAGTACCAGGAGGCACGCGACTTACAAGCTGCCACCGAAGAGCGTATCAAGCGGCTCGAAGACCTGGTCAAGCATGCCGAGATAGCGACCGACTCTAAGAAGAAGGATGCAGTGAGCTTCGGCTCCAAGGTCACCATCAAGAAAGATGGGTCTACCGACCTCCACGAATACATTATCGTCGGTAGCCAGGAGGCCGACATGCGACAGAAAAAGCTCTCGCACATCTCTCCCTTGGGCGCCGCTCTCATGAACAAGAAAAAGGGTGAGACCTTCACTTTCGAGACTCCCGTAGGCCGCCAGACCTACACCATCGAGAAGATAAGCTAGCGTGATACGATAGGTCTATGGCTATCGAGGCTATCCGCTCAGAGCGGCTGTCCAAGCTCGAGAAATTACGTAAGGTGGGCATGGACCCGTATCCGGCGCGTTCGAATCGGACGCATGAGATAGCGGCATTCCTCGCCTCACACGCTGAGCTCGAGGCATCGAAGATCCAGGTCACGATTGCGGGACGCGTGATGTCAATACGCGAACACGGTGGAGCAGTCTTCGTCGATCTTTATGACGGCACCACAAAGGCGCAGGGGTATCTTAAGCGCGATGCGCTCGGCGAGGAATATTTCAAGTTATTTGAAGAAACGGTCGATACAGGGGATTTCGTAGAGCTTGCGGGTACGGCCTTCACAACTAAGCGCGGGATGCCCTCACTTGAAGCTGGTGGGTGGCGAATGCTTGCCAAATCGCTCCTGCAGATTCCTGACGAGTGGTATGGCCTTAAGGATGAGGAAGAACGATATCGTAAGCGCTATCTCGATATCTTGCTCTCGAAGGATGCTGCTAATCGTATTCGTAGGCGCTCGCAGTTCTGGAACGTAATGCGCACCTTTCTCCTCGAACGTGGATTTATTGAGGTAGAAACGCCCGTACTCGAAACGATGCCAGGAGGTGCGGACGCCCGACCTTTCATAACCCACCACAACGCGCTCGACATGGGGGTATATCTGCGTATCTCTGCTGGCGAGCTCTGGCAGAAGCGTCTTCTAGTGGCCGGACTGCCTAAGGTATTTGAAATCGGACGTATCTTCCGCAACGAAGGTATGTCATTCGAGCACCTGCAGGACTACACCCAAATGGAGTTTTATGAGGCGTTCGCGGACTACCAGACGGGTATGGAGACGGTGAAAGAGCTCTATCAGAAGATTGCACAAGATGTATATGGCCGACTCGATTTTGAGATTCGCGGTCACAAGGTAGACCTTGGGGCCGATTGGCAGACGTATGACTTCAGTCAGCTCATGGAAGAGCGCTTTGGGTTGAATCCGGTGACGGAAGAATATACGAAGACGGGCAAAAAGGCCGGGCGTGCAGACCTGCAAGAAATATGCACCAGTGCTGGCGTCGAGTATGACGCGGAATACAGCATTGCTCGGACGGTCGACAACCTGTGGAAGACGCTGCGCAAAGAGATTGTTGGACCAGGGTTTCTCACGGACGTGCCCGTGTCTATGGAGCCACTCGCGAAGCGTGCACCGGACGGGAAGACTGTTGAGCGATTCCAGGTCATTATCGCCGGGAGCGAAGTAGGGAAGGGGTACAGCGAACTCAATGATCCGACTGACCAGCGTGCACGATTTGTTGAGCAGCAGGCGCTTCGCGATGCGGGTGACGAGGAGGCGCAAATGGCCGATCTCGACTTCGTCGAGGCGCTCGAGTACGGCATGCCGCCGGCGCTCGGTTTTGGCGTCTCCGAGCGCCTTTTTAGCTTCCTCGAGGGGGAGTCGGCGCGCGAAGCACAGACCTTCCCGCTCATGCGCCCACGCGGGCAATAATAGGGTTGCGTGAGCTCCGTATGCCATCGTAGCATTTGACCCGCAGTAAAACGAAAAGGGCGGCTGGGAGCCGCCCTTTGGGGAATATATTGAGGGAGGTCGGTCTCCTTTAGGCGGAGAGACCTGTAGTAGACCGGAGCACACTGTCTGTCAACGGCCCCGGGCACCTCGCCGTCTGGGGATAACTCCCCACCTATCCCTTGACGACATAATGTACGGGTGTATCATGCCTGTATATGAAGAGAGAAAACAGGTACGGGATAAAGAGCCTTGAGAGGGACTTCCCCAACGAGGCCAAGTGCCTAGAGTTCTTGTTTGATGCCCAGCACAGCCGGGAATGCTCCTGTGGTGGCACGTACAAGCCTGTAAAGGGCAGAAAGCAGTATCAGTGCTCTAAGTGCAGGTTCCAGATTGCCCCGCTCGCGGGCACCATATTCCACAAGAGCGATACGCCCCTACAGATATGGTTCAAGGCCATACTGTCCTTCTCGAACGCCAAGAGCGGCCTGTCTGCCAAGCAGCTAGAAAGAGAGATTGAGACGACATACAAGACCGCCTACAGGATGCTCATGCTCATCAGAAAGGCCCTTGCCCAAGGGAGCGATAAGCTCTCGGGTGATGTGGAGGTGGACGCCGCCTATCTGGGCGGGAGAAAGCACGGGGGCAAATACAACAAGTATCAAAAGCAAGCTATCGCCGCCAAGTCAGTCGTGATGGGTGCGGTCGAGAGAGGCGGCAATATCAAGGTGCTCGTAGTGCCCGATGCCACCTCTAAGACGCAGGGTAGCTTCCTCGCAGCGGCCGTTGCCAAGGAGGGTACGAGACTTATGACCGATGGGGCCAATCAACTAAAGAATGTGGCGATGGGGTATGACAGGTACATGGTCAATCACAAGAAGGGCGAGTGGGCCAGAGGCGATGCTCATACGAACACCATCGAGGGCTTCTGGGCGCATGTGAAGAGGTCAATCAAGGGCACCCACAAGGTGGTGTCTAAGAAGCACCTCCAGTCGTACCTTGATGGATTCGTGTTCCACTACGACAATAGGCACAGCGACAAGGCGAGGTTCGCGGTGCTGCTCGGAAGCGTACTGCTTGCCGGAGAATAGAGAGGAAGCCCTGCTTATTCACACTACCTTCCGGGTTCCCTTGCATAGTTATAGGAAGTATACTACCAATATAATCTCATCGCTATGGCTCTAACCGGAAAAGAACAAAGCATACAGGAGGGGGACGCGCCAAAGAGGCAGTTTGTTGCTACTTTTGACAACGGCACACTGGAACAACTCGAAGAACTCAAGACCTTTTTCAAGCAGGCGGATAATACCGAGCTTGTGAAGCTCGCCATCTCCCTCCTACAAAGGACAAAAGAAGCCCGGGAGGCGGCACCGAAATCACAATGATATGCCGCCTCCCAATCATGATCAGGGTGAGCGCATACCAGGCAACTTATCTGAATCCGTGTTCGAGGGCCTCCAGCACGAGAGGAATAGACAGCACATTTTAGGCATCATCAAAGACTATACCGAGCACGCGGATTTCGTGGAAAAGGTACGTAAGTACGCTGGACAGGAGATAGACGGTAGACTATTCGTTAGCACAAAGTTTTGGCTAGCCACGATTGCCGCAGCTCTCGTGTCTGGCGGTATCGGTGCTGGCCTGACCCATCTCCTCGGAAAATAGATTCACTATCCACACCCCTTGCACTATAGGATGCTGTATACTGTGGATGTCGCTGGGCAACTAGCGACCCACACCAAATCGCATGTTAGCTGTGACAGGACGCTATAGGTAAGAACGAGGCAACTCTACACTCTACTTCACTTAGAACCCCTAGGAGCATACTCCACAGCTGACACGCGATGTCGGTTGTGGGATGGGCTTCTTGGGGTTTTTGGTAATCCCTTTCAGTCGCATGGCATTTGGCGATTGACTGGGGCGACTTAGAAGAACAGGTCCGGCTGCCCCGAGCCGGCATAGCAACTTACGCTATGTCTAGTCAGTTCTCTGTTTGCTTTCCGGGACGCGATGGCGTGTCGATGGTGTGTCGCCACATCAACGGCTCGTGGATTGTGTTCCCCCTGAAAGCAAACAGCTCTAGCAAACGCTAGAGCGTGTTTCCGAGAGCAGGCGTTCTTCCTTACCGGGGAGCGCCTGCTTTCTTTTTCATTCTACCCAGAGGCAGAGGGTTCAAGGTACGCTATCCCCAGCCTCCCGGTCAAGTCTAGGTATCCATATCTACCAGAAGTGATAGAGGGCAACAAGGAGAACAATCAAAATCACGAACACCATAAGTGCGATGAGGGTTAGGCCACTACTTAGGTCTTTTTCTATTTCCTCTAACTTCCTATTTTCCATAGGCGAATAATACCATTATGTCGCTAGGGGATAGGTGGGGATAACTCCATACCATCTTTAGGGGGCCAGTGTCATATAATCCACTGTAGTGGGATAAAGTGGTGAACGGGAATGGTGGCCCGTTCTCCGGTTTTTCTCACCCCTTACAGG
>Ga0209542_10018645_pt1 | contig 11210 bp, 12 predicted proteins | sample RifCSPhighO2_01_FD_184028 | JGI IMG/M metagenome (GOLD analysis project Ga0209542, IMG submission 184028) | Soil microbial communities from Rifle, Colorado - Rifle CSP2_plank highO2_0.1 (SPAdes) (version 2) | ecosystem: Environmental > Terrestrial > Deep subsurface > Rock core/Sediment ...
TGAGCCAAATAGTTGGCTCAATTAAGCACTCGTAACGCTCGGCTACTGATATATCCTTTCGCATCTGCGAAAGAAGAATCTGTCTTCGCGTTGGATATTGAACGGCATTTGGTTTTAGCGATGGCTCAAGAATGGCAACGCAACTAAAGACGCAGTTGCCCAGCCCCAAAGTGCATATGTGCTTCCAAGCCACGGGAATAATTCGCCGCTAAGCGAGCGAGCTGTTTCACTGGGTAAAAGCGAAATCACGACGCTCCCAATAAGTCCAATTTGTATTATTCCCAATAAAATTACTTTATGAAAGTGTAATCCAAGCGGTGAAAGATGTGTTCGTGCCGCCGCCGCAGAAATCGCAAGATAAGCCAAGATATAAAGCACTACAAATAATCCGGCTGGTATATATTCTTGATATGCTTCGGGAAATAATGACGACAATCTGTCGCGAAATGGAAACAGTATTGCCAAAGCGTATCCTCCATAAATAGAAAGAAGCGATGCAATCGCCTTTGTTCTGCCCATAGAAAGAGAAAAAAGTAACGCAACAACTGCCACGAGTGCTAACACTAAAAATTTCGGCTGGCGCACTGCAGTTAAAATAAACGCAGTAGCTTTTGGAACTACGCCAACAATAACTGATGGTATTGCCATGTGATATATATTATACCAGGTAGTAGAAGTTCCGACTATTGTCAAAAAGAGAAACCCCCGGCGTGACTAGCCAGGGGCGATGGATACGACTAGTCCGCATCTGCCATAACTTGATCGATGCGTGCGCACATACTCTCAAGTCTTTCGATTCTGTTTCGATCTGGAAATATATCGTTTTTCATACAGCCAATATCTTCATGCACACGAGCTCTATATGCACAAAGAACAGAAAACGCTTCTGAAAAATTCCCACGCCCAATGTCTTTAAGCGCAAGATCAATCAGTCCCAGATCTTCTTTTTTAGTAGCTTGGCACTCATAAAGACCATTGAGAACACGGTGGTCGTGATTAAGAATTACTTTTCTCACGAAATGCGGCGTGAGCCTTGACCAATGATGATGTATCCTCTCGCGCAACATATCTTCGCGAGCCATCACACAACGAAGGCTCTCCGATATCTCATCACGCAATTCGTTAAGAAGCTCTTTTGCACCAACATGATCCATGACTACCTCCGCAATTGTTCTACCACAAGACTATGCATTACACAAGATGTATTGTGATAAGTAAATCTCCTGCTGGCGTGCCTTGCGCGCCGGCATTGCCTTCCTGTGGAAATGCGACTAGATGTCTGTTTTTAATATCATCCGGAATATGAAGCTCAAGTTTACGCATAACTTTTTTTCTGCCAGCGCCATTGCATGAATGGCATTTTGTATGCGCGACCACGCCGTCACCATCACATTTTTGACACGCAACGACTTGGGCAAATACGCCGAATGGTGTCCGCACAGATTGACGCACTCTCCCTTGTCCATTACATGTTTTGCATTCTTCAAGTTTCCCGCTCTCCGCACCAGTGCCAGAGCAATCTGCGCATTTATTAAATGCCTCAAACTCGTATGTTTTCTTTTTGCCCAAATCTTTTTTAGAAATTTTGACTTGCAAATGTAAATCTTCTCCTTTCGTTGATCTTCGCGGAGATGTTGTGCCATATCCACTACCAGAAAACATATCAAAAATACTCTCAAAGCCACTCCCGCCACCTCCAAATGAGCTAAAATCAAAATCTTGATATTGGGCACCTCCGCCAAAACCATTTTGTGCGCCAGCATGTCCATATGTGTCGTATCGTGTCTTTTTATCTGGATCGCTTAGAGTTTGGTATGCTTCGTTGATTTCTTTGAATTTTGCTTCATTGCCACCCTTTTTATCGGGGTGGTGTTGATGCGCAAGCTTTCTGTACGCCTTTTTAATCTCCTCGGCGGAGGTATTTTTATTTACTCCTAAAATTGTGTACGGATCTTTTGACATCTTGACTATTTTAGCATAGTTATGATATTATACAAACAGGAGGTGAGCGATGTATCACGGAGTACTGTCGTTTTCACATGCGCTGTTTTTGCTTGGTACGGGTCTTTCGTTCGGATTGCTTCTGATAGCACTATTGGGATATCTCAGCAGGATCCCAAGGTCAGAACACAGTCCGAGCCCAGTGGAGTTGCTTCGAGCTCGGCTCATCGTTCTTTTCATCGTTTCTGTCTGGCTCATGCTTACTGGCATAGGACTTGGGGTCCTGTGGCCGTAGTCGTCTCTCGTGGGGTGCAACGCACCCCACATCTTTTTATATCTCAACTTTTTCAGCATCAATTTTGTATGTGACGATTTTTATGAAGCCGGTGCGCTTAAGAATCGCAAAAATTCCGGTCGCCATCCAAAGCGCCAGTTGACGAAATACCCAACCAAATCCCCACAATACAACAAAGAATCCGAGTGCGAGAACTGATGGAATATAGTGTGCTACTGGACCAAGATATTGTTTTACAGTTGAATCAATTGCCTGCGCCACATCCAGGCGAAACTCTTTTTGTAGCGATACTGGGAGTGCCGACATGCGATCTTCAATGAGCGAATTTTTGAATACATGGTCTAATTGCCCATTGATTCCGACACTGACGCTCTTGAGCCCCGCGCTTTGTGTATCAGGAGATAAATAAAATCCAAGCGATACGGCTAAAAACATCGCCATCAATATTAACCTGATTGGAGATCCAAGGACTGTTCTTGTTTGGATTTGTCTACGACTTGCAAGATCATTTTGTACCTCTTGAGCGGCTGACCACCACAACAGGCCAATTACCACAATCATTGATAGTGAGAGTGCCGACGGCCATAAGATTGTAAACGCAATCCAAGAGCCAACAATGACAATTCCGCGCTCGTACCATCTGTCCAAAAACATCCACGCGATACTGATTAGTGCCGCACAAAGCGAAAGTGCGAGCGCAAACACGATAATCGCATTTATGTCGCTAAATCTATTTTCGCTGAAAATCCATGAATGCGTTACCAACCATGAGAGTGCCGATCCAAGAATCGCGACACTAATCAATATTGTTTTTTTAGCCATTAAGACTTAATAATTAGCCACCATGACTTAGCCATTAGTTTTTTGTTCGTCGTCTTTTGTCTCTTTTGCTTCCTGTGCTTGCTCTGTCTGGCCCTGTGTTTGCTCTCCAGCTGAAGAGGCCTGATACATGGCCGCGCCTATCTTTTGGGCCCTTTCAGCCAGCTCTTCGGCCTTGATCTTTACCTGGGCCAAATCCTGGCCTTTTAGGGCATCTTTTATGGCTCCTATCTTGCTTTCTAGGTCTGTTTTCTCGTCTTCTTTTATCTTGTCTTTGTTGTCGGCAATCATCTTTTCGGTCGTGTACACAAGCGTCTCGGCTGTGTTGCGCGCATCCACCTCTTCTTTCTTTTTTGTGTCCTCTTCTGCGTGCTCCTGTGCTTCACGAACCATTCGCTCTTTCTCTTCTTTAGATAAGCCGGAGCTTCCTTCAATCCTAATTGATTGCTCTTTGCTCGTTGCCTTATCTTTTGCTTTTACTGACAAGATGCCGTTTGCGTCTATGTCAAATGATACCTCAATTTGCGGCACACCTCTAGGCGCTGGAGGGATTCCATCAAGAATAAACCGTCCGAGCGATTTATTATCTTTCGCGAATTGTCTTTCACCCTGCACAACATGAATTTCTACTGATGGCTGGCTATCCGCCGCAGTGCTGAATGTTTGACTTTTTGATGTCGGTACTGTGGTATTTTTCTCAATCATTGGAGTCGCAACTCCACCAAGCGTTTCAATGCCAAGCGACAACGGCGTAACGTCCAGCAATAAAACATCGTGAACATCGCCCTGCATAATTCCACCCTGAATTGCCGCACCGATTGCAACAACTTCATCAGGATTAATATCGCGATGTGGATCTTTTCCGAATAATTGTTTCACCGCATCTACAATTGCCGGCATGCGAGTCTGTCCGCCAACCATTACTATTTCATTAATATCGGAGAATTTAAGCCCAGCGTCTGAAACCGCCTTTTTTGTAAGTTCAATTGACTTATCAATGAAGTCCTTAGCAAGTGATTCCAATTTTGCACGCGTGAATGTAAGCGCAAAATGTTTCGGACCAGATGCATCTGCGGTCAAGAACGGGATATTAATTTCCGTCTGTGTTGTACTAGACAATTCGTGCTTGGCCTTTTCCGCGACATCTTTTAGTCGTTGCAGTGCTAGCTGATCTTTTGATATATCAACGCCTTGATCTTTCTTAAACTCGCCTGCAAAGAAATCTATGATGCGCTGATCAATATCGTCTCCGCCCAAGTGAGTATCTCCTCCAGTTGCCTTTACTTCAATTGTATCTTGGCTTACTTCAAGAACGGAAATGTCAAATGTTCCACCACCAAAATCATAAACCACAATCTTTTCGTCTTTCTTTTTGTTGAAGCCGTACGCCAGGGCTGCAGCTGTTGGCTCGTTTATGACTCGTTTTACGGTAAGCCCTGCAATTTCGCCAGCATCTTTTGTCGCTTGGCGTTGAGAATCGTCAAAATACGCAGGTACCGTAATTATGGCTTCAGTTATTTTTGTGCCAAGTTTTGCTTCAGCATCTGCTTTAAGCTTTGCCAAAATCATAGCTGAAATTTCAGCTGGCTTGTACCACTTTTCACCCATTTTTACTTCAACAGAATCGCCAGATCCCTTGCGAATTTCATACGGCATTAATTTCTGGTCTTTCTGAACTTCTGCGTCAGAAAATCGGCGGCCAATAAGTCGTTTCACCGAAAAAAGCGTGTTGACTGGATTTGTAACGGCTTGTCTTTTTGCGGTTACGCCGGTGTATCGTTCGCCATTTTTCCCAATAGCCACAATTGACGGCGTTGTTCGCACACCTTCCGCATTTTCAAGTACTCGTGGCTGTCCGCCCTCTACAACTGCCATCGCTGAATTTGTTGTCCCTAGATCTATTCCGATAATTTTATCCATGGTTTTGTTTTTTATTTATAGATTATTACTCTTGCCGGCCTTATTACTCGTTCATGCATTTTATATCCTGCACGAATCTCTGAACAAACTTTATCTGGCGGCCCTTCACTCATCTGTGATACTGCCTCCATAACTGTCGGGTCAAACTGCTTTCCTTCGGTTTCAATCCGTTCAACTCCATATTGTCGCATAGCTTCATGGAAACTTTTGCCTGTCTGCTCCAGTCCCTGATACCACTCGGTGGATGCTCGTGTAGACTCCGGAGCATGAGCAATTACTTGGTCAAAATGATCCATCACTTCAATCATCGCCAATACAACTGATTGATTTGCGAATTTAATTGCATCGGCAAGTTGCCTTTCAATCATCTTTTTATAATTTTCAAAGTCCGCCGCTAACCGTAAATATTGTTCTTTTGTTACTTCTTCTTCCTTTTTTTCTTCTTGTATGACTGGTTCGTCGCTCATGTGTGTGTTTTGTTAATGCACAATACTGTTTGCCGTGCGTGCGGCATATAAAATCAATCCGATATTTTTCCGATAATCCATTCGCATTGGCCCAACCAAAGTAAGCGATCCTTCATTTCCGCCCGGCAGTCTATATCTTGCACAAATCATTGTTTCGTCTTGAATTCGTTTATCTGCATTCTCTGTGCCTATCATAATTTTTACTTCGCTTTCGCGCTGTGAGGAGCCGTTCCACAGTTGGCGCGAGAGCAAATCAAACATCGTATCAAATTGATCAAAAAACTGTGTCATTCCAGTTATTCTATGAAGTTCGCGAAATTCTGGAAGTGTAAAAAGATTTGAAAGGCCAAATTTATACGCATCTTCGCGCGCTGATATGTTTGCGATCACAAGCGTTCCAGAGAGTTGGCCGACAAATTTTGCAAGTGTTTTATTTATTGCTTCTGGGTCTTCAATATCTATTTCGGATAGTGCGTCTTTGATTCGTTGCCTGTACGCATGCGAAATATTTATTCCTTCCTGCTTTAATAAATTATCAACATAAAGACGATAGGCGCGAGCCGTTGGAACGCGACCTCCTGAAGTATGAAGTTGCTCTAGATATCCCATGTCCTCAAGTTCTGCCATTTCGTTGCGGATTGTTGCAGAGCGAATATCAAATGAACCGCTTTGGGCAACGGCTCGGCTGGAAACCGGCTCCGCCGTACGGATGTATTCCTCAATGATTAATATAATCAAAGATAGTTGTATTAGTGTTGGCAATCTAAGCATGACATCGCCAGTATAGACGACTGGCACTCAAGCGTCAAGAGTGCCAATAAACGGTTCTGTGGCACGACCGTTTATAAATATGTTATCCTTATGGCCAATGCTGAAACGGATAAAACACTTCTGGAATTCGCTAGGACCTGGGCTGGTAACCGGCATCGCAAATAACGATAGCTCCGCGGTGTTAATTTACGCGCTCGCTGGCGCACGATTTGGGCTTGCACCGCTTTGGGTTCTTTTATATATTCTTCCGTTTATGATTGCGATTCAGAGTATGTGCGCACGCATTGGAGCGCTTTCCGGGTGTGGACTAGCTGGCAATATCCGAAAATATTATTCTCCGTGGCTTCTGGTTCCAGCCGTCGCATCAATAGTAGTTGTAAACACAATTAATGTCGGCGCGGATATTTCTGGTATGGCAGGAGCGATAAATCTCCTTATTCCGATTTCAAGTTGGATTATTGCAGTACTATTGGCAGTCTTTGTTGTCGGTATGGTTATATTTTTGCGCTACGATATGATTGAAAAGATTTTTAAATGGCTCGCGCTAACATTACTCGCATATGGCGTCGCGCTTATCCTTGTTGAGCCAAATTGGGGCGCAATCTTGCAAAATCTTCTTGTTCCATCAATTCAAAATAGTAAAATCTTTTGGCTTACAATGTTCGCAATGGTTGGTACGACACTTTCACCATATATGTATTTTTGGCAGGCAAACCACGAGACAGAAGATCTGCGAAATGGCTACTCCCCCGTTCGTGTGTGTAAATTTCGTCCAGTATCAAGAAGTATAATCTCTGGAATTGACTTAGATACGCGTGTTGGAATGATTGCTTCAAATGTAATATCCGTATTTATTCTTGCTCTTACGGCACATACTATTCATCTAATGGGATCCGGCGATATTCAAACACTACGAGATGCGGCTTCCGCGCTTGAGCCATTGGCAGGTCCTTATGCATATCCTTTATTTGTATTCGGCATGATTGGATCGGGCATTCTTGCTATACCAGTGCTTGCTGGATCAGCCGCGTATGCGCTCTCTGAAATGTTTGGTTGGCGTGCAAGTATTGATGTGCCATTTAATCGCGCGCCAGCATTTTATACAATTATGGCGGCGTCTGTTGCGGTCGGATTAATAATACCTTTTGTTGGGATTACTCCAGTACAGGCACTTTTCTGGTCAGGAGTTTTGGGAGGCATGGCAACACCGTTTCTTATTGCATTGGTCGTACATATGGCAAGAAATAAAAATATTGTTGGCACAAATCGTGTGCCGATTCCATTGCACATACTTGGAGTTGGCGCATTTCTGATGATGATAACCGGATCGCTTTATGTAATTTTTGCTTAATTTTATGAGTCTTCGTATTACAAATACACTAACACGCAAGGTTGAAGATTTTGTGCCACGAAACACTGGCAAGGTTGATATGTTTGTCTGCGGACCAACTGTGTTTGATCTAATACATATTGGCAACGCGAGAACATTTGTGTTTTTCGATGTTGTCGCAAAATGGCTTCGCGCAAAAGGACTTATAGTCCGTTATGTCCAAAATATTACTGATATTGAAGATAAAATAATTGCGCGAGCTCGTGAATGCGAACAAGAGCCGCTCCAATATGCACGCGAATTTGAAATGAAATTTCTTGAAGATACGCGTGCGATTGGCAATAGCGCAGTGTCTGAATATGCACGAGCAACAGATTATATCCCGCAAGTCATTGCACAGGTAAAAACGCTCATAAAAAATGGCAATGTATATTTGATTGATTCTGATGGGTGGTATTTTGATCTCACAACATTCCCAGAATACGGAAAATTATCTGGTCGTACAGCACTTGCCACAAACGATGCCGTATCTCGCATTGATGATTCGTTAAAAAAAAGAAACACCGGAGATTTCTGTGTGTGGAAATTAAGCAAAATCGGAGAGCCGTCTTGGAGCAACTCCGAGCTTGGCGCCGGCAGGCCAGGTTGGCATATTGAAGACACAGCAATTACAGAAAAGATTTTTGGACCACAATATGATTTACACGGTGGAGGAATAGATTTAATTTTCCCACACCATGAAGCTGAAATTGCACAACAAGAATCGGCGTCTGGATTAAAGCCACTTGTAAAGTATTGGATGCATGGAGGATTTCTGGAAGAACACGGCGACAAAATGTCTAAATCATTGGGCAACTTCGCAACAGTCCGCGATATGCTTCAGAAGTATTCGCCAGAATCTATACGATTCTATTTGCTCTCGGGGTATTATCGCTCCCCGCTTGCATTTAAAGAAGATTCTATCCATTCAGCAGAAGCCGCAGTTCAGCGACTTTCTGAATTGTCTATGAAGCTTGAGCATATTTCAGTTTCACCGAATGAATCGGACGAATCAGCTGACAATATTAAAAGCGCTATTCAAAAATTTAGCGACGCAATGGATGATGATTTTAATATTCCTAATGCTCTTGCCTCATTATTTGATGGAGTTCGCATAATAAATACAGCTATTGATTCAGAAAATATTTCTACGAAATTAATATCGTCCGGAAAAGAATTGCTGTCTCTTGCAAAAGACACACTTGGAATCGTCCCCGCAAAAGGGATTGCGATCCCATCGGATGTGCAGTATCTAGTTAATCAAAGAGAATTGGCAAGAAAACAAAAAGATTTTTCTTCTGCAGACGACTTTCGAGAAAAGATTATTAAAATGGGATACGCAGTAGATGATACCCTATATGGCACGCTAGTAAAAAAGAAGTGAGGCGCGAACGCCTCACAGATACTCAACAACCAAGGCGTATCCCGACACCTCGGCAGAAGGCAGATGCCGTGTTGAGTGCGGAATCTTTTTGGATTTGGCCGGCAAGAATTCCGTTGATTATATTGAGCGTCGTCTCTGCGTGTCGCCAGTATCCAATCTCTTCTACTGATCCATTTTTCCAATCTTCGTCCATTCGAAGTTTATCGTGTATTGGTTCTGCTCCGTAAAAATCGAATCCGGGACAAAAACTAGATCCAAGAAGTTGTTCGTGCAACACGATAGCCGCATGCAATACCATACTTATAACTCGTAGGTTTTTCAGCTCATCATCTGGAACATCTTCCGAACTTCTAGTATGCATCCTGATAAGCGTACCCGAAGCATTGTTAAACCGATCTTTGGAGCAATCAAACAAAGATACTCTCATGGCTACCTCCGCCATCACCATAACAAATATGCACAAAGATTCAACAGTGGTGATTGCTGGACACAAATCTTTTATTGATAATGCGCAGGCATGGCACTAACCACGGCAGACATACTTCCAGCAGGATTGCGCGAAAAACTTCCACCTCAAAATATTGAAGCGGAACAATCGCTTATTGGCGCGGTGCTCACAGATCGTGAAGCCCTCGGGCGAGTCATAGATTTTATCAGGCCTGAAGATTTTTATCAGCGAGGTCATCAAATTATCTGGGAGGCCGCATCAACTCTTTTTGATCAAAGAGAGAATATAGACATACTTTCTGTTTCTACTCGTCTTACCGACTTAGGCAAGCTTGATTCAATCGGTGGCTCCGGATATCTGGCACAACTTGCATCGTCTGTTCCAACTTCGGTGCATGTGCAAACATACGCACGAATCGTTCAACGCAAGAAAACACTACGCGATTTGGTGGATGTTTCTCATCGCATCATGGCGCTTGGCCATCGCGAAGACGAAGACATTGATCATTTGCTCGGTGAAGCTGAACAACAATTATTTACCGTTACACAACGAACAATCTCGCAACAATTTGGGGTAATCAGCCCAGAACTTGAGCGAGCGCTTGAGCGAATTCAGTCTCAAGATGACGGTGTTCTGCGTGGCATCGGCAGTCATCATCTAAAACTTGATCAAACATTAGGTGGATTTCAGAAATCAGATCTTATTGTTATCGCCTCTCGTCCTTCGGTCGGCAAAACAGCTTTCGCGATGGATCTTGCGCGACGAATTGCAGAGCAAAAAATCCCAGTAGGTGTTTTCTCTCTTGAAATGAGTATGGATCAGGTTATTGATCGCCTGATTGCATCTAAGGCGCGCGCATCACTTTGGCGTTTGCGAACAGGTAAACTTTCTCACGAAGGAGAACACAATGATTTTCTGAAAATTACAAACGCGATTGCAGATCTCCGTGAGATGCCAATATTTGTGGACGATACTCCTGGGCTTAATATTCTTCAGATGCGTGCTATGGCACGGCGACTGAAGGCCGAACATGGGCTCGGCGTGCTTGTTGTTGATTATCTTCAGTTAATGTCATCGCGACGAAATTATGACTCCCCCGTTCAACAGGTTACAGAAATTTCGCGAGGGCTTAAATCGCTCGCCAAAGAATTAAACATCCCAGTAATTGCGTTGTCTCAACTTTCTAGAGCGATTGAGAGTCGTGATGGACATCGCCCACGATTATCTGATCTTCGTGATTCTGGGTCAATTGAACAAGATGCTGATATTGTAATGTTTATTCACCGCGAGGATAAAATGAATTTCCAAAAAGCGCAGGAAGCCGGCACGCTAAATCTTGCTCAACTTATTATTGCCAAACATCGCAATGGGCCGACAGGAGAAATTGATTTTCATATTAATCCTGAAACGCTTGAGTTTACCGAAGTTGATACCGCACATACCGATACAAACTTTATTTAAACATGGACCCAGTATTCCAATCTCTCATTGATATTATTCGTAAACTTCCCGGAATTGGGCCTAGGCATGCAACACGCATCATACTTTCGCTAATAGATAAACCGCAACCAGAGCTTAATGAGCTCGCGGATGCAATTCGCGACTTAAAACAGCGCGTTCAACAATGTTCAGAGTGCTTTAATTTATCGTCTGATGGGTTGTGTTTGGTGTGCAGAGATCGCAGGCGCGATTCGCGAAGCATTTTAGTTGTTGAGAAGGTTACAGATGTAGAATCGCTTGAACGAGCTCGTGTGTGGCAAGGACTTTATCATGTTTTGGGTGGAGCAATTTCTCCA
>Ga0209542_10018646_pt1 | contig 11209 bp, 10 predicted proteins | sample RifCSPhighO2_01_FD_184028 | JGI IMG/M metagenome (GOLD analysis project Ga0209542, IMG submission 184028) | Soil microbial communities from Rifle, Colorado - Rifle CSP2_plank highO2_0.1 (SPAdes) (version 2) | ecosystem: Environmental > Terrestrial > Deep subsurface > Rock core/Sediment ...
CAAGAACCTCAAAATCACACTTGAAATTGAAGAGAATTTGCCAAAGGCATATTTTGACAAAGTCCGGATTAAGCAGGTCTTGAACAATCTTTTGTCAAACGCGGTCAAATTTTCAAATTCCGGAGAAATTAAAATTAAGGCTTCCCGCCAGCAGGATAAAAACGCCCCGATGGACATCGTGGTTTCGGTTGGCGATTCGGGCATGGGCATAGAGCCGGATGAAGGCGATAAATTGTTCTCAAGGTTCGGGCAGTTGGTCAGAGGTTCCAGGTCTCTGGCTGCCAAAGGCTCGGGGCTGGGTCTTTATATTGCCAAAGGTATTGTTGAGGCTATGGGCGGCAGTATCTGGTATGAGTCGGAAGGTGCAGGCTACGGGTCAACATTTTATTTTACCGTTCCCGCTGCCGATTCCGTGCCTGATTACCGGGCAGCTGCAAGTGATCAAGTTGTTATCAACAAAATAGCCCGGGCATAAACTTCCGAGGGCTAAGAGCCCTCGGTGTTGTTCTTCAAGTTTACAAGAGCAAGCAGAAAACCTTCTTCGTTTCCATCACTCGGAAGTATGTAATCGCTTCTCGCTTCATCCGTCGAGTCAGACTCGACGGTTTTCTGCGAGCGATTATAAAGCGCGGTTGTTGATTTTTTTGATTTCTGCTAAGCTAGAATAAAAGTATATGGTCAAAGTTATAATTGTAGAGGACGATTTAAAACTTGCCCAAAATTACCAGCAAAAACTGACGCAGGAAGGCTTTGAAGTCAAGATTACAGAAGATTCCGCGGCTGTTGAAACAATAAGGGCCGGAAAGCCGGATCTGGTGCTCTTGGATCTTTTAATGCCCAAAGTTCACGGACTGACAATCCTGCGCGAACTTAAGATGGATGCCGAGCTTGAAACAATTCCTATTTTGATTCTGACAAATGTGGAAGGGGCCAACGAACTTTCCGAGGCAATTGCCTTCGGCGCCAGCGGTTACCTGGTTAAGGCCGATACTAATCTGGACATTCTGGTTTCAAAAGTCAAAGAGGCCATAAGCTCAAAAGCAATGGCAACCGGTATAAAAGGCTAAGGTTTCGTCTTCTTAGAAAACCTCAACAAATTTCCAAAATACATCTGGTACACTTAGATTCATGGAGAGCCGCGAAATCAGAATTAAAAACAGGAAAGGTAAAAAACTTTTCTGCCGGGTTGATGGCATAGATCCTAAAAGGCGGTTACCTGCAGTTTTAATAGTCCATGGATTTAAAGGGGATTCAGCTCAACGGCATATTACCGGAATTTCTGAATCCTTGGTGTCTTTGGGATTTCTGACTATACGACCCGATCTTACAAAAAATCCGGGAAAGTCCTATTTGGATTTTGCCGATGTAACGTACGCGCAGGAATTTTTTGATTTGGAAGATGTTTTTGAATCTTTGCTGCAAATGCCCGATGTGGACCCGACAAGGTTTGGGATTGCAGGCCATAGTCTTGGGGGAATGCTTGTGGCCCAGCTTGCATCAAAACATAAGGCAGTTAAATCCCTGGCCGTACTTTCCGGCGTTTATGATTATAGGTTTTTGGCAAAACATTTATTTGCCAAGCCATTTGCCGAAGTTCAGGAAGATTTTAGTAAAAAGGGCAACTCAACAGTCTGGAGTATTCACCTTAATCGCGAACTGCATGTTAAAAAAGGTTTTTATGAAGACGTTTTTTTTAGAACCGCGGATAAATTTGCCCAAAAAATCAAATGTCCGACCCTTATTATCTCTTCGGGAATTGACGAGTCGGTTGCCCAAAGCCACGCTGATAATTGGTTAAAAAATATCGGATCACAGAATAAAAAAATGGAAATTATTCCCGGCTCAGACCACAATTATTCCGGCAATGCTCTTGACAGGGTTTGTAGACAAGTAGCAGACTGGTTTGTGGAAACATTGTGAATGAGCTGTGGTTGACAGAAAGTCGTTGTAATCCTATAATTTTTTATCCCAAAGAATAAGTTTTTTTTGGGCCTATTTTTTTATATTCGCTCGCAGAACACCGTGGACTATTAGCCCTCGGAAGTTTATGACAACGGAAACTAAAGGATTAACTCCGTCTGCCCAAGAATTAAAGCTTGGGAAAATTCAATATTCCTGCCATGAGCAGCTTGATGAGTATCTGAGGACAATTGATAATAACCTGCCTAGATTGCCCGAGGAAGGCGTCGCGTTTGGGGAAGTGCCAGGTTTAATTGGTTTCGCGGGCAAAAGATCTCGTTCTCAGGTACTTAGCATCCTTACGCATACGAAGAAAAATCAGTTGATAAGAACCGGATCAGAAGATCAGCCTTCGATACAAAGATATAAGCGGGAACATTTATTGTTAGCTGCTGCAATTGTTCAAATAAGGGCCCAAGGAGTTATCCAAGACAATATATCCTATGTTTTGCATCATTATTTGGTCGATTCTCAATTAAGAGAGATGATAAAAAAACCCCGCGATATTTATGATCCGAAAAGGAAATGGAGGAACGCGGAAATTTGGTCAAGACATTACCTGTTTGATGACGGAGATCGGCACCTTTTAATCAATCCCGGAGAAATTAACCTTTCTCAGGAAACCGTCATGAGGGACATCCCCGAAGATTTTATAGATTTGTCTCAGCCTGCTGATACAACTTCGTCATTATCCGCCCATGAAAAGCCAGAAGCTGGTAAAGAACCAACCCGGCTCTCTTCCGAGCGTCTGCGGTGGCTTTTAGTATTTTTAAGATATGATTCTGCGATTAAACCGGCGCAGATGGATACGATCAGCGCCTCTCGGCTTCAGCTTGGGGGATTCACCCTTGAGGAGGCAGAATCCGTCTTTGAGGAATTTTACAGTCAAAATAACTCGAATGGAAAATTGATTGAGGATGAAATGACATATTTTGCCCTCAATAATGCGGCTGTCGAGATATTGCGAAAAAGAAGGAAAAATCAGCAAAATTAGGTTGATTCCTTAAAGTTCTATAATTTTTTCTGATAATTTTCCTAAGACTTTTGCCTTGCCGTCCTTTACGGCTACCAAATCCTCGAATCTTACACCGCCCCATTTTGGGAAATAAAGGCCGGGTTCGATGGAAAAGACCATGTCTTCTTTGAGAATTTCGTCTTTAGATTTTTTATCTTTGTGTTTGGGTCTAAGGTGCGGGGCTTCGTGAACTTCCAAGCCGATTCCATGGCCAAGACCGTGCAGGAAATAATCATGCAAATTTTGTTTTTTAAAAATATTGACAGCGTGTTCATGTAGTCTGTGGGATTTGGTGCCATGGGTGATTTTTTTGATGGTATCTCTTTGGGTTTTTTGGACAAGATTGTGAATGTTTCTTATATCGTCTGTGACTTTTCCAACAAGGACGGTCCTTGATAAATCCGCGCAGTAGTCTTTATATTTTGCGCCGAAATCAAAAAGCAAAACTTCGCCCTTTTTTATTTTTTTGCGGCCGGTTATATGATGGGGGACGCTGGCGTTTTTGCCCGATGCAATAATACTTTCGAAAGCCAGACTCTGCCCGCCGAGATTTTTAATAATCTTGGCCAATTTTTCGGCAATTTCTGCTTCACGCTGGCTGGCTTTTAAAGTTTTGACAATTTCAAAAAAAGCTTTTTGGGAAATTATTTGGGCTTTTTCGATTTTTTTAATTTCATCTTCCTGCTTGACTGCGCGCATTTCCTCAATCAGATTTTTTTGGGCAATAAGCTTTTTGCCTTTGAGTTCTTTTTTGAGATGCCTAAATTCCGAGTATGCCAGATTTACTTCTTCAAACCCCACATTTTTGGCTTTTGACAGAAGCTTTCTGACGGCATCAATCATACGGTTTCTTTCGTCTGCAATCTTGATTTTTAATTTGGCAGATTGCAATTTCAAAGCTTCGGCTTGATAAAGTTTGGGGCAGATTAAAGTAGCTGAGTTTAGAGTTGTAATTAAAATCGCTTCGCGTTCTGTAGGCGAAATTCCGCGAAAACCAGCAAGGTAAAAAATGTTAACCGGGTTGGTAACAATAAACCCGTCCAGGTTTTTTGCCTTAAGAGTCTTTTGAAAATTAATTAGACGATTCATGCAGGGCTTTTTCGGATTTATTTAATCTATGGGGCGTACAGTCTATTTGAGCTTTGTCTGCCAATTTATAAAATATGCTATATATGCCTCCTCGTGTTAGAAAACTATCTTTTATTGGTTCTCCTAAACAATTATGCCTGAGTAAAAAGGAAGCATGGGGCTTTTTAATATCTGCTTTTCGGTCTCTATTCAGATATTCCCGTGCAACTCTACTGGCTTCGCGGTCAAGCTTTTTGCGAAGTGGTCTTCCTTCTTTATCTTTCTTACCAGTATAGATACTTATCGAGTCGTTTTCGCCATCCCAATTTATTCTAAGGTGCTGAATTCTGCATGCAGCTATCAGGGTTGTACTTACGTCGGAACGAAGAAGCTGAAGTATGACTTTATCTCGCAAATTTTCTGCTGCACCTAATAATTTTGAAAATTCATCCCTGGACAGCGGTTTATATTCAAAATCGCGTTTTGGGCGATTGGCTTTGTCCTTCCTGAATGACGAGAGGGTCTGCGTAACGTCTTCTGTTATTGGATAATCAGTACGCCGTCGAAGATAAGAGATAAATCCATTAATAACCGTTAATCTCCTATTAAATGTGGCTGGCGAATATATATTTTTCTGGTCTTTAAAAAAATCGCGCATTATTTGAGGAGTAACTCTTGACCAATTGTCGGCTGCATTTCTAGAAAGAAAATCTTTAAGTTGAGATATGTCTCCAGCATATGCGTACCGGCTATTAACCTCTACAGTATGTGCGTTAATATAATTTTGCACGGCTCCTTGCCATTGTCTGTCAAAGATTGTTTCATTCTGCCCTTCTTGAGAATTTTTGATTCGTTCGGTCATGCCTAAAGCCGCGTAATTTTAGCAAATGAGAAGCGCTGATACAAACTTTAATAGTTGAAATTTGATCAAATAGCCTTGATGAGAATACACTTAATTTATGCCACGCGAAGGCGGAGAGATACCAAGACCCAGAAGATCTGAAAATACCAGAAGACAAGCCGAGGTAAATATTGGTTCGCCACTTAAAGATAAGCTATTAGTAGCAGGTCAGGTTTTAGGAATAGGAACTCTTGTTGCAGCCGGGGGTTTTTACGCAGTCAAGCAAGGTGACACAGGATCAGGTCTTTTGAATCGAGACGAGCCTAGAGTTGAAAGAGTAACAACCGGTCAGTTGTTTGCAGACGCGCAACTGGCAAGTGCCGACTCGCTTTCTGGTGTTGAAAAAGAAGATTTCTATTCTGCTAAGCTCGAACAGGCCGAAAAAGAAATGGCCGGTCTTATTACGCCCGATGTAGTCGAGCGCATCAGACTTTACGAACCACTAATTAGGCAAGTGGCAGAAAAAGCCGACATTCCGCAGGATTTGTTTTTAGGGCAAGCAATCGCCGAGAGTTTATGCGATCCGGACGCAGTCTCTGAATCAGGAGCAGCCGGTCTTTTCCAGATAATGCCTTATCTTTATGAAAAATATGAGATCGATCCTTTTGATCCTGCGCAAAATGCAGAACTTGCTGCAAAATTGCTTAAGGAAGAATACGGGAAATTCAGTGAATGGAGTTTAGCGATTTGGCCATGGCACATCGGTGACCCAGAAGTTTTTAATGCAGTTCAAACCTTTGCTCATCTCGAATATGCTACCCAACTTCCTGATGAAAAGGTTGAACTGATAGGCAATTCTGAAGAGGCGAAGAATGTAGCGACGCAGGAGGCCTTAGAAAGAATGGAACAGTATAAGGATTTTATCAAGCGCAAAAACATTACGGTTTCGAAATTGTTTGAAAACAGTACTATACAAAATGTTTATTCTGGGGAAGGTTTTAATCGAACAGAAGATTATTTGCCAAGAATCGAAGTGTCAGTGCCAATCTACAATTCAAAGAATTCAGCGCAAATTGCCCAGCAGTAGTAGATCCCAGAAAGATTTTTCGCCCAGAACCGGCGACTGGTTGTCAAGTAAATTCCTGAAAGAATTGTCACTCTGCGGTTCCTGCGGTTTTTCCAATTCCTGCGGCAGGTTAAAATTCTGCTTTTCCAACTCCTTTTGAAACTCCTCCAGATATTTTGTCAGGTCTTTTGCATCCTTAGGTACCTCAATAATCACCGGTTTATTGTATTCGGAAAGTTTAGTCGAAATTTTCAAAGTAATCGGGATTGTAGTTGTGGATGCTAACTGGATCTCCCGCGGGCGGGAAGAAAGATTTGAAGGGTTTTCTAAATCCATATCAAAAAGCACAGAAACCTGCGAAATTAAGGAAGTTTTTTTGTCGATTTCCAAGATGACCTCGATATTTTTGATGTCGCGGGTAAATTTTTCAATTTCTTCGCGTTCAATGCTTTCCTCAAGATTTGTCTGCTCTTTGGGTTCTAGAATTTTAATTGTTTCAAAAAGAAGAGTGTTTATTTCGGAAATTGGCGGTTTAATTTTTAAGGTATAGATATCTTTGTTTTCACCTTTTTCCAGTTTGGTCCATTCGTATGTCTTTTCGATAAGCGCCTCGAAAACCTCTTTGATTTTTTGAATTTGTACCTCATCCTCGGGGGTTCTTTTTTCTTTATTTAACTCCTCGACATGTAAAACAAACCACTGGTTTTTAACTTCATCTAAAGGCAAGAACGACCCGCCGGGGACTTCGGTTAATTGAAAATACAAATTGTCTTCGATTTGCCTGATTTCGCCGGATGCGGAAATTTTTAAGCCTTCCATGGCGACTTCGCCGGAGATCTCAAGCTGGGATTTGGAATAATTCTGGTCTTTGAAATCGGCAGGGCCGCGGACTGCAATTTTTGCACTTGATATTGGAAAATTTTTGCTTTCTGTCGCAAATTCTAATTGCGTTTCCAAAACTGCAGATTTCAAGTCGGCCATTTTTCTTTCGGTTCTTCGCAAAATGAGCCTTGTGGTCTTGGGAAGTGGGGTTGCCAAAATAAATCTGTCGATTGCCCGTTGGATAATTTTTGGGGGAGTAATCAATTTATAATTGGTATAGGCAAGGGCGAGACTTCCTGTGGGAATTGCCAAAAAGATGAAGATTAAAAAGACTACCAGAATTTTACCAAGGGACGATGTGCCCCCGCCAAAATTAGGGGGTTTAATATTTAATGACGAGGACGGACCTCGTTTAGCTTCTCCGGACGGAAGTGGGGGAGTGGTTGGTTGCTGGTTGCTGTCTGCGGTTAATGGCTGTTCAGGCGCAGTTGGCGAAGAGGCCGGATCGGAAGCAGGAAAGGGTGGCAGGGAATCCGCATGGGAGGGCGGAGTATTGTTTGTGTCTTCAGAAATAGTGGATTCTTGGGAAGATTCGGGCTTATTCTGATCAGCCATTCTTTTTAAGCATAGCCGATTCTCTGATATAATAACAACGCATTAACCGCCTAAATTATAGGGGTGTCGTTCAGTGGTAGGACGGCGGTCTCCAAAACCGCTAACGGGGGTTCGATTCCCTCCACCCCTGCAACCTCCGACGAGGAGAGACATCGTTTTTTATTGTGGGGATTCTATACAGTAATTGTAACCTTTCGGATTAGGATCAGGGAGAGATTGACTGCAAGTTGCCTGCGAATTACCCCAAGCTTCCGGATCATTACTTTTTTCCAAAACTGCCCATAAAACGAATGATTTTTTATCGGGAGCCACTACGTAATTGTAGATATTGGAAGAAGGAGCCGGCGATGATGATGGCGAAGGAGGGGGCGGAGTTGGGCTGGGAGTTGGTGAAGGAGTCGGAGTCGGAACGGGTGTTGGCGTTGGCGTTGGCGTTGGGGAAGGACTCGGTGATGGTGACGGCGTGGGAGTAGGAGTAGGAGTAGGTGATGGACTTGCGTCGGCAGTCGTGTAATCGACGTGCAGAAGAGGAGCGTTTGCAGCTTCTCCCTCATAAGCTTCGGCGACCCTTGAGCCGGAACCTGTAATGATAATTACGATACTGTTGCCGCTTGCCCATCCGGGCCTGGATACAATCTGTTGGATAACAGAAGAAATATTTGGGGTCTGGTGTTTTTCACTTACTATGCTCCATGCCGGCACATTACTCCATGCAACAGATGCACTAGTTTTAGTACGGCTTGTTATATTACCAGTGGTTGTCGAAAATGCAGCCGGACTGTCATTAGCCTCGCCCCAAACTGTAAGACTAGTGGCGCCTGAAGTTACTTCGTCTGTTTCAAATTCGATATAAGCATTAGTTATCGTTGCCCCAACCGGAATATTCACAATTGTAAAGCGCATACCGACTTCCTGGTTAGAGCTTGCGGGATCCTGAGTTAGTTCCAAGTCGGAACTGGTAATATCGATCGCGTTGGTATCCAGGCGCTGCTCCGCATCGTTAGTTCCTGAGTTAACCCTCACATCAACTGAACCGGCGGCAGCAACCTGCGGTTGGAGTTGGCCTTCATTTAAACGCTGTTTTTTGAAAATGTTTGCTAGCATCGGAAATAGCCCTGCCTGATTAGGGTCTTTGGGAAGGCTTTTGATGTAATCGGGAACGAGGCCGGGAATCCAGTTGCCAGACTCGGAAGTACAACCTGAAGGGCAGGTAGGATATTCACCATAGTCCTGATAGTACAAAAGAAGCGCGGTTGCTACCGCTTTTAATTCTTGTTTTCTCTGTGAATCCCGGGCTTTCTCGCGGACATTACCGTATGCCACGCTTGCAACAACCACAAGGATACCAATCACCGCGATTACAACCAAAAGCTCGACTAAAGAAAAACCGAAGGGTTTACGGTATTTAGTATTAGGTATTATGTATCCAGTATATTTTTTGACAAATTGCAAACTACAAGATACTTGATACGAGATACTAACTTTTGGCATCTAGTTCTAGATTAAGGCAGTGGGCGAGATGAAATCAACTCAACGCTTGATAGAATACCCTGTTTTCCTGTAAGCTAACCGGAACATGGCTAAGAAAAAAAGAATTCCGGTTTTGATGCAGTGTACGGTTTGCAAAAGCCGCAATTACACAACGCAAAGAAACCCCGAAAATACTCCGGAAAAGTTAGTCCTTAAAAAGTATTGCAAGAAGTGCAGAAAGGTCACGGAACATAAAGAAATTAAAATTTAGGGGCCGTTGCCGACTATCGTAAGTGCGTCGCAACCTTTGAATGGAATCCCATCTGTTGTTGTTCCTCTAATACAAATTTTATCGGGGTAAGTTTCCGATACAGATTGCAAAAGCAGGAGAAGATTTTTTTACGATAGAAAAGTGCGTGATATATTACCAGAATTGATATAATTCGGGTATGGTGAATTTGAATAAACCAATTGTTGCTTTTATTGTGGGTATATTAGTGGCAAGTTTGGTTTTCTTTTTATTCAATTCATTTAAAAAAGAACCTGTTCCGATACCAACTCCATCTCCAACACCAAAAGGTGATACTAGCAAATATTACGAGCAAGCAAAATTAGACAAATGCTTAGAGGAAGCCCAGGCGAAATTTGACGATATTTTCCGACTCAACAGTCATCCGGGAACTGGTAAAGATGCTGGAAAAAGTGCTTGGAATTCGGCGGAAATAGCAGAAAGTACTACTGAACAATTCAACAAAGATCGAGATTTTTGCTTAAAAGCTTATAAATAATTTCCCCTAAGCATTAAACATCCTTGTATCAATAGATGTCGGCCAGAGGAAGTAGATTAAGATTCCTGCAATCATTAGTCCTAGTCCCAGAAGAAATGTTGAGATGATGAGGAGTTTGGGTTTCTAGGGGGAATTTTTGGAATAGGTTAAGTTTCATTTTCCAGTATTTATTGCAATGTTCTCTAAAAGTTCTTTTATTTCGTTCATTTTACAACCTATGTTTTTTTCTATAGAGATATTTTGAAATGCTGTGCAATTTAATAATGCGTTCAAGTCTGAAAGTTCCGACCATATTAATAAAAGTACAAGTAAAATCAAAATACTCATTATTACTACAAAGACTCTAAAGGAAAAAAGGCTTTTCATTTATTGATTAGAAAATTGTTCGTAGGTATCTGGATAGATATTCTTGTAAATACTGTTTACAGTAAAAATGATTGAATTAGCATCACCTTTGCCAGCAGTCTTTTTATAAAGTCTGAGCTCATCTCCGAATAATCTTTCAATCGTGTTTAGTATTGATTTTCGTTCAGCTTCAGTTATTTTATATGGAACTTTTCCAGTTGGATTTTCGGAAGCTGCTGGTTCATAAAGTAGTGTAGTTATCTGAGGAGCTGAAAGTGTAATCAACTGATAACCTTCTTTTTGGTTTGCTAAATAAAGACCAGCTTGATAATCTGCATCAGCTATATTAGGAGAACGAAGATACGAAACAAATGTATCATTTGCTTGAATAACTTGGTTTGCACCCATAACCATTCCTTCAGTGCTTAACTGGATAACTTCATTCGGATGATTAATATATTTTTCGATTTGTGCGATTCCATTTTTTAAATTATTTGATGAAGTTAAAGTAGCTTGTATTATTTCAGAGAACTCACTATTTTCATTAATATTATTTTGCGTTGATAGGTAAAACCAATTTAAAGCATTTAGAATATCCAAAACAACAGTTACATTCTCATTTTCGTTAACTAGAGAGGTGGATTTTTCTTTAACTGGCTGGGATTGCGGAATGAAAGTATCTTTTTTGTTGGAATCTCGTAATATTGAGTAAATCCCTATTCCGATGAACCCTATTACAACCACAATTATAATCTTGATAACTAAGCTTGCTGGCATTATAGATATTTTAGGTTGTTTCATTTATCTAAAATACTGCCATTTTCTGAAGATTGCCCATAAGTATACTCCATAAAATACGATATAGAATGGAATGAGAAGCAATAAATTCAATGGACGGAATAAATAAAGCATTAGAAAAACCTGAAGGATTGATGTTGTAATGTCAAAATAGACTACCCATTTTTTCCATAACCATATGCCTATTAAAATAGGTACATAAATGGACCACATCACAATGTAATAAGGTGTATACCAATTGGGGACATAAGCATTAAGCTCTATTGCATCCTTAATGTGATTTCCCCTTAGAATATTAGTGACATCCCATATCTGAAAAATTGCTGATATAACCAAGATTATTGTTAGAACCTTACCTCTTTTTGGGTCAATTATTTTATTTAAGGGGAAGTTTTTAAAGAGGTTAGATTTCATTACGATTG
>Ga0209542_10018647_pt1 | contig 11209 bp, 17 predicted proteins | sample RifCSPhighO2_01_FD_184028 | JGI IMG/M metagenome (GOLD analysis project Ga0209542, IMG submission 184028) | Soil microbial communities from Rifle, Colorado - Rifle CSP2_plank highO2_0.1 (SPAdes) (version 2) | ecosystem: Environmental > Terrestrial > Deep subsurface > Rock core/Sediment ...
TGCTCAAGGGATGATTCATATTTCTCAGACTATGGAAGATTTTGTTTCTTTAAGTAAGACTGGAAGTCTTTCTGGTAAGATGACTAAACGTTCTTTAAATGTAGGAGATTCTTGTCTCGCAAGGATTGTTGCTATAAGCTACAAAGCTGGCGAGCCTAAGATTGGTTTGACTATGAGGCAGCCTGGGCTCGGTAAAGTAGAATGGCTCGATGAAGCTCGCAAGAAAGCTACTGCAGCTGCTAAGAAAGCTGAAAAAGGCGAGAAGAGCGATAAAGGCGAGAAGAAGAAACCTAAAAAGGAGAAGAAAGAATAATATGGCTGAAGAATTAACAAGATATTGGTCAGAAGACATTAGAATATTAGAGGATATTGATAGGCAGTTAGATAGAATTGATATTACTACAAATCTTCCCAGACTTAAGGTAGATTCTAAAGTTAGAGAATTAAGGATATATATTGATAAAAAATGGATTGAAGGGGTTGAAGATAAATAAACATGGCAAAAGAAAAAGCATGCAAGAATTGCAGAATGATTTATGAGGGGGTTAGCTGTCCTAATTGCCAGAGTACCGAAAGTGTTGAAAGTTTTAAGGGAAAGATTACAATAATAAATCCAGAACAATCTGAAATCGCTAAGAATTTAGGGTTAAAAAGCAAGGGGGTTTTTGCTTTGCGCTTAAAATGAAATTTGTTTTAAATTCTTATAATTCTTTACTGCATCGACACGATTTAATTGCTAAGAAATCTTATGCTTCTAATCCTGGGATTAATGTTGTGAAAGAGGATGTTGCAAAGCACTTCAATAAACCTGTTGATTGCGTTGTTGTTCAAGCTGTTCGCGGCGGATTTGGAAGCAGCGAGTTTATTATTGAAGCTCGTGTATATGATTCTGCAGATAAACTGCAATTTGTAGAGCCCAAGCCAAAGGTCAAGAAAGCGGAGGCGGGCAAATGAGCGAGCGTGAGGGCGGTACAAAGATGAAGGCAGGTGAAGGCGGGAAGAAGCCTCATAAGAATAAACCAACAAGCAAGAAGTATAAATTGTATAAAGTTACTGGAGACACTGTTAAACGCGAGGCCAAGTTCTGTCCTCGATGCGGACCTGGGGTTTTCATGGGCGGCGGCTTAAATCGCCTTCATTGCGGAAAGTGCAAGTATACTGAGTTTAATAAAAAGTAAGATTCTCTCTTGCAATCATTTCTTGTGCGGCTTTTAAAAATGCCAAATCTCGATCCACAATAAATTTTCCCTCTACAGTTTCGCTTTTATCTTTTTCAAATGCTTCAATTGCCTTATCTAAAGTTAACCAGATAAGCTCAAACTCTTCAATTAATTCTAATTCTGTAAATTGTGGTTCGCTCTTTGAGATTATTTTTCCTAAGTAGCAGTAAGATATTTGTTTTTGGTTACTTCCCCAATTAAAGTTCTTTTTTGAACGGTATTCTATTATCTTACCAACTTCTCCTAAAATCTCTATTTTAGCACCTACTTCTTCAAGAATCTCTCTTAACAGAGCTTTTTCTTTACTTTCTCCTTTTTCTATGCCTCCTCCTGGAAGCTTGTGATATCTGCCCTTAGAGACATACAGGATGGGAACTAAACCCTTCTGGTCAAAAAGGACTGCTCTTGAGGCTTCTCTGATTTTTAGATTAGCCTCTGAAAAGCTACCATCTTTTAATTCTTTAATTAGCTTCATTTTTGTTTTTCAGTTTCTAACCTTCTTTCCTTTTCTACATTTAACATAGCTATATGGTTTCCTATTTGAGTTAATGCACGCAACATAATGAGGAAATAGTGGATTATTATTGGGTCTTCTTTTTTTATTAATTCAAGATTTTTATCAAAATTATTCTTTCTAGCCTCAAAAAACTTTCTTACATTTTCTTTTTTATCATTAACAACTGAATCATACAATTCCTGGTAGTAATCTCTTACTTCTTTTAGGAGCTTTAGCTCTGTTTCACTTAACCTAGGTTTTTTTAACGATTTTAAATGATCATAAGAATAGTTTATTATTATCGAAATTTCTATAATTGCGTTAAAGAAGTCATAGGCGTATTTTGAATTTACAGAATCAAATATTTCTTTTTTATTAATCAAACGTTTGCACAAATTGCAAAGCCTGCATAGGGTTGTATGAAGCTCCTTTATTTCGTAGCTCATCTCAAAGTTTCCTTTTTCTCCTTCTTCTAATAAGTAATCTATCTTAGACCCCAGTATCCACATTATTTTTTTTACAATTTGATCATATTCAGAATCTTCTGTATGAACCATGCATTTTAGTTTACATAGATTATTGTCACTTTTTACAAGTTCGAGACCAGTCAAAAGTTTAAGATCCTCTCTAATTTGAGGTATCTGCTTAGTAGAATGGTAATTTATGTTTATCTCATCAAAACCTGAAGTATATAGGTGGCGAATAATTCTGCCGATATACCACTCGCCGCCGTTCTCTAAATGGATTGTAACTGGCTCAAAAAGTTTGTTTTGTAATGAGACAACTATCTTGCCTCGTGATGGCTCCACATTAACTAAGTCTCCTTGTTTTAAATTATTATTTTTTACCCAGCTAGATGGAAGTGAAACTGTTAAAGTTCCTTCTCCATGCTTCACAACTTTTCTTTTCATAACTATCTAAAATAACCTCTTTATTTAAATTTATGGTTATGTACACATATTTATATAATATATGGTTATACACACAATAAATATATAACTCTCTTTGAGATAAATTCTTTATGACTCAGGCAATTGAGAATGTTTTGGGAAGATTCCCTCTCAGAGTCTCTATTACGGATAACTGCAATCTTGCTTGTTTTTTTTGTTCTAATGAAGGCTTAGGGGATAGCAGAAATCAAGTTTCAATGGATCCAAGTGATTTTAGGTATTTAGTTGATACATTAAGAAGATATGGTCTGGATCATGTTTCTCTTTCTGGAGGAGACCCTACAGCTCACCCTTCTGCAAGAGAGATGGTAGAGATAGTAAATCAATCAGGAGTTTCACAAAGATTCTATCACACTAATGGGATTCTTTTATCAAGAGAAGGACTAGCTCAAGCTCTTGGAGAATTTACAAAGATTGGAGTTTCACTTCATAATACAGACTTTCAAAAATACGCTCAAATAACTGGCGGTAGATCTTCTCAATATGAAAGAGTTATGGCCGGATTAAGGACTTTAGGAGAAAAAGGTCTTGCCAAAAAAGTTGAGGTAAAACACGTTACTGTTAAAGGAATGAATGACGATATTGAATCTTTAAGAGGGACTTTAGAGTTATGTGCCCAATACGGTTTCAAATTTAAGTTCCTTAATTTTGAGGCAATACATCCCGGACAAGTAAGTTTGGTGCAAGATGTAAAGGTGATTAAACAAAGAGTAGAAGAATTAGGAGCAGTTTCCCTTCCTGAACCAGGAAGTGTTTTTAGAGGCCAGCAAAGTTATTTGCCTATTAGTTGGTATTCTTATAAGGGCACAAATGGCGTTGTAATTGATGTTGGTTGCGGAAGACCAGAAGTATGTAAAAACTGCCACAATTCAAATGAGATTTATGTAACTCCCAAATTAGGGCTAAAACCTTGTAAAATGAGCGATCATGAAATTTCTCTTAAAGATGCAATTGATAGAAGAGATGAAGGGGCTCTTGTTGCTGCAGTCTTAGAATCAAGGGACTTCTTAAAGACTCAGCCAGGTCTTGGAAAAAATCATTGGGGGCAAAGATGAGTGGGAACTTAGTCCTTCTTTACGCAAAGTTTCCCCAGATTGGGAAATCAAAAACTCGCATCGCAAAAGATAGTAGCGAGTTATTTGCTTTGTTTGTAAGCTTCTACTTATTAAAAGATACAATCAGCAAGTTAAGTAACTCCTCATTCTATGATTTTATGGTTGTAGTGAATGATAATAAAGATGCCAAGTTATTCGAAGATACCTTTGATGTTGAAACTTTTGTATTAGATAGAGACTTTTTATCAAAAAACCAAAGTGGAAGATTCTCTTCCTTATTTTATCTATTTAAGCAAACTTATGATAAGGTAGTTTTAGTTCCTTCAGACGTCCCTTCAATAACTTCTTACAATATTTTGAATGCTTTCAATAATCTTGATGAGAACAAATATGTTTTTGGACCAGAACATAACGGGGGAGTGTACTTAATTGGAATGAATAACTTTCCTTTAAATCTTTTTGATAGCGTTAGATGGAGTACACCAGATTCCCTCAAAGATTTAGTAAGAAATTGCTTGGGAAATACTAAATTGCTTGAATTAAAAGGAGATATTAATAATTTAGTAGATTTGAGGCTATTTGAAAAGGAGATTAGAAATAGTTCGGTTTCTCTTTATGAATTTCTTGTTTTGACAAAATTTTATGAAAAATTCACAGAAAGGAGTATCTCTGCCAGCCATGCTCGCAATTGAATTATTTGGACTTTCTAGGGCAGGTAAAACCTCTACCTTAAGGAGTCTTGTTTCGCATTTTCAGGAAAAAGGAGAAAAATGCGAGGTAATTGGTAGAGCTCCTGTTGATTTCAAGAATTGCTCCGATTTAGAGGAATTTCATCACCAAATGATTTTATATTTAGAACAGAGAGTTCCAGAGGCTAAAAGCAGAAACCCAGATTATGTTTTAATGGATCGAGGACCTTATGATCGAGAGATTATGTTAAAAGTAGATTGCGACGATGGACAAGTTGGATCTGAGTTTTATGAAGCTGCTATTCAACGGCTTTTTAGATTACAGCCTCAAGTAGATCTTCCTTTGCTCTTTCTTGTAGATCCTGCAACTTCTATTGCAAGAATTAAATCTCAAAAAGATGAGGGTTTAGACTATTCCTATTTATGTGCCGGACTTAACACGAGAGAGGGTGTTGCCGGCTTAAGCAGATTGTTTGATAGTTATATTGCCTTACAAGCTGCAAAAACCAAAGTTGTAAGGGTTTATGCTGATGGAAATGTTAACGATACTCTAGATTCCGCTTTAAAAAATATAGCTTCAAAAAAGGTTAAAAATGATGGGGGTGTGGCAGGAATATGAAAGAAATAGAGATAAAACTGAAATATTCAAATGAGAAGGCTCTTAGAGATAAATTAGACGCTGTTAGAGGCAAGCCTACCGAAACTTACGAGATTATTGACCGTTATTATGCAAAAGATGGAGGTACTATGAAGACTGCAGAGAGCCTCTTAAGAATAAGAACCAAAAAAGGCATATCCGAAATTACTTTCAAAGGCAAAAGAGAGACAGATAGTGATGTTTGGGAAAGAGTTGAGATAAATGTGTCTGTCGGAGATTCTGAAAAGATGGAAATGATTCTAAAGGGTATTGGGTTAAAGATGATTCTAAGAAATAGAACTCTTCGGGAATATTGGAATGTGAATGGAACTGAACTTGGAATAATGAAGATATTAGAACCTGCAGAAGTTGATTTTGTTGAGATTGAAGGCAAAACAAAAGAGGAAGTTGAAGAAGTTACGGGCTTGTTTAATGGAATTCTCGAACCAATCGGAAAAGACCATTTTAAGAGATTAGATGAGGTAAATAACTAATGTCTCTTAAGATATTTATTATAAGGCATCCAGAGACTATTAAAAATGTAGCGCAAATTATTGATGGTCCTTTAAATGGTGAACTATCAGAAATTGGAAAATCTCAAATACCTGGCGCTGTTAAAGAACTACTTTCTTTGGGAATAACAAAAATATACTCTAGCGATTCTGAGCGTTGCAGAGAACTCGCAGAAACATTCTCAAAAGAATCCAAGATTGAGATTAACTATGATCCCATGCTTAGAGAAATAGATAGTGGGGATTGGATAGGTATGAGAAAGTTAGATGTCAAAAAGTTAATTGCTCAGAACAGAAGGCCAAAATATGGAGAGGATCTTAATCAATTAATGGAAAGAGCAAAAACTATGCTTCATAAACTGGCTCTGGAAGAAGGAAGAATTCTCTTGATAGCTCATGGTTGTTTAGGTAAAATGCTTCTAGGCGCAACTATTAATCTGCAAGCTTCTGAAGCTGACCGAGAAATAAGTTTAAGAAATTGTGAGATTAGAGAGCTTGACTTAAAAAATATAGGCCTTAAATTATTCTGCAGATTGGGATCAAAATAAAAATGGTAAAATTAACTACTTCAAGAGGTTTGAATAGACAACTTGCAGAGATTCGCCTTCTGGAAGGAAAAGTCCAAGGAATTGAGGGCGGAGTTGGAGAGGTCACCACTCAGTCCTCTGAAACATGGCATGATAATGCTCCTTATAGTGTATTGGTAGAGGACCTTAGACTTGCTAATATAAGGCTGGGAGAAGCTCATGGAGTCTTGAGAGGCTGTGAGGTTAGAGAATATCCTACAACTTTGTCTGAAGAAAGAGTTGGTTATGGGACTAGAGTGAGATTTAGAATAGATGGAAAACCCGATGAACTTTGCTTCGTTGGTTATGGAGAAACTGATATGGATAATGGTTTTGTTCTTTATGATTGTCCTCTTGCAAAACTTTTGATAGGAAGATTAAAGGGAGAAGTGTTTAAAGGAACCATTAATGGGAGGACGAGCACATATACTATCGACCAAGTAAGGCCTGTAGAGAGGTTATAGTTCTTAGAAAATCTATCATCTCTGACTCGTTGACGCTTTTCTGCCCATTTTGGACTTTGTTGAAAAGCTTTGAGGAGTTCTTTTAACGTAGATATCAAACGTTTTATTTTTTATATTAAATATAACCTTTGGGAGAAGTCCATCTTATGGTGGGAATGTGGTTCTTTATTAAAATTAATTAGAATAAAGCATACTTAAGTCCTGTAAGTGGAGAAACCCACATAGGTTTTTGTTCATCCCACTTTTTCATAACTTCATCATAAAGTTTAGCTTGTTCTGGACTGCAAGGTGAGCCTTGAAGAAGCAAGCCCCCATCTATTGTTTCAAATCTGTTTAATTTATCTGGTTTTCCATCTGAGTCGCTATCAAATATTACATATTTTACTTTATCAATGGTTGTTGAAACAATACCTTTACTTTCAACATTATATTTTCCTTGATATTGGCCTTCTCTAATTTCTACTTCTCCTTCTCTTGGCCCTATAAAACCTAGCGCTCCAAATGCTATTGCAGCAGGTATTCCTATCTTAGCTAAAAGACCTTTGTTCATGTTAATGTGGAATTTTATTGCTATTTAAGGATTTTGATCGTATTGAATATTAACAAAATGTTAGTAATTTTAAACAAAATATAAACCCATAGAGGAGAGATCACGGCCTTCAAGAAGATGGCTATGATGTCTCCTCCTGGGAAAAAGAGGTGATGATAATAAAGCGAACTCCGGGAAGTATTTAAATCTTTCGATTATGTCGTAACTATGTAATAAGAACATAGTTGTTTATGTCAAAGTGTTCACGCCCTAAAAGGTGTAGGGGTGCATCGATTTTTTGATTTTATATAATTTTTGGCGGTTTTATTTTAGGGCATATGTTCTAGAATAGAACTATAACTTTATTTAATCCTGTTTTTACTACCTTTTATGGAAGAGGAGGTTGTTAAAGATCCTAGAGAAAAGGTTGGTCAAGAGCAGATACATGACTTGCTTTTTGACGATAGGCTGAGCTGGCAGACAATAATCTATGATTTGATTAACTCTGAACAGCTTGACCCATGGGACATTAATCTGTCTGTTCTTGCAAATAAATACATTGAAAAGGTGAGAACCCTTGAAGAGGCTAACTTCTTCATTTCCTCTAAGGTTTTGCTTGCTGCCTCTTTACTTCTTCGCTTAAAATCAGAGATCCTTTTGAGCAGGGATTTGCAGTCAATTGATGATATTTTGTATGGGAAGAAAGAAGAAAAGAAATACTCCCAGGAGAGAATTGAACTTGATGAAGAGATTCCTGAATTGGTTCCTAGGACCCCTTTGCCAAGGCACAAGAAAGTCTCGCTACAGGAGCTTATCCTGGCTTTATCCAAGGCTATTTCAACAGAAAATAGAAGAGAGCATAAGGCTCTTATTTTGAAGCAGCATGAGATAAATGCTTATTTGCCAATTCCAAAAAAATTATTTAATTTACAAGACAAGATAAAGGGTTTATATTCAAAGATAAAGCAGATGTTTGTTGGTAGAGACGAAAGGATTGCGATGTCCGAATTGTCCTCAATGGATTCTGAAGAGAAACTTCTTACTTTTGTTTCGCTTTTGTATCTTGACACACAACAAAAAGTTTGGCTAGAACAGGATGGTCATTTTGAGGAAATTTGGGTGCTACTCAAAGAAATGTATGAAGCAAAAAATAAAGATTTAATTGAAAGACTCAAGAAGGAAATGGAAATGCTGGAAGAAGAACAAGAGGCTGAATCTGTTGTTGAAAAAGTTAGCGGGTTTTCTGAAGTTGGGAAGGAATGATTAAGATATAATCTTTAATTTATAATAATCCTTTAATAACCTCTTAATTGTTTTGGTTTATGAGGAAGTACACTCTTTATCCAGATGCCTTAGAAAGGCTTGAATCTTCTGGTCTTGCTGCTAAGATAAGAAAAGTAGTGGCAAAGGATGGAGGGATTTCAGGGGTTTATATTTCAGGGCAAGAAGTTAGAGGCATAGCAAAAGAAATGGATGAGAATGGTGTATTCGAACCCATTCCTTTAGAAGAAAGGAAAAGGTTTAAGGAATCTTTAGGAGATGCTTTTAGCTTTCCAGACAAACATTTATGGACCATGAAGAAACAAGATGGTTCTGTAATTAAAGAAAGATATGAGGTTGAAGACTTTTTAGGGTTCATGGGTTATTATGCAGCCTCCATTTTAAAACCTAAAAAGTTATGGGCATTTTCTAAATTAGGTTTTCAAAGTCTTACTGATTTATGCGGCTCTATCTCAGCTTTAATTGCTAATGAATCTGCTGCAGGAATTTCAGGAGATGGTTATAAGTGGGAAACTAAAACTCCCGAGGGCAAGATTAGAAGTACTCAAATCACAGGAGATATGAACTCAGACTTAAGAATTTTTCAAATAGACAGAACTCCTTATGAAACCATTGACCCTTTAGGAAATCCTGTTTCTTACAGGCCTGTATTGGATTCTGATGAAGCAAATGTTTTAGCTTATCATTCGACAGAACTTGCACTTTTAGCTGCTGTGATCAAGTGGGTTAACCAGCATAAGATTCATTCAGAGGCTTTAGAAAATAAGGCTAGTAGTGCGATTGAATGGGCAAGATCTTTGGGACAGCATGACGGTACTGCTACTCATAGCTATTCAGATGGAGATCTTTCTCCAATACGAAGAGCTTTTTTTAGCGGCAACTCCCCTTTAGCATTAATTGATGAAACAAATTTAGATGCTAATAATCCTTTCGACTTTTTAGGAACTAATCGGGGTGTCGTTTATGGGATGTATACTAATGATTTGAAGGAATTAGTTTTTCTTCAGCACCCTACTGATTCTGGAAATGGTTTAGAGAAAATGGTTACTGCCAGATTTTCACCAAGTGATGCTGATCATCTATTTAAGGGGATAGTTTACCAGGCGGCTAAAGGGCTTGGGAGAACTTCAGCTGCACAAATAATTTTAGCATTGCAATATAGGTTTTCGCCTCAATATGAGGAATTTATGAAATAATTTAATCTTTCAACTTTGCAATTAAACTCTTTTCTGCCAGGAAGGATTCTTCTCCTGACTGCATGTTTTTTATTTTATATTTCTTCTTTGTTATTTCATCTTTGCCTATGAATATTGCAAATGGAATTTGATAAGAGTTTGCATATTCTAAGGCCTTTCCTACTTTGTCAAAATTTATGATGCAGCTAATGTTATTTTTTCTTAAGTTTTGTGCTAATTTTATTGCTTCTTTGTCTTGGTCTATCGAGATGAGAATTGCTTTTGTTTTGTCTAAATCTAATTGATTAATTTCTTTTTCACATAAGCCCATTACGGCTTCTATGCTGAATGAAATTCCAACTGCTGGAATTTCTTTATTTAGGAATCTTCCCACTAAACGATCGTATCTTCCTCCTCCGAACAGTGCTGTTTTCCCTACAGATACTTCGAAAACATTTCCAGTATAGTAGTTAAATCCCCTCATCAAATTTGGATTAAACGTTAATTTTATTCCATATTCTTTGCATTTTTGGATTAGGTCCACTAATTCCTGCGAGCCATCAAACATGTTATCTTTGAAGAAAGAAACCTCCTTGCTCATTAATTTGAATAGACTCAGGATTTGATTTGAGTCGGCGTATTTCTTTAGATTCATCTTTACCTGGTCTTCGCCGATCTTATTTATCTTATCTATTTCTCTTAGCACTGCCTGCTTTTCTGTAATTTGCACTGATTTGATTATTTCATCTATTAATTTTCTATTATTGATTTGTATTTCTACATTCTCTACTTTTAATTCTTTAAGAATATCAGAAACTACCGCCAAGCATTCTACGTCTGCATTTACGGTTGGGTCCCCTATTATATCAATATCGCATTGTGTGAATTCTCTTGTTCTTCCTACCCTAATTGGTTCGTCTCTGAACACTGTCCCTATTTGGTACTTCTTGAATGGCAGTTTGAGATTAGGGTTTTGTTTTAATAGCCTCGCTAACTGGAATGTGAATTCATAACGTAGCCCTAGATTTCTATTTGCTCTGTCTCTAAGCCTAAATCTATCTCTTACTGCTTCATCTTCTTCATCAATAGTTTCTGTACGCATTAATTCATCAAATTCTATTGAAGGTGTTTCGACTGGGAGAAATCCGTATAGCTGGAAATACTTTTTGGCTATTTCTTTTATTTTTTCTCTCTTTTGCGATGCTGGGGGAAGATAGTCTTCGAATCCCTTGACTGTTTCTGGTTGGTATATCATCTTGTTTCCCCTTCTTCCATTCCTTTTATGTAATCTCTGAACATGGATCTTCCATTAACTCTCATTACTTCACTTATAGTAGCTCCTGCTAAAGGATAAACTGGATTTTTTGTTATTAATCCAACAATCCCTCCTCCAATTAGTAACAAATTTGGAATGAAGTAAGAAATACTCGATAAAGCGACCCCTACAAGCACACATTCTTCTACTCTTTTTTCTGCTTCTTCTCTAAGGTCTCTTGCTAGAAAATAACTTTCTAACCTTTGTTTTAAATTCAATGTCATTTTATTTTACCCTAAAGCGGAAGGTGAGAATCGAACTCACTCTAAAGGCGCCACAAGCCTTTGTGCTAACCATTACACAACATCCGCCATATATTT
>Ga0209542_10018648_pt1 | contig 11209 bp, 9 predicted proteins | sample RifCSPhighO2_01_FD_184028 | JGI IMG/M metagenome (GOLD analysis project Ga0209542, IMG submission 184028) | Soil microbial communities from Rifle, Colorado - Rifle CSP2_plank highO2_0.1 (SPAdes) (version 2) | ecosystem: Environmental > Terrestrial > Deep subsurface > Rock core/Sediment ...
AAATATGCTATGAAGTAAGGTTATGGTGGAGTGTGCCCTGTAAATTCTTAAATCTTAACCATCCAACAAATTTATTTAAATATCTTTGGTAATTTTTCTGTGTATTATTACGCAAACCTTTTTCAACTTCACAATAATCTAAAAAGTCTGGTATATGGCTTATTATAGGTTTATTTGATTTTTCCATGTTATTTATGGTTATTTAGAGAGAGGCCTTGTATTATAGTCAGACAATGTCGCTTTACCTACATTTTGCGACATTGTATACATTAATAATAGTTCAGTAAAAAGACACTGTCAACACCTTGCCTACTGAACTGGTGTGCCAGAAACTTTTGAAAAAATATTTCCAAAATAGTTTTTTATATTTTGCCAAATATTTTGAGAAATATTATCTTTTTGTTTATTAATTTCTTGCTGGATTATGGCCCCTTTTTGCTCCACTTCCCCACTCACTCTGGGGTAAATACCTTCCCAATACATCTTAACCTGTACTTCTCCTTGAGAGTATAGCTTTTTACCAACTTCATTAAAATAAGGCTGTTGACTCAAAAACACCACTATTAAAAGCATAATTATAATAACAATATTTTTCACAAATCCCCTTTCGTTCATAATTTTATTGCTTCTTTTATTCTTTGTAATGTTTTTTCTTTGCCTAAAATATCGGCAATTTCAAATGGGCTTGCCGATGCCTGCTTGCCAGATAGCGCAACTCGCAAAGGCCATAATAAAAATCCCCTATTCTTTTCTGGGTAACCTTTTTCTAAATTAAAATTTACAGCTCCTTTTATTAATTCTCCTTCTAAAATTTTAGAATCCCAATTTTTAATTTCAAATAATACTTTTTCAGATTCCATAAGCGATACCTTTACATCCTCATCACTCATCTGTTGCCATTTTAACATATCCTTTTGATAATTTAATTTTTCTTTGAAAAAAAAGTCGGTCAGCTCTACAACTTCTGATAATTTTTTCAATCTTGATTGGTATGCCTTAACAATCTTCTGCAAAGTCACCAAAAGCATTTCTTCTTTTGTTTCCGAAATTTTATAACCTCCGCTATATTCTTCAATAAGTTTTGCAGAAACTAAATAAGGCAAGCAAAGCTCTGTTAATCTTTCTATTGTTTTTTCACGAATATAAAAACTATTTATGAAATTTAGTTTCTGAATATTTAAAATGGCTCCTTGTTTTTGTACCTTTTCTAAAGAAAACTCTTTAACTAAACCAGACAAAGTAAATGTTTCTTTTTCTGTACCCGAATTCCAGCCCAAAAGCGCCATAAAATTGATTAGGGCTTCTGGTAAATAACCTTGTTCTCTATAATCTTTAATAGAAACTGTTCCGTGCCTTTTTGAGAGTTTTGTTCTATCTGGGGCTAAAATTAATGGTAAATGAGCATATATTGGCTGGTCAAAGTTTAGTGCCTCCTGTATTAAAATTTGCTTTGGAGTATTTGAAATGTGGTCTTCTCCACGAATAACATGACTTATTTGCATTTCGTAGTCATCAACCACAACAGCAAAATTGTACAAAGGAACTTTTAAGTTTTTAGCAATAACAATATCCCCTATCAAACCACCATCAAACTCTACTTCTCCCCTAATTAAATCTGTAAATTTAACTTTTTTATTTTTAACTTTAAATCTTATTACAGACGGTTTATCTTTATTTAAAAGATTTTTAACTTCTTCTTCTGAAAAATTTAAACACTTACCATTATAATGCGGAGCCACTCCCCTAACCATTTGCTCTTGGCGCATTGCTTCTAATTCGTTTTCTGAACAAAAACAATAATAAGCTTTGTTTTCATTTAAAAGTTTTTTTATATATTTTTCGTAAATATCCAATCTTTGCGATTGCTTGTATGGACCATATTTACCATCAATATCTGGGCCTTCCTGCCAATCTATATTGAGCCACTTTAATTCTTCTATTATTTCTTGAGTCCATTTTAGTTCGGATCTTTCCAAATCTGTATCTTCAACACGCAACACAAAAATACCTTTTTTTGCAAATAAATAATTAAAAAGCGCAGTTCTGGCTGTACCAATATGCAATGCTCCAGTTGGCGAAGGAGCTATTCTAACACGAACTTTTTTTATTTTTGCCTCTTTTTTCATTCTAATGTAAAATATTCTAAAATTTCTCTGGCAATTGATTTGGCTGCTAAGGGTTTTGAAAATCTTAACGCTTCTTCTTTCATTTTTTCTAATTTATCAGGATGTAAAAATATATTGTGAATTCTATCTAAAAAGAAGTTACGGGTTAAATTATCCTGTTCAATAACTTCGGTAGCCCCTGTTTCTGAGTAAGCGTAAGCATTTTTTGCCTGATGGTTGCCGGCGGCCGAAGGCAATGGCACTAAAATACTAGGTTTTCCCAAAGCCGCAATTTCAAAAATAGATCCCGATCCAGAACGAGATATTATTAAATCTGCAACTTTATAAGCATGCTTATATTTTTCTTCGTCTAAAAATCCTACAGGGTGATAATACTTTATTAAATCTTTATTAACCACTACTTGGGCTTCTGCTCTGACTGCTTCTAAGTTATTCCTTCCGCAAATATGAATTAACTCAAACTCTTTTAAAAAGTCGTTTAAAATATTTAAAACAAAATCATTAAGAGCCTCTGCTCCCTGTGAACCGCCCGAAAATAAAATTATAGGTTTTTGAAAAGTTAAGTCAAATAAATCCCTTGCTATATTACTGTCGCCTTCTAATAATTCTTTTCTTATGGGGTTTCCAACTAAAATTGTTTTGCTGGGATCAAAATATTCTGTTTTAGGAAAAGACACAAATATTTTTTTTGCCCATTTTGAGGTAACTCTATTAGACAATCCAGGAACAATATCGGATTCATGTAAAAAAACGGGTATTCTTAAAAACCTTGAGCTCTCGGTTACAGCAATAGAGCCAGATCCCCCTTTGCTAAAAATAAGCTGGGGGCGAATCATTAAAATTAAAAATATGCTTTGCAAAAATCCAAAAGGTATTTTAAATAAAATATCTACAATATTTTGGTAAGAAAAATATCTCCTTATTTTACCAGATATTATTGTTTTTATTTTAAAATCCTCCTGGCTTAGCATTATAAGCGAAAAATCTTCTTTAGGGCCCAAATAATAAAACTCCAAATCTTTTTTTGGATAAATTCTTCTTATTTCTCTTGCAATAGCAATTATTGGAAAAATATGGCCTCCAGTGCCACCGCCCGTAAATAATATTTTCATAGTAAATTAACCATTCTTAGATATATTAAGCAATATTCCCACTCCTATTAATTCTGTGATTAAATGCGACCCGCCATAGCTAAAAAATGGCAATGGAATACCCGATAAAGGAACTATACTCAAGTTTGCGGCAATATTCAATAATGCTTGAATTGTTATCCAAAAAGTAATGCCTAAGGCAGACAACTGTGAAAACTTATTATTTGATGATTTTGCAATTTTAACTCCCAGCCACAAAAAATATATAAAAAGAGCAACCACAAACAAACAACCAATAATGCCAGTTTCTTCGCCTAATATTGCAAAAATGGAGTCCGACATTGCTTGTGGCAAAAAATCAAACTTCTGAACCGACATTCCCCAACCCTTTCCAAAAAATCCACCCGACCCAATGGCAATTAAAGATTGCTTCATTTGCCACCCACTGCCCAAAGGGTCTGCATTTGGGTGCAAAAAAACCAGCCAACGGTCTAATCTATATGGTTCAAATTTTATTAAAGTAAATAAACCCACCAAAGCCACTAAAAATATTGCAACAGTATTCCAAATTGGCGTACCGGCAAAAAAATACATAAGAACCAAAGTTAACCCAATTATTCCAAGAGTGCTAATATCTGGCTGTAGGGCCAAAAGCACTGAAATTATTACCAAAAAAATTATAAAAGGAACGAATACATACTTTATATTATGATAACCTTTTTTTACTGCTAATATCCATCCCCCCTTACTATTTTCTGACAATTTATTAGAAACTAGCGCGCTAAGATATAAAATAGATGTAATTTTTAAAATTTCAGATGGCTGAAAAAGTCCTATACCTATATTTATCCAACGTTTCGCCCCCCAAAATTTAATGCCAACCCCAGGTAAAAGCACAATTACTAAAAGCAAAAAATTAGCAAGTAATAATACCGGAGCAAATTTTTTAAAATAATTTAATGGAACCTTATAAGCAACTATAGCCAAAATTACACCTGCTAAAAGCAAATACAACTGATGCATTAAATAATAATTTGTATTATTAAAAAATTTCAGAGAAATTGGAGCTGAAAGAGTTGATAAAAATAAAATGCCAAAAACAACCAAAGTAGTCACTAAAAAAAGTAAATGATAATTTAGATGTTTTTTCATTTTAATTTTTAATTGCTTTAACTATTGATTGAAATTGGTTTCCTTTTTCTTCAAAGTTTTTCCACAAAGAGTAACTTGGCGATCCGCCCGATAGTAAGCATATTTTTCCTTTTTTAGTATTTTTATAGGCAAACTTAACTGCTTCTTTCATTTTCTGGGTATACAAAACATTGAAATTTTTTTCATTTTTTAAAATCAATTTTCCGCTGTCAGGAAATAAAACTATATTTCTTATTTTATATTTTTTAATTGTTTTTTCCAACTGCGAAAAATCATATCCCCTATCTTCTCCGCCAAGAAAAATTGTATCAATATTTTTAAGTGACTTAATAGCCAATATTGCCGATTCAGGAGTTGTTGAACTGCCATCATCATAAAATTTAATTCCATAAAACTCTCCTACAAACTCTAATCTATGAGGCAGTCCCTTAAAGTTTTCGATTGTTTTCTTAATTACCTTGTCAGATACATTAAAAGTTTTGGCAACAGTAATAGCAGCTCTAATATTTTCTTTGTTGTGCTCACCTATTAAAGAAGTTTTATAATTACTCAAATTATCTTTAATAAATGGAATGGTTTTTGAAGGAGCGGTTTTTGCCCATAAAACCAGTTTTTTAACTTTTGGGTTATAAACAAATATATCTTCTTTATTTTGAAAGTTAATTATATTCTGTTTTGCCAAGTGGTAATTTTCTACACCAAAATGATAATCCATATGCTCTGCAAATAAGTTAGTTACTACAGCAATATTGGGCGAAAAATTAATGTCGTCTAACTGATAACTAGAAAGCTCTAATATAAGTATGTCGTCTTTTTTAACTGTATCTAAAAGAGCATTAAGCATTGGGTTGCCAATATTACCTAAAATTCTCACATTTTTACCAGAGTTTTTTAAAATTGAATATATAAGGCTTGTGGTAGTGCTTTTACCCTTGGTTCCAGTAATGCCAATTGTTTTGTTTCCTAATTGCTTAATTTTTGAAAAGAATATATTTGTAGCTGTGGTGTAATTAATTTTTACAATATTCTTTTTAATTCCTGGAGTTTTAACAGCTACATCGTAATTTTTTTGTTCTTTTAAATAGTTTTTATTTATTTTTATATCGGCTATGCCAATTTTTAAATTTGGATAATTTTTTTTAATATACTTTTCTGTTATTTTTCCCTCTCTGCCATATCCAATAATTAAAACATTTTTCATTCCTGAAAATTTAAACTGGCTTGGAATATTCAGAGCCAAATTAGTTTTAAAAACCTCTTCTTTTAAAGTTTCTGGATTTTTTATTTTTGGCAAAAAAGTTTTAATAATTAAATTATTTTTAAATTTTTTAGAAGCTAAATATAGGCCTACTTTTGCTTCTTTAAAGGTTCCCACGCAATCAAATGGCTTCATTTTGCCAAACCCTAAAACATCTTTAAATAATGAAATTAATTTTTCTTCTTCATAAAGATTTTTTTTGAAAATATCAATTAAATCTTTTTTAGACAAAAAGGCTGACAATAGAGTAAATACAAAAACACATTTTGGGCAATTAGCACACCACAAACTTTTATTTTCGTTGCTATTTATTATAAAGTTTCTATTACAACTAGAAAAATGAGAAAAGTATTTTTTGTACTTTGAAAAAATTTCTACTATACGAATTTCATAAAAAGGGCGTAATAAAGAAAAATAATGAACATTTTTGGTTATAAAGTTTTCAACATAATTTTGAAACAAACTTTCAAATTCAAATGATTTGCTCCACTGATGATTAATGACTTCCCCTTTATATTTTGTGTTGCCAAAATTACTGCTGTACTCATTAGAAACAATAAAATAAGAGTATTTATATAAAACTGCGTAAAAAATGCCCAAAAAAGCGTATATAGCAGAAACAGGAACATGACCCTGATATTTGTGCTTATAAAATAATTTTTCATCTAAAACTCTTCTTATTTTTAAAGAGTTAATTCCGGTTATGCCCATTATTTCATTAACAAGATTTGATTCTTTTTGCGTTTCCACAAAAAAATTAGTTACATCAAATCCTTGTTCTTTTAGGATTTCTGCAGAAACTATTGAATCTTTTCCCCCGCCCAAACCCAAAAGGCATTTTTGATTATTATTTATTTGATAAGAAACTGATTTTATGTTTTTTCCGAAAGGAAACTTAGGTGAAATTTTAGGGTCAAGATTATTTCTATAAAAAAACTCTCCCAAACCTTTTTTATAAACTGTATTCCAAAAGTTAGATTCGTTTTTTGATAATAAATAATTTATTTTTACTTTTGTCGCGCAATAACATTTAAAATAACTTACTCCAAGAACCAAGTGCAGTCCTTGCAATATTTTATCTAAAAGCCCGGGAGGAATTTCTTTTAAATTGGGAATTTCTGGCAAAATTATAGTTTCAGTAAAAAAAATTGGTTCGCCAACTTTAAATTCTGTTTTGTAATTAAAAAGAATCCTTTTTTGGGAAGGGATAAATTTATATGAAGTAAATTCAAAAATAGTTGCTTTTAAATTCATAATAATCTTATAGCAACGCCCACAATTGCCAAAACTATACCTAAAATCCAAGCCCGCATTGTAATTTTGTACTGAGGCCAACCAATTGCTTCAAAATGATGATGTATTGGAGTAGAAAGAAATATTTTTTTCTTTCTGAACTTTTTTGATAAAAGTTGTATTATTACAGACCCAGTTTCTAAAACTAAAAGTCCGGCAATAATAGGCAAAACAAAAACAGAATCGGTTAAAAATGCTACCACCGACAAAACAGTAGTCAACCCCAATGTACCAGTTTCACTCATATAAAATCTGGCTGGTGGTATGTTAAACCATAAAAAAGTAAATAAAGTTCCCGTAATAACTGCGCAAAAAGTTGCCAAATCTATTTTACCTTGCGAAAAAGCAATTATAGTAAATGCTCCAAAAATTGATGCAAAGGTGCCGCCGGCCAATCCGTCTAACCCATCTATTATTCCACCAGACCAAGTGGCAACCATTACTAAAACAAATAACGGTATATAAAAAACACCTATTGAAAATTGCCCAAGCAATGGAATAGTAATAACATCCCATCCTAATTTTGAATAAAACCAAATACCTCCAATAATGGCAATTAGAATTACAATAAAAAACCTTTTTTTAAGTGAAATGCCACCTCCAATATATTTTCCTTTTCCAAATATTTGTAAAAAGTCATCTAAAAAACCAAGCAATGATGCTGATATTAGAGTAAATAATGGCAACCATGTTTGGCCTCTTGATAAAAAATTTAGTTTGGGAAACCAATAAAAAACAAAAACAACAAAAACTACTGTTACCCAAATTATGAGCCCTCCAAATCTGGGCACCGTTACCTCTCTATCTTTATGTAAACTATGGAAAACAGTGGCGTCTTCGCCACTTATTGCTTTAATTCTGGCTGTTTTTTTCCAAAGTTTATGCTTATATAAAAAATTAATTAAAAAGGGGCACCAAATAGCGGCTATAGCCGAAGCAATAGCCGCCGATCCCAAAACTTTAATAACATTAAAAGTAAATAGTGTCATTTTTTATAATTACCACTCGTAGGCAATTCTTAGCCAATTAATTATTCTTTTCATTTCTTCTAATCTATTTGTTGAACCCAAAATAACATGTATAAAATAATTCCCTTTAACTGGACTCTTTTCAACTATAAGAAAAGTGCCTTTGGCATAATTTGTAAAACCAGTTTTCCCTCCAATAACTTCGGGCACTTCACCTAAAAGTTCGTTTGTGTTTATTAGTTTATGATGCAGTTCCCCATTATTTAAATATAAGTCATATTCTTTTAAACCTATAATTTGCCAAATTAATGGATACTTATTTAATAAGTATTCCATTAGAACTACCAAATCTTTCGCCGTAGAATAAGAACCTGCATCTAATCCGCTAGAATCTGTAAAATGCGTATTTAAAAGCCCCAAATTATTTGTTTCTATATTCATTAATTCAATAAACTTATCTTGCCCTAAATTTTCAGCCAAAGCAAAAGCCGCATCATTGCTAGATTCAATTAATGTTATATATAAAAGGTCTTTTACCGAAAGAATTTGACCTGCTTTTAAACTTCCTTGTTCGCCTTCCTGCAATACATCTGCATCAGTTATAGTTATCTGCTGTTGTAAATTATAATTATTTAAAACCACCAATGCGGTCATAAGTTTTGACAAACTAGCTATTGGTAAAATTTTTGTTTCACTCTTTTTAAAAAGAACTTTTTTTTGCAAAGACAAATTTGTTTCAACTGAAATTGAGGATTCTGCATCTATTTTTAAATCTTCTACTTGCCAATTTCTATATGGCAATAAATTTTGAGAGTCAGATGTTTTTGTTACGCTCGCCAAAAAGTTTTTCTGATTTAAAGCTGCTTTTTTTTCAAAAAATCCATACAAACTATCAAAAAACCACTGTAAAGATCCAAAAATTATTACTACTAAAAAAACAAAGGTAACAAATAACAAAATATTTTTAAATACTGACCGTATATCTACTTTGTTCATTAAAACTATTTTTTAACTTTTTTAGTTGTTTTTTTATTTGGTTTGGTTGATTTAACTTGTATGTGTAATTCTTTTAGTTGTTTTAAAGAAACCTCGCTGGGTGCATGCATCATTAAATCTCTGCCATCTCCTGTTTTAGGAAAGGCAATAACTTCTCTTATATTTGGTTCGTTTTGTAAAAGAGTAATTATTCGGTCTATACCTGGAGCAATACCTCCATGAGGCGGAGCGCCAAAACTAAAAGCTTCTATCATATGGCCGAATTTTTCTTTAATTTCATCTTTTTTATAACCCATAATTGAAAAAACACTTTCAAGAGCTTTTGGATTGTGATTCCTAATACTTCCCCCTCCAATTTCTGAACCATTTAAAACAATATCGTATTGAGTTGTAATAATTTTTTCAATATTTTTTCCTTGCATTAAATCTTTCATAAATTCTGGTTTTGGAGCTGAAAAAGGATTATGAGTAAAAGTCCATTTACCCTCGTCTGTTTTTTCGAAAAATGGAAAATCAACTATCCAGCAAAAAGCTAAAAGATTTGGGTCTTTTTTATCTTTTCTGATATCTGGCCTGTCAATTTTATATTTTTCCATTGCTTCTTTATATGTAATTCTTGGAAAAGGAATTTCTTGAATTTTTTTATTTGGAAATAAAGTTTTAACTAACAAAATTAGCATTCTTTCGGTTAATTCAAGAACATCCTCTTTTTCCACAAAGCTCATTTCTAAATCCAATTGAGTAAACTCCATTTGCCTGTCACCTCTTTGGTCTTCATCGCGAAAACAACGGGCAATTTGAAAATATCTCTCTATACCAGCGGCCATAAAAAGTTGTTTGTATTGCTGGGGCGATTGCGGTAAAGCATAAAATTTTCCCGGTTGCAATCTTGAAGGCACCACAAAATCTCTTGCTCCTTCGGGAGTTGATTTAGTTAAAATTGGAGTTTCAATTTCAATAAACCCTTCATTTGATAAAAAATCCCTTATAAGCTTTACCACTTTGTGCCTCACAATAAGATTATTCTTCAGCCTTTCTCTTCTCAAATCCAAATACCTGTATTTCATTCTTATTTCTTCACTAATTTCCATTCCGTTAGTTTCAATAGAAAATGGCAAAGTTTGAGCTTCCGACAAAACATTTAAAGATTCCACCGAGAGTTCAACCGAACCAGTAGCAACTTTTGGGTTTACCATTTGTTCTGGCCTTTTTACAATTTGGCCTGTAATTTCCACAACCCATTCTGGCCTTAAATTTTGAGCTAATTCATAAACTTCTTTGTTTGACGGTACAAAAACCACTTGCAAAACTCCGCTTCTGTCACGAAGGTCAATAAACAAAATTTTACCGTGGGCTCGTCTGGTATTTACCCAGCCTGCAACTTTTACTTTTTCTCCTACGTGTTTTGCTGTTTCACTTATTAAAAATCTAGACATGCCTTATTTTTTCTTAATTTTAATAAATTTTCGCTTACCAAATCGAATAGTGGTATCATCTTCAATTTCTATTTCTTTCCTCCAATCAGTAACTGTGTCGCTTTCTAGTTCTACTCCCCCACCCTTAATAACACGCTTGGCATCATTTTTTGATTCGGCTAATCCTGAATCAAATAGTAAATCTAATATCGGATATGTCTTCTTATCTGTTTCAAAAACCGGGATATCGGTTGGCATCTCTTTATCGCGGAAAGTTTTATTAAATTCATCTTCGGCTTTCTGCGCTTCCTTTTTACCATGATATATTTTCACAATTTCTTTTGCCAATACTGCTTTCTGATCTCTAGGATTTGGTATTTTTTTTACTTCTTCAATGGAAATATTTGCTAATAATTCAAGATATTCAAATATTAAATTATCAGGTATAGACATTATTTTTCCATATATATCCGAAGAAGAATCATCGAGAACTATTTGATTACCTAAACTTTTAGACATTTTATTAACTCCGTCAAGACCAATGAGTAATTTTAGAGCTATTACATCTTGTGGTTTTTGTCCCAATTTTTCCTGGATTTTTCTTCCGTTCAACATATTAAATATCTGATCCAATCCTCCTATCTCTACATCGGCTTCAACCATTACTGAATCGTATGCCTGCAATAATGGATAGGTAAACTCACTTAATGTCAATAAATCTTTTTTCTCTAATTTTTCTTTTTCTCGTCTTTCTCGAAACATACTCCTCGCCATAAGTTGACTAACATATTCAATTCTAGCTAATGAATAGAAATCTCTCATTGTCATTTTTCCAAACCATTCTGTATTATATCTAGTTTCAAATGTAGACTCTTCTTTTATATCCAAAATTTTAGAAATTTGTTTCATA
>Ga0209542_10018649_pt1 | contig 11209 bp, 15 predicted proteins | sample RifCSPhighO2_01_FD_184028 | JGI IMG/M metagenome (GOLD analysis project Ga0209542, IMG submission 184028) | Soil microbial communities from Rifle, Colorado - Rifle CSP2_plank highO2_0.1 (SPAdes) (version 2) | ecosystem: Environmental > Terrestrial > Deep subsurface > Rock core/Sediment ...
AATTTTTTATAGCCAAGTTCGTTAATTTAGTAAGCACATATCTTCTTTCTTTGGTTATTACTTTTTTTGTATGGGTATTTAAGTATAAAAAGCAAGGAAAGTTTTTAGAGTTATCTATAAAAGTATTTTTCATTTGTGTCATTGTCATATCTCTTTTTGGTCTTTATGGAATTTATAGTTGCTGGGATAGATACGGACATACCTGCTGGGTTGGAAACTTATGAGTAAGATAGTATGATTAACTTAATCAAGGAAAAATTCCTCCCTTAAAAGAACTTCGTGCCTAAGGGACTTTAAGAAAAAATGAATATCTATCTTGATATAGACGGTGTCCTTATTTCAGATGCCATAGAAAGCTACGGACAGCCCGTGGCACATGTTTTGGACTTCTTGAAATTTATTACTGCTCGCCACAACTGCTATTGGCTAACTACCCATTGCATGAATGGAGAAAATCATGTGAAGGAATTTTTGCAAAAGAAGCTGCCACCAGAAGCTATGACTCATGTTTCACTTATAAAACCGCTTGACTGGAAGGAATGGAAAACCGAAGCAATTGATTTTAGCAAAGATTTTCGCTGGATTGATGACGATGTGTATGAACCAGAATTAGAAGCTTTGCGCAATCATAACTGTGAAGACAAGCTGATAAAAATTAACCTAAGGGAAAATCCTCAACAACTCAAAGATATTTTAAGATAGCTTTATGGATAAAGAAGAAATTAAGAAAATTTTTGGGATTGGTAACCGCCGTGGCATGGAGGTAAATAAAAATTTTGGAAAGTGGATTGGAATTATAATTCTGGGAGCTATATTGGTATTAAGTATGTTTGGTAAAAAATAAAGAGAAATAATCTATGCAAGAAAAAATCAAAAAAATCATAAAGATTGTCATCATTGTTTTTGTGATTTTAACCACTTTAGCTTTTTGGATAGAAAAAGGTTTATACTTTTTGGAAGATGAAGGTGATTATGATTATGCTGGCTTCCCATGTTATGAGTATGGCGACATTGGAATTATAGAAATAAAAGGCGAAATAGTCCCTTATTTGGTGTATGCTTCTGATTCAGAAGAGCCTGAAAATCCTGATAGCGTTTCATCTGAAGATGTTGTTCATTGTATAGGTAAAATGCAGAGGGAAGATGGCATAATGGGAGTAGTATTAGAAATAAATTCATACGGGGGCAGTCCCGTGGCTTCAGAAGAGATAATGAACGCCATAAAGCGATTAGACAAGCCCTCTGTGGCAGTTATTAGAGAAGGCGCTGTTTCGGGAGCATATCTTATAGCTTCTGCGACAAATAGGATATTCGCAAGTGAATTTTCAGACGTTGGAGGTATAGGCATTACAATGTCTTATTTGGACTATTCAGATAAGAATAAAAAGGAGGGCGTAACCTACCAGCAAATTTCTGCTGGTAAATTCAAAGACACGGGCGACCCGGATAAGCCCTTAACAGCAGAAGAGAAAGAGCTTTTAATGAGAGATATTAAAATACTCCATGAAGCGTTTATTAAAAATGTTTCCCAAAATAGAAAATTAGAAATTGAAAAAGTAAGAAAATTAGCTGATGGTTCCTCAATGCTCGGGGCTTCCGCCAAAGAAAATGGCTTGATTGACGCAATAGGAGGATTTAAGGAAGCGGAAAACTGGATCACGGCTAATTATTAGTTGATTACACCTTTTATTTTTATTAAACCCTGCTATACTCTAATCGGAGTAGTGAGAGTTGGTGTTTATCAGCAGTCTGCTGGTAACAGTGTTGTGCAATAAGTCCGCCATCCGCCTTTGTGCGGTGGATTTACCAAAGTGGTAGAAGGTGCGGTGAAAAGCAGTATTGGCTTACGGGTGCATCAAGAGTGCTACTCCAATAAAAAACTTCTGTAATGGAAGTTTTTTTGTTTGAATTATATGCTTTGATGTATACTTGAAAATAGTCTATTTTCGGCATAGAGTATAGTCATTAATAAGGGGATTCAGTAAGTTTGTTTCGCTTGAAAAGAGAGTCCAGTGATTTGATTGCTATTGTGTTTCGCAATAGATTTATGAGCGGTTTATTTTACATGCTCATCATGACATTTCATTTCATTATCAGGTATCAGTATGCTTGCAATAAGAGAATTCTACTGGCTCTCTTTTCAAACGAAATAATATGAATTTAGATCTAAAATCTGATGACGAAGCATTAAGAAAAAAATTTATCCAACTTAAAACAGTTGATGATATTTGTGATTTGTTAGAAATAGATAAAAAAACATTAATTTATTACCTATATCGTAAAAAGGGTCACGCTAATTATAAAGTGTTCTCAATCAAGAAAAGATCTGGAGGCACTAGGACGATATCTGCTCCAGTATCTTCATTAAAAATTATACAGCGTAAGTTGTCTCATATTTTAAATTTAATTTATGAGATAAGGCCAAGAGTATCCGCTCATGGTTATCGTTCAAATAGAAATATTGTATCGAACGCTGTTATTCATTCGGGAAAGACATTATTATTGAATATTGATTTGAAAGATTTTTTCCCATCAATTAATTTCGGTAGGGTTAGAGGATTATTTATTTCTAGTCCTTTTTCTTTGTCGCCAGAGATCGCAACCGTTTTGGCCCAAATCTGCATCTTAGATAATGGCTTGCCGCAGGGAGCGCCCACTTCACCGGTTATATCAAATTTCATTTCTTCCAGGCTTGATGGCCAGCTTCAAAGATTAGCCAAAGAAAATAAGTTACTTTATACAAGATATGCAGACGATATCACTTTTTCCAATTGGAGAAATAGTTTTCCTAATAATATAGTCAAGGAAAAATATAATGCTTTAATTATAGGAAGTGATTTGGAAAAAATTATTGAGTCAAACGGTTTTACCGTCAACGAAAAGAAGACTAGGATATCATCTTCATATCAAAGACAGGTGATTACCGGGTTGGTTGTTAATAAATTTCCTAATATCAAAAGAGATTATGTTAGAGAAATAAGGGTAATTTTAAATAATTGGAGAAAGTATGGAATTGATAAGGCGAGAGATGAGTATTATGCTAAAAGAGGGGAAATTGATCGTAGCCCTCACAAACCGGCCTCCGATTTTAAATTGACCATACTTGGTAAGATTAATTTTGTTAAGATGGTTAAAGGGTATAGGAATTCCGTTTATAGGGGGTTAATGAATCAATATAATTTTATATCAAAAAACCACTATCCTTTTCTTCCAGTTGATGAAGATAAAAAATTAGGCGAGTATGTGTGGATAATAGAGGTTAATGGCAAGTCGGTTGGTACAGGTTTTCTATTGGAAGGCTATGGGCTAATAACATGCGCCCATGTCATTAATGGCGGTTCTCAAATTTTAGCTTACAGGCCAACAAATCCTAATAAAAAATATTCTCTTCAGGCCACGAAGGTTAAATTCTTTATTGATTTTGCCATCCTGGATTTCCAAGAAAAAAATATTGATAAAAGTTTTTTCTATTTAAAAAAGAACAGTTTACCTGCTAAGGTCAGGGATTTATTATTAGTAATAGGATTCCCTCTTTTATACTCTGACAAAAAACCATTTTTTTATGAGACAAAAATTGTTAGCATTGAAGAAGTGGCATCTATCTCGCGTTTTGTATTGGATAGTAAGCCACTTACGCGTGGCATGAGTGGTAGCCCATTATTGAATAATAAAAACGAGGTAGTAGCGATACTTTCTAATGGAGCAAGTAATTTAGAAGAAGCAAGTGATGTTATCGCCTATACGGCCGTACCTATAAGTTATTTAGATGATCTAGTTTAAAAAATATGAACGAAAAAGATAAAATTATCCTGCAAGAAAGTAGCTTGGCCATACTGGAAAATATGGTTGCCTTAATTCCAGGGTTAAATTTGGCCTGGGATTTAGGCAAGGCTTATCTTGGCGCGGCGATTAGGTTGCGCGAGAAAAAAGCATTGGAGTTTGTTGAAGTGATTCGTGATAATCCAGATGTATTTATTTCAGATATCATAAGAACAGAAGTTTTTCAGGATGGGTTCGTTGTAATGCTGGAAGATTATCTAAAAGAGAGAAATGAGGCAAAAAGGAAAGTAATGAGGAATATATTTTTGGGGTTTACTAGTAGTGATAATAAAAATACTTTTCCACTAGAGAAATATAATCATACGTTAAGCCAATTAAATGAATTAGATATTTTAGTTCTTAAAGATGTTGATATTGAAAGAACCGATCGCAACTACCAGATTTATGGTAGTGATAAAAAGTGCATACCCAATATTTTTAATTTAATACACCTAGGTCTCCTAATAAATGCTACGGGGGATCGTATGGGAGCCATTGATGTTCCATTTGTTGCAATATCTGATTTTGGCAGGGAATTTATTAAATACGTTAAATTCTAAAACTTGTAACCTGTGAAAAAACAACCAGTAAAGTTAAAATTCAATAAAGGCAGTTCCCTTGTAAAAGGTATTGAATATAAAAAGCCATCAAAGAACTGGCGGCCCACAAAAAGATTTTGGAGTACGAGTCTTATCAATTTGGAGACTGGGAAAGTAAAAGACACGTACGTTGTTGCGCCAAACAAGGAACAGGAAGAAAAATGGAAAGAAATAGTCAATAATCAAGTAGAAGAATTTTGGAAAACTGTATGGGGAGATAAATATGATTGGTTTATGCAAAATGCTAAATATCTGATCGACAAACATGGCGAGGAAGAATTTGCAAAGCAGTGGCGAAAAGCAATGAAGGAAAAATAAAAAGCCTAAACGAAATAAATAACAGAATAATTTTTACTGTAATTTAATTAATAAACTAAATCTGCCATTGTGTCTCCGGCCTTAAATCGGGGATATGGATATACTCATTTTGTTGTTGTATGATGGTTCTAACGTCGTTTACGACCCCGCGCATTATTATAGTGATGCAACATAGTTTAAACCGTCGAAAGGCGGTTTTTGGTTTACGATCAAACTTCTTTTATGAGATTTCTTTCTATGCTTATGATACAATAATCTAATATGAAAATAGAAAATTTTCTGAAATTAATTATTTGTATTGTGGTTTGCGAATTAGCAGGAATTTTGGGATCTTTTTTGACTATTTCCGCACTTCCAACTTGGTACGCAACTTTACAGAAACCCTTACTTAATCCTCCTGGATGGATTTTTGGTCCGGTTTGGGTAATTTTATATTTACTGATGGGCATTTCTTTCTGGTTAATTCAAAAAAGCGATTCAAAAGAAAAGAAAAAGGCAATCTGGTTATTTCTCGTCCAATTGGCTCTCAATGCCATTTGGTCACCAGTATTTTTCGGAGGTCAATCTATTGGCGGGGCATTGGCAATCATTGTGCTTTTGTGGGCGGCTATTGTTTTGACCATTTTAGTATTTACTAAGATATCCAAAACTGCAGCTTGGCTTCTGGTGCCCTACATTCTTTGGGTGAGCTTTGCCGCGTATCTAAATTTTGCTATCTGGATGCTTAATTGATATGGAGATACTTTATATTGCATTACTAACCCTTATTGCCGCCACCATCGGTACCATCACGGGTTTTGGAATGTCCACAATTATGATTCCGGTGTTGGTAATATTCTTTCCTCCCATAGAGGCGATATTTTTGGTAGCGATCATTCACTGGTTCGGAAATGTCTGGAAAATTGCGCTCTTCCGATCTGGTTTCAATATGCGACTTCTTTTGCTTTTTGGGGTTGTCGGACTTATGACCAGTTACCTTGGTGCTTATATCTCACTTGGCGTCAATGAAGAAATTCTGCTCCGTGTCCTTGGTACGTTCCTTGCAGGATACGCATTGTTTGTGGTTTTTTCGGCTAAATTCTCTACCTCCGCCGAAGAACGGATGCGTCCTGTGGCGCAAAAGAGCGGACCAGTCTCTGACTGGAAAATTCCTGCCGGAAATATAATGGCATTATCCGGCGGTGCGTTGTCGGGGTTTTTCGCCGGAATGTTTGGGGTTGGCGGAGCCATTAGAAGCACGTTTCTTTCTTCTTTTGATTTGCCCAAAGCCGTTTTTATTGCCACTATTGGAGCAATTGGGCTGTTGGTTGACTCAACTCGTATCATCACCTACTTTGCCGGAGGCGCAACACTCCCAAAAGAATTATGGTATGGATTGCTTTTGTTTATCCCGATTTCGTTTGTGGGATCGCAGATTGCTAAAAAAATCGTAGACAAAATCCCGCAAGAGAAGTTTCGTATGGTAGTTGCCGTGTTCCTTCTTGTGATTGGGGCGAAATTAATTTTGTTCCCGTAGAACATGGTGAATCTTTCCTGTATAATAAATTAGCTTTTACTTTTAAGTAAGGGAATGGTACTTGCTGATTGGGCGGCTGAGATGTTTTCCCAGAACCATGTTTGGACTACATCCCACTTCTCGCGCACGCTGCACATGTTTGAACTATCAGATGTGTACATAGCTTCAATAAAGTTGTAAGGAGCTTTCAAGTCGAAAGTTACCAAACTATCTTTGAACAAGAAACGCTCTCCCACCGTAAGGAGGAGAGCTTTTTTGTCGGCCTCGTCGCTATCTTTGAATATATAGTTTTTACCGATTACAGCCATAAGCACCTTTACTTCTTCAGGTGATCCTTCATTAAAAATAGTATAAATGTGATTGTATTTACTAAACATAAATACTAAGATAAAAATAAAGCAACTGTTAAAGTTTAATTTCTTTTATAGCTCACGCGTTTTCGAGGTTTCTATATTGGAAAATTAAAGTGAAATTAACATGGATTTTCTAAAAAGCACCAAAATTACAAAAAATAAGATATTGGACTTTGGGAAAAAGTTTCAGGAAAAAATCGGCGTATACAAGCATTCTGAAGATTACAAGCCAATTGAAAATTACGGAATAATCGGCAATATGGAAACCATTGCCTTAATATCCAACGATGCATCAATTGACTGGATGTGCCTGCCCCATCTTGAATCAAAGAGCGTTTTTTCCGCCCTGCTTGATAAAGACAAGGGAGGGTTTTTTAAAATAAGTCCGCGCTTGCCATTTTCCAGCTGGCAAGAATACGATGGTCATACCAATATTCTCAAGACAAACTTCAAATGCGTTTCCGGCGCGGGACAGGTAACTGATTTTATGCCGCCATTTAAAAAATCAAAACAATGGCATAAACAGCAAATTCTTTTCAGAAAAATAACTTGCGGCAAAGGATATATTCCCTTTGAACTTGTTTTTCAACCGAGATTTGATTATGGAAAATATAAGCCCAACATTACCCAAACAGACACTGGGATTTTGGCAGCCACAAGAGAAGAACGGCTTTACTTGGATGCTTCATTGTCTTTTACTATCAACAATAATGGAGCGCACTCGTATTTTACTTTGTCGGAAGGCGAATCAATTTGGATAGTTATGCAATACGGTACAAGAAAATACTTTACCGAAAAGGAAATGGAAGAATACCGCGAAGAAACATTGGCTTTCTGGGAACATTGGCGGCATACATGCGACTTAAAGCAATGCGTATTCAATGGTTCTTGGCATGAGAAGGTAATAAGGTCTGGGTTAGTTCTAAAACTGTTGACTCATGGAGAAACCGGAGCTATTGCCGCCGCGGCCACCACCTCTCTCCCTGAATCAATTGGCGGAGCAAGAAACTGGGATTACCGTTTTAATTGGATTAGAGATTCAGTTTTTACCGTTCAAAGTTTGTACAACCTGGGAAACAAGCAAGAAGCCAGGTCGCTCTTTAATTGGTACAAAAGGCTGTATAGGGGAGTCAAAATTTCCGATATCCAAATTTTATATGGCATGCACGGAGAAAAAGAAGTTTCTGAAAAAAAGCTCCGCTACCTATCGGGATATAAAAATTCAAAGCCGGTCAGAATCGGTAATGCGGCCGCATCGCAATTACAGCTTGATGTTTACGGGGAAATATTGAATATGGCTTTTGAAACCAGTCGTTACGGAGAATCCTTGTCAAAAAATGACTGGAAATTTCTGGTGAAAATAGTAAACCACGTGTGCAGGGTGTGGAACAATAAAGATTCTGGTATTTGGGAAGTAAGGGGTCCCAAAAAGCATTTTGTGTATTCAAAACTTATGTGCTGGGTTGCCGTTGACAGGGGGCTAAAAATTGCGGAAAAGAAGTATTTTAAGCACCCCTTTAAAAAATGGGATAGAATCAGGAGTGAAATAAGAAACAGCATATTAAAAAACGGATATGATAAAAATATGAATGCTTTTGTCCAGTCGTATAATTCAAAAAATCTTGACGCTGCAAATCTTCTAATCCCCATTGTGGGTTTTTTGCCGTTTGACGATAGTAGAATAAAAGGAACCATTGACGCTACATTAAAAAACCTGACTCAAAATGGCCTTGTTCTCCGTTATTTGTCAAAAGACGGGTTACCAGGCAAAGAAGGAGCTTTTGTACTTTGCACTTTCTGGCTTATTGACTGCTTGACTTTATCTGGGCAAATCCAAAAAGCGGAAAAAATGTTTACTGATTTACTAAAGTGTATCAGCCCTTTGGGATTATTTGCAGAGGAGATAGACCCGCGCAATAAAATGATGCTCGGCAATTTTCCACAGGCATTCAGCCATGTCGGCTTAATAAACAGCGCCCTTTACATGGGCATTGGCAAAGGAAAGCAAGCACCAGGACCCAAGCCGCTGGGTATCATAGGAAACAAAATAATTTCCCTTTTAAGGTTAAAGTATATTTTGAATATAAAATAGTATGGATATTTCATATTACATAGGTTTTGATATCGGTGGAACCAAAACAAGGGCCGTTCTTTGGCATAAAGGAAAAATATTGAAACGGGTTGAAATCCCAACCCCCGCAAACTCAAAATATCTTAAGAAACAGCTTTTGGATATAACTAAAAAAATAAAACATGAGAGGGATGATTTTAAGGTTGGAGTGGGGGTAGCCGGAGTCATTAAAAATAATTCTCTTGTATTCGCTCCCAATATGCAAAGGATAAAAAACGTTAACTTCAGAAAAGTGTTTCCTTCTGATATTCCCGTTTTGGCAGATAATGATGCCAGATGTTTCTTAAGATATGAAATATTTTCCAGAAATAAACGTAAGGCTAAAAAGGCGTTTGGACTTACAATTGGGACGGGTGTTGGCAGGGCTTTTGCCGAAAGCGGAAAAGTAGAATTGATAAAAAGTTTTGAGAGGCCCGAGAAATGGGAGAAAGAATACCAAAAAATCAGGAACTCAAAAAAGTACGGCGATCTATCTGATTTTTTATCTGAGAAAATAAATCACTTGATAAAAAAGTATAATCCGGAAATAATTTTTCTTGGCGGAGGCTTGGTTAATTCCAAAAAGTTTCTAAGTATGTTTAAAAAGCGTTTAAAAAAACCGGGTATAAAAAGTGTTATTACCGAATCTAAAAACAATCAATATGCTGGGGCTGTTGGAGCTGTTTTAAATTATTTTTCATAATATTTTTTAAGTAGGGGAATAGTGCTTGCCGATTGTGCGGCCGATATGTTTTTCCAGAACCATGTTTGTACTACATTCCACCGTTCGCGCATTTTCCAAAACCACCGAAGGGTGGTTTTGGTTTTGTTGTTGTTTGACATTGTAAATTAGATTAAATTATACTATAAGTAGCAGTTCTAATATATTATTAAACAATATAGATTATGAAAAATAATACACAAAAAGGTTTTACGATGCCTATAGTCATTGCAATCGTGGTAATTGTAGTGGTTTTAGGTGGTGTACTTTATTTTTATATGAATCAACCAGGAGTGAAAGAGGATAAGGAACAATGATAGAGAGGGGATCGTATGAAGCATATAGCCCGGAGAAGGTGTCGCTTGCATCTTCCCAAGATGTTGTTTTATTTTTTAGGGCATCCTGGTGTCCTTCTTGCCGGTCATTAGATGCAGATATCCGTGCCAATATCAATAATATTCCTGCCGGGGTGGTGATTCTTGATGTTAACTATGATGATTCCACTGCTCTTAAGCAAAAGTACGGCGTAACGTATCAACATACGTTTGTCCAGGTTGACGCCCAGGGAAATCAAATTGCAAAATGGACCCTTTCACCAACATTAGCTTCGTTGATTACCAATATCAAATAAGATGATACTTCTTATTGTCTCATTTATCGCCGGGATGCTCACGGTCTTCGCGCCTTGCATTTTGCCAGTCCTTCCTATTGTTATCGGTTCATCTGCATCAGCCAGAAGTCGCATGACGCCGTATATCGTGGTAGGTTCGCTGGCGCTATCAATTATTCTTTTTACTTATGTGCTTAAGGCCTCAACCGCTTTGATTATGGTTCCGCCTTATGTGTGGACGTATCTTTCCGGTGGAATTATTATATTCTTTGGACTTACGCTGATTCTTCCGGATATATGGTCAAAGATTCCCGGCATGGCAAGATTTGCGGGAAGTTCTAATAAAATTATCGGGCAGGGATATCAGAAGAAAAGTGTATGGGGAGATGTGATAATAGGTGCAGCACTGGGTCCGGTTTTCTCGACCTGTTCTCCCACGTATTTTGTCATTTTAGCTTCAGTATTACCCGCAAGTTTTTTCCTTGGCACTATGTACCTTTTTGCCTACACGTTAGGGCTTTCAGTAATACTTTTGTTGATCGCGCTTTTGGGCCGGAGTTTTATTGGTAAGTTAAGTGTATTTTCGGATTCTAAGGGATGGTTTAAGCGCAGTATTGGTATTTTGTTTTTACTGATTGGTGTTGCTATCGCTTCCGGGTATGAAAAGAAATTAGAAGCAAAGATTCTTGAAAGTGGTTTTTTTGACATCACAAGAATAGAACAACGTATTTTAGAAGCCATCCGTTAATTAGCTTTTATTTTTGAAGAGGGGAATGGCACTAGCTGATTGGGCTACTGAAATGTTCTCCCAAAACCAGGTTCGTACGGGCATCCCATCGCCCGCGCAACAAAAAAATCGCCTATAGTAGCCCCACTTTTAATAACATTATACTGCAAGCTAAATATTTTTGCTGCAAATGATGAAAATATCGTCGGCTTATCGGCAGAGCTGATAAACCTCCTCAATTTTCATAATTTTCGCTTAAAAATATTTAACTTTCGTACGTAATGCTATTAAAAGTGGAGCTACGGGCGATTTTTTGTTACTATAAATAAGTATGCATATAAATAACTGGTATTCACAAAAAGTTTCAGATATTTTCAATCAACTGCGATCCAGTGAGGAGGGTCTAGGTGTTCAAGAGGCAGATACAAGATTGCAG
>Ga0209542_10018652_pt1 | contig 11208 bp, 12 predicted proteins | sample RifCSPhighO2_01_FD_184028 | JGI IMG/M metagenome (GOLD analysis project Ga0209542, IMG submission 184028) | Soil microbial communities from Rifle, Colorado - Rifle CSP2_plank highO2_0.1 (SPAdes) (version 2) | ecosystem: Environmental > Terrestrial > Deep subsurface > Rock core/Sediment ...
TTTCCAAAAAAAGATTTTGCTAAAAAAATAAAGTGGGATTATACTATAACTCTTGGTGATATCCCTAAAGTCAAATTCTTTCATAAATGGCCAGGTCTTGGTGTAGTACCTGAAAAACGTTATTGGCTGTATATCAAAGAAGGTTCTTTACCAACAAACGCCGCTCAATTATATAATATGTGGGTTTTAATTGATCAAATTGATCAAAGTATTCATAATGAAGAATATGAGTTTAAAGGAGATGGACTGTGTCAAGTATTACATCAATTAAGAAACGAGTTTAAAATTCATACTCCATATGCTTCTCCAGTAGCAATAAGTGCAAAACTCTTATCTACCACACGATGTGGTACCTACTGGAATGAAATTCATGATCATGTGCTTCCAACAATTGCGGACATTATTCAGGTAGATTCAGAAATAATTCGTCTTCCCACCGTAATTGAACGTAATATGCTCTCTAATCTTTTTCCTATAGAGTTTCCATCTCAAACTATATGGGAATGGGCAGAAGATAAATTAGGACAGACTGATAAAAAAGGTATATTTACAGAAAGTAAAATGAATCGTATTATCACCAGTGGAACCCACATAGATGATAATAATACTTTTGGTAATGTTCGAAATCAAAGGTCTGATGATGATAATCGTGGTTGCCTTTCTTATCATAAGACAAATCTTTTTTCCTTTCGTCCCATGATTACATTCCCAATCAAAAAATAAAATCTTCTCACGGTACCGGAAAAACAATCGCCATATTTTCTACCTTTTTCCTCAATAAAATAAGTTCTGTGCTCTTTTTCATTTGCTTTTCAAACTCTTTTATATATCCTCTTCTCTCCTCTTTTTTCTCTGGCAAACGGTAGGATTTTATCAGCTCAATAATTTCAAGAATAGTTTTTCCAATAAATTGCATTTCTTTTTCCTTCATCCCGCGCGTGGTTGCGGCGGGAGTGCCAAGTCTTATTCCTGACGGATAAAAAGGAGATGAAGATTCATCAGGTACGGTATTTTTATTCACGGTCAATCCAACTAAATCAAGCGCTTTTTGGACAAAAACACCCGCGCCTTTACCAAGTGTTTCTGTCAGATCAACCAAGATGAGATGATTCTCTGTGCCACCACCAACCAACTGTAATCCACCCTTACTTAACACTTGAGCTAACAGACGCGCGTTTTTCACCACTTGTTGTGCGTACTGTTTGAATCTTGGTTGAAACGCTTCATAAAGGCAAACTGCAATCGCCGCAGTTTGATTATCATGAGGTCCGCCTTGAAGGCCGGGAAAAACCGCTTTGTTTATTTTATCCGGCAAATCAGCATCTTTTTTCAATCCCTTTTCAGTAACCATGATCATGGCGCCTCGTGGCCCGCGTAAGGTTTTATGCGTCGTGGTCGTTATGATATGTGCGTGTTTAACTGGTGAAGAATGAACTCCGCCAACAATAAGTCCTGCAACATGCGCAATATCTGCCGCCAAATACGCACCGACCTCATCTGCAATCTCAGCGAATTTTTCATAATGAAATTGCAACGGATACGCCGTCGCCCCAACCCAAATCAATTTTGGCTTGTGTTCTTTTGCTAACCGCCTGATTTCTTCATAATCAAACAAATCATGTAACTTTTGACTGGTAATTTTTATTTTTTCATTTTTAACTTTTAATTTATACTGTACTGTCTTATAGAATATGCCCGTCGCAGAAACCATGTGTCCGTGAGTCAGATGTCCTCCTGCGGTCAATGCCTGCCCCATCACCACGTCTCCGGGCTGACAAACCGATAGGTAAACAGCTAAATTAGCCGGCGATCCAGAATATGGTTGAACGTTCACAAAGGGGACGTTAAAAAGTTTTTTTGCCCGCTCCTGCGCCAATATTTCCACATCATCAACATATTCATTTCCACCATAATATCTTTTTTTCGGATAGCCTTCTGAATATTTATTCACAAAAACCGAAGATAAAACTGAACGAACTGATGAAGATGCGTAATTTTCCGATGGAATAAGCTCAATCCCCTCTTTTTGACGTTTTTGTTCTTTTTGAATAAGATCTGCAATCAATGTATCTTCCATCTTAAACCCTCTTTTCATTTTCTTTTTCACAGCAACATTCTGCTGTATCAGTACAACATACCCCTTTATCAAAATTATTCTCAATCACAGACCAGTCTATATTCTCAAAAAAAGCGTCAATATATGATCCGCGATTAACTCCGTAGTCAATAAAATACGCATGTTCGTACGTGTCAAGCGCAACTAACGGATGAGTTTCAAAAAGCGGATAAGTGTTTTGCGCATCGCCAATATAATTAAACAGACAGTTCAATCGGTGATTCCAACCTAACCACACCCAGCCGCGAGCGGCAATACCAGTAGCTTTCATATCTTTTTTGAAATGGTCAAATGAACCAAAATCTTTTTTAATTTGAGTTAATAATTTTCCTTTTGGTTGAGCTCCCTTACCGCCAAGATGTCCAAAATAAATCTCGTGATTAACAATTCCTCCGTAAGCAAAAGTTAATTCCACTTTTAATTCGCGAATAATTGAATACGTCTGGTTTGCTTTTGTATATTCATCATCAGAAAGTTGCGCAAGGTTTTCCATGATCTCATTATATTTATTCACATACCCTTGATAGAGTTTCAGATGCTCTTCAATGGTCTTTTTTGAGATTCCTTTCATCTGAAAAATTGTTGGCGAGAATGTTTTGGTTGAAAACATTGTATGCATAAAAATATAGGTTGCAAATGAATAACTTGAGACAGTTTAGTTTTTTTTGGGAAGTTTGTCAATAGGAACTTTATATCTTATACTGTATCTATACCCATCGTAGTTGAAATTGCAAAGCGATTTCAGCGTACGAAGGGTTATGCCGCTTACAGATGAAGTACATTGTTGCAATTTCATCTGAAAGCGGTATATGTTGATACAAAGCATTCACGCAATCATTCTTATTTTCACCGTTGTTATTTCATTTTTGATCAAAACGCCGCTCTATCACTATGAATTTTTTTTCGTTCTCATTGTACTTTTACTGTATATCATAATAAAAGGCACGCTCAAACCTCTTGTATTCCAACACCGCCTGATAGATTCAGTACTCTTTACCTTTATAATTACTACTCTTATCAATAGCACCGGAGAGATACACTCACCTCTTTTTTTTCTCCTGTATTGTCTTATCTTCGGTCTTTCACTTCTCCTTGAACCATTTGTTTCTTTTGCGACAGCGGTAAGTCTGATTATCCTCTATCTTCTCTCAATTCCTCCCAACCAGACAATCGCTGATCTTCTTCCACTTTTTTCTCTTGCATTTATCAGTCCTTTTGCCTTTTTTTTAGGAGAAGAATATCAAAAAATTCTTGAACAAAAAAAAGACATCATTATCTTAAAAAAGAAAAATGAAGATTTACAAGAAAAAATAAACCATCTTATCGCGGAATATGAAAAAAAATAATGCGGTTTTGTATCTTTTATCTTTTATATTTTATATTTTATATTTTATTTATCCTCATAAAATACATGCCGTAACACTGAAATCACCCCAATATCGTATAGAAACAAATACTTCAAAAGAAGAATCTCATGCATACACTCCTCAATCATTCGCTCAAAAAGGATATATTCTCACGTCGCGAGCTGATAAAAATCTTTTTACGATTATCATCTCACAAAACGTGCTTGATCTTCTCACTCCTCAACACGTATCCATAACTATCGCTCCTCCAGATTCAGGAGTGTACACACTGAAAGCGTTTAAACCAGACCCTTTTACTAATTTTGATGGCTCATCATCCATACCCGATACGCATTGCGATCTGAAAAAGAAACCATGCAATCCTCATGAAGCTCAAGTATGGGACTCATCTTTAATATATGGGTTTGGATATTCTCTTAATGGATCTCGTTTCCGCCCATTCTCCAAGACACCAATTGATATTGTACGTTCAGATTTTTCATCTCAAAAAAACACGTATCAATTCATACTGAAAACAGTTCCTTCTCCTGATCAACCACAGGGTACCTATCGCGCAACCATACATATTATTGCATTTCCAGATTTTTAATCCGTATGCACTGTCATTTTAAGAGACCTATATTGCTTGTTGTCAGTTTGATTATATTTGGTCTGTTGTTTTATCCTTTATACGCAAAAGAAGTTCTACCTGTAGCAAACGGCGTCAACATGTCTCTTTCTCCTTCATACACACAATTACTTATTCAACCAGGAAAAAGTGTAGACATCACGTATGAATTAACCAATTGGGGAGATCCATCAACTTTCTCATTTCATATATATCAATTTGACACAATTGATACAGGAGAAACACTCAAAAAACGTGATAAAAACGATGAGGCTATTCATTTTTCATCACCAGATGGCGAACACAATGATCAAAGATTCTTCCTCAACTCCAAAAAAAAGAAAGAACTGAAAATGACCATCTCAGTAGATGAAAACACAGTGCAGCATGATTATTATTATGCTCTCACTGCTCACAACGAACCAGCTTGGAATACTGACGAAAAATCGCTCGCTGCACGAATTAAGACAGGGCTTTCAAGTATGCTTTTCATCACAGTCAGTAGAAATGGAAATATTGATTCAGAATCTTTGGTGGACTTATTCACTCTTACAGGATCATCATATCCAGCTTTTGGCACCATCAGTATATTTGATTCTTTTGATGTCATACGTCCCGTAATCAGCTTAAAAAATAACGGACGCAATTTTATCTCCGTAGATGGAGAACTCACGCTCAAAAACATGTTTGGTCTCTCATCAAGTCTACCGCTCACGTCATCGATGGTCTTAAGCGAATCATCCCGCACAATCCCATTGGCACAAACGAATCCCCGATTTAATCGGGGTCAGATTCCGACCCTCCTCTTTCCCGGTAAGTATACTGCAACTGTGCGCATAATCATTCATAATCCGCATACTAAAGAAACACTTGCAACATTAAACTCTTCATATCAATTCTTCATCATACCGGGAAAACTTATAGTTATTGTTGTGCTTCTTATGCTTATTCTTTTCATGTACATTTTTAAAAAGCAAAACCGCATTGACAAATAAAGTTATAACTATTACTATCAATATATAAACGTTTGAAACGAAGTGTTAACTTGATGAATAAGTTTTATTTTGTTATAATAGTCTAAAATTAAATTTATATGAAAATTCCACCTGCAAAACTTAAGGCAATTTTACTTTATTTTTGCAATTATACAGATACTAAATTTCTGGGAAAAACAAAGTTAATGAAATTGTTTTATTTCTTAGATTTTATGCACTTAAAACAATATGGATCTCCTGTGACTTTTGATACTTATGTCAAAATGGAACATGGGCCAATTCCTGCTATAATAAAACTCTATGTTGATACGGCGTGCGAAAATATAGATGAATCATTTTTGTTTGATACTATATATTGCGAAAGAATCAAAACTATTGATATACGTATGTACAAAATTCTACCTGTAAGAAAATTTGCAGAAAAAGATAAAAAACTTTTTTCTGTCACAGAACTTGAGATACTGGAAAAAATATGCGCAAGATATGGAAATAAAAACACCGCTTATATAGAAGAAGCGTCACATAAAGAAGCGGCATATCAAAAAACGTGCATAGGTCAAACAATACCATACACAATAGCAACCGAAGATGAAGATTGTCTTGTAGAGAAAGAAAATATAGAATTATTGATGAAAATATATTCATGAAAATATCTTTAAATTTCGGTGATATATTTAGGTATAAAGGAAATGATTATGTCTTCCTTGCCGCATCAGAAAGAAGCAAATACGTAGCAATAATTCTTGATAAAGAATTCACCAAACAATTGAAAATTCGAGAAAGTAAACCTTCTAAAATTCCATTAAACCAACAAAGACTGTTTTGTTACATTATTTTAGAAACTCCTGAATACGATGGACGCGCATGTTATCACGGTAACGCAGATTCTCATAACGATATCTTTGACCTATATATAGACAATTTGAATATAGAATTATCTAAAAAAGATAAGGAAGAATTAAAAAAAGATATACTAATATATCCTATAAATGCCGAAATAAAAGAATTGGTAAGTAAAATCATTCTATAAAAATGAAAATCTCTCTGAATAATTTTTTATATTTTATTTTTTACCTTCCATCCCCTTTCTCCTATCTCAATAACAACATCCCCTTTTTCATCCGTCCGTATATATTTCTTATTTAACGCCTTAAAAATGTCTATAATCTCCTTTGACGGATGACCATACGAATTATTCTTACCTACACTTATCACAGAAAGTGTCGGATCTGCTAATCGTAAGAAATCAGATGTCAATCCATTCTTTGAGCCGTGATGCGGCACTTTCAAAATATCAATAGATGCTGGAGATTGTTCTGAAAACTTTTTTGAAACTATACCCAATACAAGAGGCGACGCATCGCCCGTAAAAAGTATTTTTGTTTTTTTATCCGTCAGAACAAAAATCTGTGAAAAATCATTCAGATCTCCTATAGGATCAAAAAAATTGGCTGTGCTATCACTATTGTTTGTATTTTGAAAAGTATGATCTAAAAAAAATTGTCTTTCAGGCCAAAAAAAAGCTATATGAATATTCTTCAGATTGATCGTATCGCCTGCGTACAAATAACGTATAGCAGTTTTCTCCTTTAATAATTTTTCCCGAAGCACAGTAAAAGAATGAGCAGGATTTGAGACAGGAGGAACAATAAAATTTTTTATCGTATACCGATCAAGAACACTTTCATACGCTCCATAATGATCTTTTTGGGGGTGCGAAAGAAACGCTAATTCAATCGTATGATCATAAAAAGGCATATACCGACCAAGACACGTCAGGATAGCTTTTGTCGGTCCTGCGTCTACCACAATATCTATCTTATCAGCAGTCCGAATATACGCACCATCTCCCTGCCCGACATCGCAGAAAACCACACGTGTCGTATGACGTAACTCATCGTAGAAATAGACTGAGATGAGTATAGAAAAAGAAAGTAGTACTGCAATCGCTATTGTTTTGAATGAAATCCCGATAGTATCCATCAAAATTGAATATAACTAAAAGGGAGCTTTGATAAAGACTCAATAATAAATACCATATAACTCGTCAATCCATATGAAAGATACGATGGCACAAGTCCCAAAGACCAATGAATTGTGCCAAGAAGAGCTGTCAGAAAACCAACGATCATCAACGGTGCGATAAAAAATGAAACAAGAAGCGTTGAGATCGGTGCAAGAAGAGAAATTTGCTTGAAATAGAGAAAAATAATTGGTGCGGTAAAAACCTGTGCCGCAAGTGATGTTCGAAGATCTTTTTTCATCGCTGCCATGAAACGCCCCATCCCTGATTGAGTTTTTTTAAAATTATATGAACCAAAAAGCATAATCCCAAACGTCGCCCCGTATGATAATTGAAAAGAGACAGTAGTCAACCACTGTGGTTTCAAAAGTAAAATCACCACAGCAGAAAGAAATAAGAGATATATGCCATGAGTTCTTCTTCCCAACGTTATTGACACGCTCGTTAAGATACCCATAATACCTGCACGTACGATGGGAGCTTGAGGACGGACAAAAATAATAAAAATAATTGTTCCCAGAATGCTCATCACTAAAGAAATCTTTCTGCCAAATGACTGAGTAAGTGAGATGATAATCGCAGAAAGAATAGTAATATTCATACCAGATAACACCACTATATGTAATAACCCCACTGATTTTAATTGTTCATAAAAAACGCGCGACGTTCTCACTGGTATTCCAAAAAGTATACCATTCAAAAGTGAGGAATGTGGTTCAGGAAGGTAGTGATTTATCACTGAAGTAAAAAAAGACGGTGAAACCATAAAAAATGTTATTCTGTGCTCACGAGATTCTTAATTTTTGAAAACACACTTTGAGAGACAGCTTTTTTATTCAATAATTCTTCAAGAGATGAATAGAGTCTTTTGTCAATAATTTTTTGTGCAGTAACAGCGCCAATACCTGGGAGTGTCTCCAACAGATCAATTGATGCTGTGTTTATCCCGATTAAACCTGTAGAAGTTTTTCCATCTGTAATAGGTCTCTCTATCACTTCATCCTCCGAGGGTATATAAATTTTTTCTTGATCTACCACTTTTTTTGCCAAATTAAACGTTCGTGTAAAATACTCTCTATCAGCATGTACTGATAATCCATCAGCTAATACTAATACGTCTTTCAATCGTGCTCCCATCGTCACTTCATACACATCTGGCTTTTCAACTGCTCCTTGAATGTCAATGAATATACGTGGCGCCGCATCTTTATCTGAATCAACAGTTATTTGTTTTTGAGACTGATTAAATTGAATCGCATCATCATTTTTTTTGAAAAGAGCAAACGATATAACTAAAGAAATCACCACAATAAACACAGAAATACATCCAAGCAAAAGTTCTGAACGAAACGCAGTAATAAAAATTAAAACTCGTTCTTTTATATCCCCGTGCGAAGGCATATAAACGAATTATATATCATGTATTGCTTGATTTTAAAAATTGTATATATTTATGGTACATATACTGCTATCTTTCTATCTAAACACTGAGGAGCGTTGACTGATAAAGGATCCTTTTAATTTCTTTGAATAGGAAAAAAGCCTCAAAGCCAATCCAACGATGAGTAACTAAACTTTTTGGCAATCCAGGATCATCTCTTATTAAATCAATATATAAATCAGTAATCTGTGTGAGCTTTTCTTTTGGTTTTTTTTCCGAAGATAAAAGCTCATGCCACTGACTCAATGCTCCACGATATTTTTTTTCTATCTCCGATATGCTCCATACCTTCTCAACTAAGTCTTCTCGTTTTCCAAAAATATGAGTTGATTCAAATGCATGAATGTATTTTTCTTCCTCTCTCCCATATACCAATGTACGTAAATTTTCAATAATAGGATGAGGTGTGATCCAAAAAGATCGATGCCACGGTCCAAGACCCCATCCTTTCATAGAACGCCGAAGACGATCACGCATGTCTCTCTTTTTCTCCGGGATCTCATATGATATCACCCTCCATAAACCATCCCATTCGTGCTTGACAAATCTAAAAAAAGGAAACTCAAGACATAACTCATCATATCCTTTTTCAGTTAAGCGGTATGCATGGTGATCTGCTGATCGCGAAATCAAATCGCCTTTTAACATACCTGAAATAGTACCTTTAGTTTTATGGTTATATGTAAGATTAAAAATTGGTAAAATACCTGTATCAAGAACTATATACGGATGAGTTTTTTCACCTATTAAAAAAAGAAGAAGCATTAACTTAGTTCGTCGGTTTTTTACCTGCATAACAATAAAACTAACAGACGAGTACTTACTTGTCAAGTAGATAACTAAAATAAGGAAAAATGTCACTATTCTTTTTTATCTGCTAAAACAAAAAATTCTCTCATTATACTTTCTACATGCCCCCTTTAAGAACACATCTTTTATTAAATTTTCTTATGCTATAATAAGATTATCAAATCAATCTAAATCAATTATAAAACGTGTGTGTTTTTTCCTTATCTACTAATGCTCAACGATTTTATTCTCCATGATCTTTTACTTTTTTCTTTTTTATTTATTTTGTGCACACATCCTCATTCTCTTACTATTTAACTATGGGACTTTACATTTACAAAAGAAAGATGTAACAATACAATTGATGCTCGGTAAATAAATTAAATCCAATTAAATTATACTTTTATTTACTTCTTATTTCTTTGGTAAAGGCATAATAACTATATCAAAATATTATTAAAATACCTCTTGACATACATATCAAAGTCATCTACTATAAAAATACTATGGTTTATCGGTATAATCTTAATAATCTTGAGGCTTTATTTAAGGAATATCTTATTTCGGGAATAAAAAAAAACCAGCCTCTTCATAAAAATACCGTAAAAAATTATCTTTCAGATATTCGTCATTTTTTAGGATGGTTTAGTCAGAGTGTAAAAGAATCCGATGCATTTTTTTCTCTTTCTCGTTCTCATATTGAGGCGTATAAAAAGTATCTCATCGCAAATAATCTGCCCGCACGAACCGTTAATCGTCGTTTATCAACTGTGAGGAAATTCTGTTTTTTTTGTACAGAAGCCAAAATCCTACATATAAACCCATCAAAAGGCATCGGTAATATTTGCACAGAAAAAATTAGAAAAATCAAGGATACTACCATATCCTCTCTCATCAATGACTTCCGGCACGAACTTATATCTGAAGGGCTCTCTGCCAACTCAATTAAGATTTGTATACGTGATATAGAAAATTTTTTTTCAGAGGTAGCACACTATGGATAAATTTCTGTCAAAAGAGACACTCAACAAATATAAGGTTTCACTTCAAAATAAAAACATCTCGTCAGAAAACATACAAAAAAAGCTTTCATCGCTTGCACGATTTGTGCAATGGTCTCGTAAAAAAAAACCACTACCACACTATCAACAAATAGTAATCAAAAAAAAAGTAGAAAAGAAATATACCATGATCTTTTCTATTATGTCAGTGAGTATTTTACTTACTTTCAGTAGTTTATTTTTTTTATATCTACAGAAAAAAGTAAAAGAAACATCTCAAACGGTCGCGGCTCAAAAAATTGAGGGAAAAAGAACTATTCTTTTTCAAGGAAACCTCACCGATACTGTAGGAAATCCTATTCAAACAAAAACAAACGTACAATTTGCGTTATACGATCGGATTGAAGGTGGAAAAAAACTATACAGCTCTGGAACGTGCTTATTCGCTCCTGAAGAAAACACTCCTCTTGCTATAGAAATTGGAAATAATTGTGGCTCTCCAATAAGTCAACAGTTATTTTTTGAAAATGAGCGTGTGTATCTTGGTATTTCTGTAGGAAATGACGAAGAAATGAGCCCTCGTCAACAAATCTCAAATGTAGCATATACAGAAAATAGCAGTGCTCTTCAAGGACACTCTCTCGCATCTTTAGAGAATGAAAATCCAGCGCTTTCAGATGGAGCAGAGATCAATACAATTCCTCTGATCAATCAGTATGGAAACCTTGTTTTGGCGACGCACAATCCTCGCGTCTTAAGTACTTCAGGTACGTTTCAACTGCGCGGTCAAGCGCTTACCTTTGCAACTGATACGGGATCTGCAGGAGATATCATATTCAATCCAGATACTGGTGGAAATACTTTTTTTT
>Ga0209542_10018653_pt1 | contig 11207 bp, 2 predicted proteins | sample RifCSPhighO2_01_FD_184028 | JGI IMG/M metagenome (GOLD analysis project Ga0209542, IMG submission 184028) | Soil microbial communities from Rifle, Colorado - Rifle CSP2_plank highO2_0.1 (SPAdes) (version 2) | ecosystem: Environmental > Terrestrial > Deep subsurface > Rock core/Sediment ...
TTGATGTCTGATTTGTTTTTGATGGTATTAAAGTGATCCAATCTAGAGTAGCTGAACTTAAATTAAAGCCAGTAAATGCTGCATATGTCCAATTATTACCACTACTATCTTGATTACTTGAATTTAAACCATAATTAACATTGTTATCAGTTATTTCAGCATCTACAGTCCACTCACTGCTATGATCCCAGAAATACTCCAATTGTATAAAACATGAATAATTTATAGTATTTGGATCAATTGTTTCACTACTACAACTATCATTGGAATCACTCAATAATCCAGTCAATGATTGATAAGAAACGTTCACTTTAGCTGTGCTATTATTCAGATTACCAGCTCCTTCAACATCATTCGCCAAAAATGAAATTTCAATTTCTCGTATATTTCCATCTAAAGGAATAAAACTCAAACCATCTAATGAAACAAAACTTATATTTGGTGGGTTACTACCAACAGTGATTGAAGCACTAATAGCAGCTTTTCCTGTTATAAGTTCTATTCCTTCATTAAAGATAGTATCCAAAAATCCAGCATAAACAATGGGGGTTATCGAAAATAAGGATATAGCACTAACCATAATAACCTCTTTTTTATTCATAGTATTTAAATATATTTATGATATATATAAACCTTATTCATAGTTAGCGATTAGCTAAACGGGTACCTTATTCACCACTATCCTCTATACTAATATCCCAATTTCCTGCCTGAGTTGTATCATAAGTTTGAGTTGTTAAATCACCAGGAACATCAAACAAGCAATAATTTAAATTCTCAATATGACTCCCCTGTCCTCTTCGTAGTGTTTTAGTAAGAGGATATATTTGAGTCTCATTAATTCCTACCAGGGGTTTTACTCCAGGTGTTACTGCTTCAGTCCTATTTGTAAAATCACACTCTATCTTATCCGCATTAGTGATATTAAATACGCTAAAGTTACCAGCAGGGATATTATTTGAAGAATCAGAAACTCCTGCTAATTCAATTAGAGTAGTTTTTACATCTAGTGAAAGAGAATTCCCGGTATTTTCAAGAGTTTCATTAGTAATCGATGTCTGGTTAGTATCTGCAGGCATAACAGCAGCCCAAAATAAACTAAGCGAACTTAGATTAAATCCTATGAATTCTGTAATAGTCCAATTCTCACCGCTATTATCCTGATTACTTGAATTTAAATTCAAACTATTATTTAAATTTTGTATTTCGGCATCTACAGTCCACTCACTACTATGATCCCAGAAATACTCCAATTGTATAAAACATGAATAATTTATAGTATTTGAATCAATTGTTTCACTACTACAACTGTCATTGGAATCACTCAATAATCCAGTCAATGATTGATAAGAAACATTTACTTTAGCTGTGCTATTATCCAGATTACCAGCCCCTTGCCCATCACTTGCTAAAAATGAAATCTCAATCTCTCGTATATTTCCATCTAAAGGAATAAAACTCAAACCACCTAATGAAACAAAACTTATATTAACAGCAGCTTCACTAATTGCTGTAAATGACTTAGTTGCCCCGCTCTTTTCAGTTCCAAAGTACACAACAACCTTAAAGAAATAATCTCCCGTTGTTGCAACATTTAATGTTAATTGAGGATTAAAAGTTTCCCCCGGGTTTAAGAGTCTTGCAGCAGAGGCATAGTCCTCATCATCATCCCCGCCACATTGATTTTCCTGATCAACCACAATACAATATTCATACTGATATTCTTGCGCACCAGTACCTTCATTTGTTATTGTAACATTTGCTGTTATTGTAGGTACGGTATTATCCGTAATTGAGTCTATTCTAACTTCAGCAGGCGAACTTTCAACCTCCCAAAAATCTGAAGGCTTTACAGTTGCATTATTAACAACTACAGTAACTATACTTTCCCATACACCAGATGTTTGGTTCGAGGTATTAAACTCAAAAGTATAAATTCCAGTCTCTGAAGTATTCATTCCAGTATCGTTAACAATAGGGTTTCTCAATGGATCAAAGAGTGAAATGTTGGGAGTAAGATCTGTATCTATGAGAGATCCATTGAAATTATATACCCAAATCTTCGCCCGATACAATTCACCTACTGCAACTTCACCAAAATCCAACATTTCAACCCTGAAATCCTGTATTAAGGAAATAAAATTAAGGTCTACTATTTGCGCAGGCTTGTTATTAAAATTAAAATCAGTACTATTTGATTGTGTATAGACTTTTGGATTCCTGCTATTAGCATACCAGCCAGGAATAAAATCAATATCGAGATCCAAAGTCCCATTACCTTCAAGAAAAACATCAAATTTTATAGTTTCATTAGGTCTTAATAAGTTTAATTCCTCTGTTCTGCTAATTCCCCCATCTAGATTCCATCTGAAAAATAAATCTTTTGTTGGATACAACTCAATATTCTGTATATTATATGTTAATTTGTTACTATCTGGTGTAATAGTAATAGCAAAAGGGTATGTATTCCTCACACCCAAGCTCACATCAGCAAAGCTCGCATTTACTCTTTCATGTACAAAGTTATAAGTCAATTCTGTACAACTAACATTATAAGAATCACCAACTGCCTTTCCAGAAACCTCTTGACTTAAAACCCCTATCCTAAACCAGTAGCCACTTTCAATAACATCCCATAATAACGCGCCAGTAATATTATCGCCACTATGATTTAATTCCATCCTTCCATAAGTTCTTACAGGAAATTTCTCAAATGTACAATTGATGCTTGCGTCATTAGCAGGTTCATCTATATCCAAATAATGACCAATATTAAAAACCCTTATCAAATTAAATAAGGTTGCTGTCTCATTTGAAATAAAATCATCTAAGGACAGGTAATTAGCATCTCCATGACCATATTCTAATTTATAGTCTACTATTTTGTTATCTGGAACACAGGCAAATACAAATCTATCGAAGAAGGAATTATCTACCTCAATATTTGAAAAATACCTATCTCCCTCCTGTCCATTATCAGTACAATTCGAAGGGCTATCTAATGTATAATTAACATCTCTATCTGTACCGCTTCCCCAAGACAAAGTATCTCCAGAAAAAATTCCTCCGTCACTATAGTTTGTTAAATCAAATCCTGTCGGAATTGTAACACTTAAATTAGTTCCAGTATAAGTTATAGTCTGTAAATGCGATCTAGAACTTCCATTTTCAAAGTTCATTTGATATGTGAAGTATTCAACAGCATAAGATGAAATAATGGAAATACTTATAATTACAAATAAAAATAAAATCACCAGTATTTTTTTTGATATACTCATATTTTCATAGAGAGATTTTAACTATATATTTATTTTCCATAATAGTTACCTCTTTTTCCTCCTTTTCTTTTTCCTAAAACCAAATTTCGTTGTGAAGTGAGATCCCTTTGTAAAATAAAAATAACCAGCGATACATAAAATTATTACAAAAACCATTATCATTGGCCATACTGATTTTCTAAGTCCAATCTTATTAGGTTTTTCAATTTGCGTTTCTAGCTTATCTGCCGCTTCTTTTAACTTCAGATTTGCCTCTCTTAAGCTTTGTAATGCGGAATCTCTATCTCCTGCTTCTGCCTGCCGCATTGCATCTTCTTGCAAACCAAAACTATCTGTTACTAAGAAAACAATTTCTTCTTCAAATTCTCTTAATTGTCTTATTTTTGTTATGATGTTGTCTGTATTATTAAGGGTAGTGTTAATCGAATCAGATATATCCTGGGCAGTCAAATTACCCCATATTGTATTATTGATATAATCCACTGTCGCATTTATATCTGTCACAATATCAAATACCGAGTTAATCCTATTTTGTATATTAACTATTTCTGACGATACTGACATATCTACTGTTAATGTCCCTATCTCGCCAGCAGAAATGGTCTGTATATATTCTTGAGGATTATAGGCATTTGCTTCCCAGGGGGTAATATATTTGACTTTAACTCCCCTTGATAAATTCAAAGCAGATATGGGTGCTGAATCAGTTGTATTAAATCTTGCAACCAAAGTTATTGACTCAGAATCACTTGCCGCTATTTCTGTTCTTTCCATTAGGTATTTATCCTTACTAGTCCCCCACAACTCTCCTCTTATCCCTATAAAAGTAGAAAGCTGAGGAGATTGAATCTCGACAACAACAGAATCCAAAGGATAAAACTCTGAATTATTTATTATGTATACTATTTCTACTTCCTGGCTTCCATTTCCAAGAGTTGAAGTAGTAGAAGCATTTACAATAACAGGCTCTCTATTTCTTATTTCTAATGAAAAAGAATCTTCATCTATACTGATATTTCCGCCAGCATCAAAAAGATTATATCCAACATCGGTACAATTAATCAAAAAGCTATCTCCAGCATTATAAGCTCTAGAAGGAATACGTTGTCCAAAAAAGCCCATTCTTTCCCAGGAACCTTCTGTTTCATTTATTTCATAAGAAGCTGTCCAATCAATACCTATTGATATGTTCGTTATCAAGTGATGCCTAATTGAAGTATAATTTGGATAAGTACAAGTCCACGTAGCATTTTCAGCTACACTACTAGCTAAACCATAATATTGTTTAATATTGAAGATTTTATGCAGGTAATTTAATTCAAACTCTGTACCATTTGGTAAATACGGGTAAGTAATGTCCCCAATAGAATCAAATGGATAATTCCCCCTACCCCTGCCATATTCAACTAAAGTATAAAATATTTCATCAGGGTCTATTGCTATAAATTTTATATCATTAGTTGTTCCTCCCGTTATTGAAACAGCCGTTATTGTATAATTATCATCTGTTGTCGGATTTTCCAGCAAAAATTCTGCTGTAGCACCATCAGCAACATCATTACAAAAAACATTGCTTGAATTTACTTCTGTACAGCTAACATTAGAAGCTGTCCAACCACTTGGTACTGATAAATTATAGTTTATTGTTGCACCTTCATTATTTGTTATAACAATTGTATGATTTTCTGCTGTTATAAAATAGTTCAATTTATCTGTCCGGGCAGTCGATGCAGCTAGGATAGAAGGGACTAACAAAATTAAGAAAATTGCCGAGATATATACACTAAATTTTAAACCCATTTTACCTCTTTTTTTACTATTATTTCATCTTTTTCTTGTCGAATGTTTTTATTTCTTTTTTATTTTTAATCCCACTTTTTTCCTTATCGATAAATTTTTTCCGTATCAGATCTTTCCATTTACTTTTTAATTTGCTTTTGCTTTTACCCTTCCTATTTAATCTTCTATTTGCCCACTTCGTTAGTTGTTTTAGTAATTTCAATAATAACTTCAACAATTGTTTCCTTCTTTCAGGTTGTTTTAATAGAATCAAAGTTATGGTTGTAATAATAGCACCTATGCTTATAACTATATAAATTGCATCAGGGCTTATTCCTAGGAGTCCTTTCACAGATCTTCCACTTATAGATTCTAATGCTACAACCCTGGCAGTTAGCGGCTCTAAAGCTCCTTTGATTTCACTAAATTGGGCCTGTGCTTCTAATGGGGTTAGTGAACCATCTCCAACTAACTCTATAATCCTGTTCATACTGTTTACTGAATCTGTTATCAAAAAGACTTCTTCTTGGCTGAAATCATATTGTTTGTTTAATAAGCTTCCTAACAAATCTCTGGTTATTTTTATCTCATCAATGATTTGAGCAATAGTAAAGTTACCAAAATTACTTTCATTTAGCAAAGTCTCATTTAATTGAGTAGTTGTTCTATTAATTTCTCTAACTGTTTCATTAATCACTTCTAGAGTAGGTTTTATTGTTTCATCTATGCTTCCTCTTGAACTTCCAGTATCCTGTCTAATATCCTCTACAACAGCACTTACTACAAATGTCGCAACTTTATGTACATAATTCTCTGAGTCATTAGCATCTACCCTAACTTCATATGTTCCATTAGTAGCTGGATTTGGAAGTGTAAACGTGAAGTTAAATCTTCCAGTTGTTTGTTCAATGGCTAGACCACCATCTAAAAATGCATTATCTGGATCATATGCAGTAACATTTACAGTCGCACTAACTAAACTTCCATTTTCATCTGTAGTTGTTAGGAATACTTCTACTTCTTCACCAGATGAATAGGATGAACCAACATCCACATCTAGATTTAATAAATCTAAAACAGAGCTTAAAATAAATGATAATGTATTATGTGCTTCATTCAAACTATCATTAGCATCTACATTTACTTGATAGGTTCCAATAGGGGCATCATTAGGAAGAGCAAAATTAAACTTATACCTTCCAAGAGATTGTTCTGTAGATAAATCTCCAATGAAATAACTACCATTAGGATAATAAGTAGTAACATTCACAGTCGCATTAATCAATGCCCCATCAGACCTTGTAGTAATCGAAAATACATTAACTTCATCACCTTGAGAGTAGAATGAACCAACAGATGAAGCAACATTCAAAGCTGCTGTTGCATTCTCAACCAAGAATATAACAGTATCATGAACCTCTCCAGATAGATAATTAGCATCCAAGTTAACACGATATGTCCCCTCTTCCGCATTTATTGGTAAATTAAATGTAAATTTAAATCTACCAGTTCCTTGTGCAGTTGCTACCCCGCTAGTCAATAAAGTATCATTAGGGTAGAATACACTTTCAGAGACTGTTGCAGCAACTAACCTTGAATCAGCATCTAATACTGTTGCAAATACAGTAACTTGGTCTCCTGGATTGAATCTATCTCCTACCCGTGAGGTCATACCTAAAGCCCCTCCAACTGTAGTACCAAGCAGGTCTAAGAACCCACCAGCCTCACCAAATAAACTATCTCTATCGCATGTATATGTAAGAGATGCAGTTGGGCTACCTAAAGATCCAGCAGTAGTGCTGTTTCCTATTACAAGATCTAAATCAGATGTATATGCTGTTCCATCTAAAGTATTAAATCCATTAGAGAGGTTGGCTTTCAGATAATCATAAATCTGATCTATCGTAAATGTTCCGACCAAACCATTTGTTAAAGTTATATTTCCGCCGTAACCATACACTGCAGTTATATTGTTTCCAGATTCATCATTTGCAAATGTAATCTGCCCAGTAATACAGCTAAAGGCTGTATAGTCCGTACCTGAAAACATCTTAGTTCCATTTCTATATAAATTAAAGAACTCAGAATCTGAAATAGGGAATTTATCTAATTGTCCTGAAGTCGTGAAATTAGTATGGCTTTCTTCTCCATATGAGATTTGTATGGGGGAGTTAAATTCAGCTGTTTCATTTATATTCAAGGCCTGTTCTTGTGTAACTCCAGTAGTTATAAATGTATCATCTTCAATATTGATTTCTTCTGAAGTCTTTCCAGTAAATACTTTTTGTGTATTAATAAACTTATTTCCATATTTTCTCACATAAAGCGTATGAGGACCTTGGGCTGTAAAGTTATCATCAAAACTTGATTCATAAATTCTAAGTGTAAATACTTTTGTTGGTAGTGCACCTGTTGAAGCTGTTAAATCCTTGAAGACAGTATTGCCAAATATGTCCAATAGTTCCATTGTTACATTTTCTACGCCGCTACCACTGGGATCTTTAATTGTAGGATCATAAGTATATCTCTTTGAAAATGTTCCATTACTTGCTCCTCTCCACACATAATCTTCATCAGTAGAATCAACATTCTGTACACTTCCGCCACCAGATTCAGCACTCCAACCATATCCACTCTTGAAATTCAATGTTCTCGCTGAAGTTTCAGTGATGTTTCCTTCATCACTACTATTACCTAAAATTATATCAACAAATGAATTGTAAATAGTTCCAGTGTCTGTTGTAAATACATCAGACCTATTAGCCTGTATAAAGTCATAAATCTGAGATAAGGTAGTATTTCCAACAATTTGGATGCTACCTCCATAACTATAGACAGCTCTTACAACAATTCCATTGAATCCAGCATCAAATGCAACTAATCCAGTAGTGTGGTTAATAGTATAATTAGCAGTTGAAATTCTTGTTTCGGTATTATTATCGAATAATTCTAGGAATTCTGATTGAGCAATTGGAACATTATCTAAGGTTATATTATTAGTATCAATTGTTTCAGTTTCAATATTATTATAGGTTACTTTTGTTGGAGCAGTAAATATAATTTCAGGCTGATTACTTGCATTTGTTACGTCTAAAGTTGTAAATGAATTATCTGCTATTTGTATGGTTTCAACAGTAGCAGCTGAAAATTCTTTAACTACTTTCTGGAAATTTTTTCCATATTTTTTAACTTTCAATGTATGAGGTCCCTGCTCGTCTCCATCTCTAAAGCCATAACTAAATAAAGATCTTGTGATTAATTGTTGAGGAACCTCTCCAGCGGAATCTGTTGTTAGATCAAATATAGTATTTCCTCTTATATCTAATAATTCAACATAAACATCTCCAACAGGAGATCCAGCAGAATCTGTTGTTGTTACATCATAGCTATATATTCTCTTAATTTGTCCTGTGAAATTTTCATCTGTAGTCCAATTTATGCTACTAAAATTCACATTTGGATTTAGTAATTCAGCATTACCAGTATAATTGATCACTCTAATGTTGCTCCCATTAGTCTCAGCTATTTCCAGGTTTGTGATATTAACATCGGAACCATATGTAAAGAATATGCCTTCTTCTACTGTCTTTCTTGATTTGATTGTATTTAATGTTCCTTGTTGAGTTGTATCAGGATAGAACCCTTGTCCAACATCTGTTATAACAATATCTTCTAATGAATTGTTTTGTCCAAGGAATCTAATAGCCCACCATTTTTCAAAAGAGCTTCTCTTAGCTCTTACATTTCCATTCCAATAAAGTTGCCACTGTGGTGAATCATTTGCATCTTGCTTGTGTATTACAAAACTGTCATATAACCTCAATTCAGATTCGTTTTTCATAAAGAATTCTCCCTGTGAATCATTAGTGGAATTAACTCCAGAAAATGACAACGTGGATCCAGAGAAAGGATTTCCTTCAGAGCTTAATTGACCGACAATAAATGTTGCATTTTCATTTATGACTAACTGCTTTCCAAAGTCAATTGACTCTCCAGATGAATTAGCATAAGTTACATTTGACGGATCAGATGTATTGCCCATCTCTAATCTACTTAATATAGCATAAGTACCAGTTGCAGGCTTATTTACAGCGCAGGTTCCTCTAACAGCTTTTCCAAATTCATAAATGTTCTCAAAGCTAATTGGATTATTTTCATTTTCTCCCATTGCTGTATAATCAGTTCCATTATTTCCCCAAACAGTTATGGTATCACTTTCATTGTCATAACTCATTGAATAATTATTAGCATAAGCAAATGTAGTATCTTCTCCACACAAATCCAATGTAAATTGGTTATTTTCTGATGAGCTTGAATTCTGTGTTCCGGTAGTTGCAACAACTCTCCAGAAATATTCAGCATTTGACAAGTCTCTCCATAGATAGTTTGTAATGCTGGCTTCAGCCAAAAATGTACTTGCATCTATAGTATCTCCAAATACAAAGTAGCTAGTTGCTCCTCCTACAGGTAACCATGATAAAACAATTGGTGTACTCACTTGTGTAGAAGCATTTGGAGGAGACTCCAAAGTTGGTGCATTAGGTATAAAGATGAATGTTTCTATATTTAAGAATAGTTCTTGTCTATCTTCAAATTCCCTACCATATATCCAGTCATAGCTAATGTTTTGTATAGTAACCCCGCCAATAGCACCAGCAGTAGCATCTGCAAATGAATTTACTTTAATAGTATGGCCTTGATTCTTGAATTTCTCACTCTCATCATTAGTTAAACTATAATTAAACCACCCAGCATCATTAATATCCTCAAAACTATAATTCTGCCACACTATCTTCTCTGTATCAAAATCGTCTGTTATATTTATTAGTCCATCTCCTATTGTTAAATTCTGGCCAGACCAGTTATACTCAACATAAAATGCCAGATTGCTTAATTTCTCATAATCCTTGTTTGGATTCGTAAATGTGAAATCTTGAGATATCGTACAAGTTCCGCTGGAACAACCTATACTTGTCTTATTAGTAAATCCTTGTGAAGCTAATGAGTTATTTATCCCCCTAGCCACTAAACTATATCTATTTTCTGTATTACAATTCAATGTCAAATTAAATTGGGTAGTTGCTTCTTTAGATAGACTTCCTAATTGCCAATTCAAAGTTCTAGTAGTGCTATCATAGTTAGCAACATGGTTATCTGCAATACATTGTTCGGGAATAGTCAATGTAATATTCCATTCATTAGCGGGAATATCAGAATCTCCAATGTTGGTTATTGTGAAATTATATAAATTTTCTTCATCAGGATCAGCAGACCTCTTCCTTGCAACGGTTTTATTTCCAACTAAATCAAAGCTTAAATGTTTTTCATTATCAAACCTTGTTGTATTGATGCTAAATGGATTTTTCTCAGTGAAATTTCTGTCTCCCCAATTTAGAGTATAGATTAGGGTTCCTAATTGGTTTTGACTAGCATGTGATAAAATGCTGTATTCTATTATCTGATATTCTTGCTGCTTAATAGTTGAAAAGTCGCTCGAAGCAACACTAATCCGCCTATTAGGAAGGTCTACGCTACCAGCGCCAACTCCATCAACGTTAAGTCCAAATGGAGGCCAACCAGCTGATAAATTATCTGTAAAGCTTATATCCCCTCCAGTAGATGCACAACCTCTATTATAAATTATTATCCTAGATTTAAAGGGAGTATCTTGAGCGACTTCAGACGGAACTTCTCTCAATGCTATCAAAATAGGCATAGAATCATTTTCTTCTATAGGGTGGTCTATAACTAGCTGTTTGCTTATGTTATTAGGGAAAACATAATCTGCCGTGACATTTATCAATACGGTTTCAGCAGCAGCATTGCTTGAAGTTATATTAAATAATGCATTATATTCATCAGACTTATTTGCATCTATTAATATCGAACTTGGAGCAAAGCTCCAATCATTAGGAACTTCTAAGGTTAGATTATAAGTTATATTCTCATTAAATGGATTTATTAAAGTAACATTAAAGTTTTCTGTTGTCGAATTACACATATATTTTATTTCATCTAAAGTCATATTCACATTCTTAAACACAAAGTCCTCGCTTCTGTCAAGAGTTGCAGCTGCTCCAGTAACAGTAGCATTTATCTTGTAATCATCTTCATTCCAATTGCTTGTATTAATATTAGTGAAGTTGACAT
>Ga0209542_10018654_pt1 | contig 11207 bp, 10 predicted proteins | sample RifCSPhighO2_01_FD_184028 | JGI IMG/M metagenome (GOLD analysis project Ga0209542, IMG submission 184028) | Soil microbial communities from Rifle, Colorado - Rifle CSP2_plank highO2_0.1 (SPAdes) (version 2) | ecosystem: Environmental > Terrestrial > Deep subsurface > Rock core/Sediment ...
TTTATCTATTTCTAATCTTTAAGGCTCGGCATGGTGAGTAATATTTTTTTTTTTTTTTTTTTTTTTTTTGATTTAACTTTAGGTCAGAGAACATCCTGTTAATCAACTTTTAGCTGTTTTCCAAAGAATTTCAAAATTATCCTTATAGTTTTTTGCTATATCCTTACTATCAATTGAAATAGCAAGAGGCATTTCAATATTCCAGATAGTAATTAACGCTTTATTACTATAAATTATTGTTCCAGTTAGAGAAACATCTTCGATTGGGAAAAATCTTATTTTAGCTAGTTTTAGTGGTGGGCCTTTTTTTATTCTTTCTCTAGACTCTTTAACTTGATTGTAGATAATTCTTATTGGTATTTTGAGTTTTATCCTTTCTTTATGCCAGTGTTCCATAAAAAACGGCAAGAGTTTATAACTTACACCAGATGAACCATAAATAAGGATTTCTTTTGGCTTTTCTTTTAATATATAAGACATAACTGTTTTCATACCTTCTTTTCCTTCAAAAACTTCAACTTTAGCCTTTTTTTCTGCCAAACCTTGTAGTTTTGAGAGTTCTGGAATAATTTGTTTTAAAGTTTCTTCTTCCCTTCTCTTTTCTTCTTCAAAATTATCAAGAATCTTTTGAGGGCTTACTGCTTGAAAATATTTTTTGCCTGAAATTATCGTGTAGGAAACAAATCCCTTATCCAACAAAACATCTAAATAATCATAAATTGAAGAACGTAAAATGTTTGTTTTTTTGGCAAGAGAATTAGCTAAACTTGAACCTTCTTTAAGCAGGGCTATGTACACTTTGGCTTCTTTTTCTTTTAAACCAATTTTCCCTAATTGCGATGTATCCATAGAATTTCTAAATAAAACTTAATATTTAAATTTTCCTATTTTGTAGTGGAAAAATCCACAGCATATATATTTAAAATATATTGTTAATACTATTAAAATAATAAAATATAAATGTAATGGGGTAAAAAGAAAATGACAAACAGTGAACAACAAATACACGAACAGTGTGCAAAGAAGGTTAATGAATCTGCTGGGCAAATAGTTTTTGTAAAAGGTTTGTTCCATTACAATGAGGAGGGAGATGCAATAACCTGGGGGCTAGGAAGATTAAGAAGAATATTACTCCCGTCAGATAAGGACTATAACTTATATAGTTTTGGATATTGGGACAATACAGATCAAGTAATCTTGGACGATTCTGTAGGCTCTCAAGATGAAAACAAATTCTTACTTTGCGGAAGAGTGGATCGTCGAAATTATGTTGCACAGATAATTGATTCGAAAGGAACGATAATATATGAGGATAAGAAATCAGTTGATAGATGGAATAATTTGTTTGCAAAAGAAATTAATAAATATCCGTTTGATTGCGATTATTTATCTCGGGAAGGGCTAGAAAAAATATTGTGCATGTATTGTATAGAGAAGAAAAGTTAGCATGAGACAGGGGTTCTCGGCTCATTCTTTAAGTGAAAATTCGATTTCACTTAATTGAATGTATACAAATTTACAGCTATTTTTTTATTTTACTTTTATTTTTTTGAATTACTAACTATTATTCCCCTGCAGTTCTTACTGCCGCAATTACATTTCATCTTGAAATCTGGAGGCAGGTCTTCAGAATAATCAGAGGTAATCTCCTCTCCGTTTTTAATATCCCTTATTGCAACATCACAGGAATTTAGAATTTTTGTATTAGCGTTACATGAGTGATTAACATACCTTTCAGGTGGCTGCATGTAAACAACTTTTCCTTTATTATAAAACACGTATTTTTTTTTTGATTCTGGAACTTTTTTCAATTCATCTTTTGTTAATTTTTTAGAGTTATCCCACTTAAGCACAATCTCTCCTTTTTTAAAATCCCTTGCTGCAAATACTCCTTTTCCTTCAATTTTAGATTTTTTTACAATTACACCTGCCATATTAAAAATAAAAAAACTTTTGAATTTATTAATTTATTGATAGAAAACAAAACGTTTTTATACTCTTCTCTTAAAGTCTGGATTATGAAATGCGACAACTGCAACAAGGAAAGCATGTTTGTTGAAATTATCGGAAGCAGCATGGTATGCAAGACATGCGTGCAGAAGCATAAGATAATGGGAAACTTATTCAGGACGCATATCAATACATTCCGCTATGTTCTAAGGCATACAAAGCCCAGTAATTATGAAGAGTATATGAAGATTGATAGGAAAACTCTGGATAAATTAGTTAATTTTGCCAAGATTGGAGTTAGGATTAATACAACTAATGTTGTTGAGTTAGAATAAGAATTTATTTAATTTTGATTGTTGATTTACATTCTTTAAAATAACACTCTCTCTTAACAAATTATCAACATCATAGTTAAAATATTTCCTGATTAATTTATTGGCGTAATTTAGCATATAACTTTTGTCTTCAAAGAAGATTGGCTTATTGGTTAATGCTTTTCTTGTTGCCTGCCTGGTTACCCATACTCCTAGCGGAACAGCATAATCTCCTGTTATAAACCTTAAAGCAAGAACACTTGCCTGCTTTTTCAGCTTATTCAACTTTTCTAATATGGCCAGCCTTACTGTATAATATCCTCCTGCGCAGTTTTCTGCATATGTTTTCCTGCCATTATAATTTTCATAATCAGTTGTATAAGCAACTTTATTAGTTATATTCCAACTGCTTTGAGGCATATAGGTTTCAAATAATTCATACTGCCATACATCTGGAAAGAATAATAATAAATAATAATTTCCAAGATAGCTTCCAAAATAACTGCAGTAATCTATTTCATTATATTGCTTAACATCTTCCATTAATTTCTTGGCAATTATATCATCTGTTGCTGTAATGCTCCAGCGGGTAGGAACAAACTTCCTGTTTTTTTTTAATCCTAATGTTCCAACAGATAATAGTTTAGATAAGAAATTTTCATTAAAATCGCTTTTATAGAGATAGTTTATTGCTTCATTTGCCTTTAAGTCTGTATCAGAAACAACTTTATCAACTTTAGTATGTATTTTCGGAGAAGAAGTTATCTCTACTTTCTTTAAATTAGCGCTGGGCCCCATAGGAGCTAAACTGGCATCTGTTATCAGCCTGAATCTTGGCTTATCTATCTTGATCTCTACATCAACTGGCTTATCAGCCATGCCAATTTCCTGGCTTATTCCAATTAATTTATCATTGGCTTGAGCATCTTTTACTTCTGCCTTAAACCTGGAATTTATTAAAGAAGATCTTAGCTCAACTATTTTTTTAATGTCAAAATCCTGCTCGCTCCAGTAATGAGGAGAATCATAAAGCCATGAATCTTCCTTGTGCTCAGGAGGGGATAATATTCCAATATTAACAAAAGGATAGCCGAATCTTCCGATAAAGGGTGTTGGAGGCGAAGCGCTGTAGATATCTTCTTTGATTGCTTGTTTTACCTTAAACATTGCCTCTGCTTTTGCTGTTATAGGGCAGAATGCTCTTCCGCAATTCTCTGGATTTCGGCCTTTGCATTTAATACAAGGTATGAGCATATTCATTGTAATATTTTAATATTTAAATAATTAATGCAAATAATTAGTTTTATATACAGCATTTCAAATCCTTTTTTACTATGCTAACAGAAAAACAATTGCAGCAAATAAAAGACGAACTGGATAATTGCCAGAAGCCATTATTCTTATTTGATGATGACCCAGACGGCTTAGCTTCATTCCTCTTATTATACAGATACAAAAGAGAGGGCAAAGGAATAGTTGTTAAATCAGAGCCAAAGATAAACATAAAGTTTGTGGATAAAGTCAAGGAATATAATCCTGATAAGGTTTTTATTTTGGATGTTCCTGTTATGGACCAGGAATTTGTTGATGCGGTTAAGATTCCTGTTATCTGGATAGACCATCATAATCCATGGCCACTTGAAAATGTAAAATATTTTAATCCAAGGATTTCTGGAACTAATAATCCAACTTCTATGCTATGCTATAATGTTGTTAAAGAAAACCTGTGGATTGCTATGATTGGCATAGTGGGAGACTGGCATTTAGAATATGCAGATGAGTTCAGGAAGGATTATGCTGATTTATTGCCTGAAGATATCAATAAGCCTGAAGAAGCCTTGTTTAACACAAAGCTTGGCGAATTAATAAGGATTTTTTCCTTTAACCTTAAGGGCAATACCCAGGAATTTTTAAAGTCTATAAAGATTTTAACAAGAATTAAAGACCCCTATGAAATTTTAGAGCAAAAAACACCGCAGGGAAAATTCATATATAAAAGATTCGAGAAAATAAATAAGGAATACGGGCCATTATTAAAAAAGGGCAAAATTATAGGCAAGAAAAAGGGGAAAATATTGCTGTTCACGTATAAAGGAAAAACAAGCTATACAAAAGAATTATCAAATGAATTATTATTTAATTATCCTAAAAAAATCATCCTGGTTTGCAGGGAGAAGTCAGGAAATATGAAATGCAGCTTAAGAAGCTCTAAGGCATTATTGCCGGGAATAATAGAGAATGCATTAAAAGGGGTTAACGGTTATGGAGGAGGGCATGAGCACGCCTGCGGAAGCTGCATCAAGATAGAGGATTTCAGGCAATATCTGAAAAATATTGAGGAGCAGATTTAAAATGGAACAATATTCTATAGAAGATAAAACTAGGATAATAACAGAGTTTCTTGAAAAAGTGGAAAAAAAAAATATAGAAAATGGTGGAAAAAAAGAAGCTGGTGGAAAACAAGCAGCTATAAAAGTTTTGGATACTTTAATAGATGAATTGAAAAGGAATATATTGGATAAGGATTTAGAAGGATGTAAATATCATATAGCTGAAATAGAAAAATTCGCAAGAGACGTTAAAGAAAAAGGATGGGATGTTCCTGATAAAGTAATGGAAAATTATAATCAGATTAGAGAAAAATATCTAAATTTAATTAATCCACTTTAACTTAATTATCTTCTTTTTCTTTTTAACAAATTTTTTAAATAATATCATATTACCAAGGCTAATGCGTAAACCAAAAAAGACAATTGCAAATGATGAGCTTATTAAACTCTGTCAAATGCAAACAGAAAATGACTTTAAAAAATTAGAATATATTCTAAACAGCCTAAAGAGCAACGGATTAAACAATGGGGGGTTAATAAGAGAAATGATATTATCCATTAACCCAATATGGTATGCTTATAAAGTGCTTGAAAAAGAAGGGACAGCAGTAGCTAAGACAAAAGACCTCTGGAAGGAGCAGATTCAAGATGCTTATATAAGAAATCATTTAAAGGTTGTTCTTGCCTGCTGTTTGATAAATATAGAAAGATTCTCAAAAGAAAAATTTCCGTATATAAGCGCAACAGAGGTATTGGAAACATTAATACCAACTTTCTCTAATTACGAAGAAGTGAGAAAGGATATAAGGTATGATACATTAAAAGCAATATATACAAAATTAAACGAGCCGTTTGGCAATTGGCTTGAGGGAACAAAAGGAGCAATATACAGACTAACCCATGAAAGATTCCCTGAATTATTCTCAAAATATATTATATCAAGGTCAAAAGTTCAGGAAGTTTATGAAAATTCAATGCATTGCTTAGAGGAAAAATTAAAACAAAGGATTCCTGCTTCAAATATACCTTAATAACTTGACATAAACAAATCTTTTTCTGTTTCCAAGCGTTAGCTTTATAAAATAATATCCATTATTTACAAAAATGGGTTTGGATGAAGAAAGGAATATTGATACATTACTAAGGGTAATCATCAGGGGAAAAGAAAGATTAAATAAATTAAGAGAGAACAATATAGAGGTTCCCTTAGTTAATGACTATGGTGAAGGGAGATTAGTTAAAGTTAGAGGAGATGGAAGCATCATATGGTATTTCTATGCTACTCCTCCTAAAGTAAGGGCTGTATATGCTTTACGCAGCATAAATAATGACTTCTTAAACAGAGAGCATATTAAACAATTTCCTGAATTTATTAGAAGAGATTATGCTTTTTTCTGCACTGAGGCCAGCTCTGAACAAATGCAGCATAGAGTAGAACAAGGAGATATGTTAGCTTCATCTTATGGAGATATGTTTGGCCTTAGAACAGCAAAAACATTAGAGGATACTTTTAAGGAATATTTTGAAAAGATTTAAGATTTTAAAAAAAAAAAAAAAAAAAATTTAAAAATTTCTTGCTGCTGGAATTCTCACTTCATCCTGCCATCCAACCAGTCTCGCAAGATTTTTCTTGAAGCTCTCTCTATATCGGGAAGATTTCCCTTTTTCTTCAGGTTCAGCTTTAATGCAATATCCTCAATTGTTGCTTCTTTATCTTTTTTTATTTCAACCCCATATGCCTTTTCAATAAGCCCAAAATTGCTTTTCATTAGCCTGATAACAGCTAAGTCAGGGTCTTTGATTGCATGCGGGTTTTTTGCGCCTATTAATACCAGTTCCTCTTCTTTTTTTCTCTCTCTTGGCATAACTCCTGGTGTGTCTATCATGAGAAAATCATTTCCTATTCTTAGATATTGTTTTCCTTTTGTATAGCCTGCTTCTGAAGAAGTTTTTGCAGAATGTTTTCCTTTCAAGGCATTTATTACAGAGCTTTTCCCGACATTAGGATAGCCTATTACCCCAACCACTGGTTTTTTTATTCTGTTTTGTTTTGCCAGTATCCTTATTTTTTGCCTTAATAATGTTATGCCAAAATGTTTTTTAGCAGAAATAAAAACGCAATTTTCCAATCCTTTTTTAGCTTCATCAAGGTATCTTTTATCAACATAATCGCATTTGTTTATCACATGAATAAGAATTTTTGCTTTTTTTTCTATCTGCTCATTTCTGGTTTCATCTATGAATCTTGCGTCTAATACTTCCAAAACAATATCAGATTGTTTAATTACCTTGTGGACTACCCATCCGAAATGCGACATATATTTGGTATTATTCCATGATATAAATAGCTTGCTAAATTGGTTTTAGCTAATAACCCTCTTCTGCTCTTTCTTTTCTGAATATGTGTATGGAACATAGACTTTCTTTTTTGTCTTAGGATTAAAGCCCGTATAGTACATGCAGGTTGACACAGTCATTGGCGTAGGAGTAAATACCTGGACCTTTTCTGTGTTTCTCAGCTTCTTTATTTCTGCTGCTAATTCTTTTGCCTCTTTCATCCCAGAGCCAGGATGGGCTGTCATGAAATAAAAAGACAGTTTGTTTTTTCCGTGCTTTTTTTCCACATGCTCAAGGAATCTTTTAAAATTTCCTTTGTCCTTGTTCATTAATTTCAAAACATCTTTGTTGACATGCTCAGGAGCTATTCTTATAGTGCCAAAGCGATGGTATTTGATTAATTCATCTATCAGCTCCTCTGACGCTAAATCATACCTTATTCCGCTTCTGATGTTTATCTTTTTTATGCCTTTTATCTTTCTCGCTTTTCTAAGGAGATCCAGCAATGCGTCTGGTTTTTTGAAGTCCATTCCATACATGTTTACGCTTGGGCCGGTCATATCATCAATATTTCCTGTGAAATCTGGATGCTTGGTTAGCCTCTCTATTTCATCCAGTATTGATTTTTCTGAGCGTGAAACAATCTTGTTTCCTGATGTCAATGATACGCTGCAGAAATTGCAGTTTCCGATGCATCCTCTATGTGTTACGATGCTGAACTGAAAACCCTGCATGTTTTTAGGAATATCTCTTTTGAAAGGAAGATTGTAATACGAGTCAAGGTCTTTTGTTGTATATTCCGGGCTTTTATACTGGAGGACATATCTTGTGTCTGCTTTTTGCGCAAGGTTTTTTGAATTTGTCAGCATGTTTTGCTCTTTGCAGAATGCCTCTTTTGAGTTTAATACTTCCTCATGGCTTGGCATCTCAATAAATCCAGGAGGTAGGGTTTTAGAGAAGATGCATGTTCCATCTATGCCTTTTAGTTCCTTTTTTTCCCTTAAGCGCTTTGCAATCTCTATTATCTGCTTTTCAGAAGAGCCATATGCCAGGATATCTGCCCTTGTATCGCATAGTATTGATTTTCTTAAGCGGTTTTCCCAGTAATCATAATGAGAAAATCTCCTTAATGCAGCTTCTGTTCCCCCTAGGACTATTACTGAATCTTTAAAATGCTTTTTGACCCAGTTGCTGTAGACTGTTACTGCCCTGTCAGGCGCCTCTTCAGTGTAATTGAGGTTTTTGTCTTCGCTTCTTTTCTTCTTTAAAGGAGTATAATTCCTTACCATGGAATCAATGCTTCCTGAGCTGATTCCAAAGAACAAATTTGGCTTTCCAAATTTTTTTATATCATTTTCTTCTGGCTTTTCAATTACTCCTACACTAAACCCTTCTTTTTCTAAAAGCCTTTTCAGTATGGCAATCCCGCATAGCGGATGGTCAAAGAACGCTTCACCAACAATAAATATGATATCATGCATTTATACTGTGAATTTAGCTGTGTTTAAAATAGTTTTTGATTTATTCAATAAGAAAAGAAAAAAAGAAAAAGAAAAAGAAAAAAAAATTACAAGCTTAAATACCATGGAGTTGATATTGCCAGTAACATCAATGTATATCCAATTAGAGCCATGTTCTTCATGAAGTTTATCATCTCATGCATCTTCTGCTCTTCTGGAGCGCTCCAGAATCTGTGCATAATAAAAGATGTTGGAACTAAAAACACTAAAACTAAGATAATTCCAATTAAAGTCTGATAGCCAAGAACAATGCTTAATCCGCCTAATAACAGCAATAATCCGCTCACTATAACTGCCAATCCTGGCAAAGGAACATTTTTTGACTTAACATAGCCAGTCATCATTTCCTTTTTGCTGAAATGATTAAAGCCGCTCATTATGTAATATAGTCCAACTATAACTCTTCCAATCAGAAACGCAATTTCAAATGCCATTTATACCACCCTATATTTAATTTTAATCAAGAATATATAAACTTTCTTATTTGTTAATCTTAGCCAATACCATCTGATGCATTCTTCTTAGGAATTCCATTCTTTCTTCCATCTTTAATATATCTATATATCCTTGCAGGCCAATCATAAAAGCAAACGGGCTTGGCATTATTGTATTAATTTCCTTAACCTTAATATTTTCTTTTTCAATTTCATTAAAAACTAATTTAGTATTCTCTATATCCATTAAATCTTCAAGGACTTCTCTTTTCGCTTCCTTGATTATTGAGAAGTTAGGGTCTATTCTCTTTAATGCATTATAAAGAATCATTGAACTTACTTGCTGCCTGCCGACCTTCTTAGTTCTTCCTTTATAGCTTCTTAATATCATTAAAGATCGAGTTGCGCAGTGCCTGAACCTTCTTTTAAGGATTTCTGTTTTTTCCATTGCCTCATTCATTATTCTTTTTAATTCATCTGCCTTTAATAAAGAAAGGCTTTTTTTTGCATCAAATTTTTTTTCAGAAGCCAAATAGAATCCATTGTCTGTTATGCCAATCTCGCAGTCAATATGTTGGTTTCTAAAGACAGAAAAAGCAGCTGCTCTAGAAAGACAATCATTAACTCTTCTTCCATAAAGAGTATGGAAAACAGAATAATTCCTTTCCTTATCCTTGTAATTCTCTATAACGATTTTCTTGTCATTTGGGATTTCAGCATAGAGAAACTGCTCTTTAAAATATTCATAAATTGCATTTGCTCCGTATTTATCAACATATAGATAATTTAAAATAAATTCAATTATTTCCTCTTTCTTAATTTTATTCTTAAACTTGTCTTCCATTAATCTTCTAAATCTTCCAATCGCCAAGGATAAATCAAATGATAATGGCAGCATTTCTGAAAACCATGAAGGAATTGTTGGAGGCCTGTTAACACTAGTTGAAACATAAGCAACCATTCCCTTGCTGTAAAGAAACATGTAAACCTCTCCTCCTAAAGCAAAGACATCCCCTCTTTTCAGCCTTTCTAAGAAACCTTCATCAATATGCCCTATAACATCCTCTCTAACCTTAACAGTAATAAAGGTTTCTTCTGGAATTGTGCCTATATTTGTCATGTAAAGAACCCTGGCCATCATTCCTTTTCTTCCAATCATTCCTGTCTCTTCATCATGCCATATTTTAGCATAGATGTGCCTGTCTTCCAAAGCAAATTTTCCAGATAAATAGTCAATAACATCATTAAAATCTTTTTTAGTTAATGTTTTATAGCAGTAGCTTCTAGTAATTAATTTATACAATTCATCAATATTAATCCTTTCTGCAATTGCAATTCCAAAGATATGCTGAGCTAGAACATCTAAGGCATTTGTTGGAATATGAATCTTGTCAATTTTCTTTTCAATTGCTTCTTTTAATAAGCATGAGCATTCAACCAAATCATCCCTGTCCAAAACTATTATCCTTCCTTTTGTTGTGTCATGCAGCCTGTGGCCAGATCTTCCACATCTTTGAATAGCTCTGGCTACTGATTTTGGGCTTCCTAATAATATAACCAAATCAATAAATCCAATATCAATTCCTAATTCAAGAGAAGTAGAGGTAACAACAACCTTTAATTTTCCCTTTCTTAATGAATCTTCAATATTATGCCTTAATCTTTTTGATAAGCTTCCGTGATGAGCGCCAATGTTTTCTGTGTAATTCTTAGGAAATTTTTCCTTTAGATGATGCACTACTCTTTCTGTTGCTGACCTGGTATTTGTAAAGATTAAGGTAGTTCTGTGCTCCTGGATTAAGGAATCCATTAATTCATACATCTTGTTGTGCAGCTCTTCATGCGTTACATTCATAAAATCAGGAACAGGCGATAATACTTTCAAATCTAACTTCTTAATGAACTGGACATCTACTACTTTGCAAGGCCTTAGCTCACCAACTAAAAACTTAGCAATCTCTTCTAAAGGAGCTACTGTTGCTGATAACCCAATTCTGGTCATATATATAGATAATCTTTGCAGCCTTTCCAAAGACAAAGAAAGATGAACTCCTCTTTTATTTTCTGCTAAGGCATGCACCTCATCAATTATACACCACTGAACATTTGTTAAATGCTCTTTGAATTTTTTAGTAGAAAGCAAAATAGCTAATGATTCAGGAGTTGTAATGAGGATATGAGGAGGATGTTTAGTCATTGCAGCTTTCTGGCTAGTTGATGTATCGCCTGTCCTTACCCCTATTCTAATGCCAAGTTTTTTTCCAGCAATCTCTTCCATTTCCTTTAAAGGCTCTTTTAGGTTAACCTCAATGTCATAATTCA
>Ga0209542_10018658_pt1 | contig 11205 bp, 9 predicted proteins | sample RifCSPhighO2_01_FD_184028 | JGI IMG/M metagenome (GOLD analysis project Ga0209542, IMG submission 184028) | Soil microbial communities from Rifle, Colorado - Rifle CSP2_plank highO2_0.1 (SPAdes) (version 2) | ecosystem: Environmental > Terrestrial > Deep subsurface > Rock core/Sediment ...
AAAGGTTCACGATAAATATTTTCTGCTCGTCCATGATCTGCCGCAGATCGAACGTGGATTTACTCTGACCCACGATGTTGCGTATCAAAGGATTGGCCGTAAATTGACCAATTTTATTTTGAATGGCCGGCGTCGCCTCGCGAGTATAAGTGTCTGTAAAAGCTGCAAATTCTTCGAGCCAAAATGACCTTACAAGAGGATCGGTGACTTTTTCCATAACAGCACTGCGGAACGTTTTATTCGTTAGCATTCTGTTCACATCAAGAAGCGTCGAGCCGGGATATTCCAGAAGCGCAAGGAGTGTGTTCTGGAGTATGTATTCCATTCGAGCGCTCCAGGCATCCACCCAAATTCTTTTAAGGGCTCCCATCAGACCCGAAACGACTAGGTGCCTCTTATCGAAACCGACATCCTCCATGACGTTAAAGCCTATCGGGAAGTCAGTATCAAATGGTGCGAAATACACCACGTCTTTTATGCGGTTTTGCGGAACAAAATCGAGAAGCTTTTCTGCAGTAGCCCCGTGAGGATCAATAAAGGCTATGCCCTCCCCGTTTTGGATGTCCTGTATCGCCATATTTTCGAGCATAGTCGATTTTCCCATTCCAGTTTTGCCGATGACGTAAATATGCTTGCCGCGGTCTTCCGCGCGTATGCCGAACATCTCTCGCTTGCCGCGAGTGTGTGTTGCCGCGAAGTATGTGATGCGGCGATCAGGATTTTTCGCATCCGGATGCATAGGCATAGTGTACCGCTAAAAGAAACGCGGGTGAACAGCCCGCTCGAACCCGCTAGTTTTCGACAGAGGAATCACTCAAACCGTCAAAAACTAGCAGGTCATCTCGCTTGAGGCGAAATTCTGTAATCGGCTCAAGTTCGAGCCAAATGGGTCACACAGCAGTTATCTTAACTTTTTGGCTAGATTGGGGAGCTCTATCGACCTCGTAGGTCGATAGGAGCGATAAATGTCTACTGCGAAGATGGAGTGTTTTGAAGCACGGCTCGCAAGCTCCGATATTTATTTGCGGGGTCCCAAAATAGCCATGAATTAAGGCCTGCATCTTCTGTCGCTTTTATCTGTGCACGCACCATCTCCGGAGTATAAGTGACCGGATAATCGAAACTCTGAAGCCACGGCCGCATTTTGGAAGCATCGTAGCTTGGCTTTGAATAAATGGCCGGTGATGAAGTTCCTATGCGCGTGTACGCAAGGGAGGCGACAGATGTGGTCGTCGCGATAGTACGTTCAACAGACCTCTTCATAGAGAAATACACGATGTCATACGAGTGCTCATTCACTTTTTGGTATCCGTTAAAACCCGGAGGATAATGAGACGGATATACCATCGGATCGATGTAATCGAAGTATGGCAGCGCGCGCTCAAGCACTTGCCCGATATTAAGGTCGTCATAATTCGTCGTGACCATTCCAAATAGGTCGGCAGAAGTTATAACGCCAGTTGACTCCAACTCCTCGCTCAGATATTGATAAAATCTCTCGAGCGCCTCTGACTTTGAAATTCCGGAATTCCATGAATAGTAAATGTCCTGCATATTTCCATCGGATGGAAACCTGATGTAATCAAAGTTCAGCTCATCAAAACCGATTTCATAGGATGCCTTCGATATCGTGACGATGTAATCCCAATAGGGTTTTGCGCTGACATCGATGAAGGAAAGACCTTTATGATCTTCCCAGTTTGCAGTTTTGTCAGAGAGCTTTTTCACTGCTAGTTCGGGATGAAGCTTCGTGTAATAAGGATCTTGAAATACTGTTATACGGCCGATGACGTAAATGTTCTTATCGTGCAAGCTTTTAACAAATTCTTCCATGTCAAGCGCCCCGCACTGGTCAGAAACAGATTCCTTGAGAGATTCGTCGCCAGGGGTGAATGCGAGTTTCCCTGCGTAGTCTTTAATGTCGATGACGACAGAATTTAACTCCGTTTCCTCGATAAATTTTACGAGAGATTCGCGCATACTGGGAGTTCCTACCACACATTGCGTCATATAAACCGCTCGAACTTCCTCGGGCGTCTTCAGATGTTTTGCTCTCGCTTTTACGGCGACTGGAGATGAAGAACTAGCGGATGAGCCTTCTTCTCCCCTGACAAAAACAGCGCTCGGAGCAGCCGAAAAAATGGCGACCCCGGAAGTAACCAATATCGCACTGCCTACAACCCAGAAAGAGTGAGCCCTCTTCATCCCGTTAGAGGCAGGAAGCAAAGCTTCCCGCGCTAAATTTATTTTTCATAATCGACATCATCGATGCGTGATACAAATGTTGCATAGAGAGAATGTGTCTTCCGTGGCCTCTAACGGGATTCATGCCTAACTTTCACTAGGCGGAGTATTTTCTACGAATGTCGCAGTATTTCTCGGCGGAGATGGGGGCAATTTCCCGGAAGCACGCCTGCGAAGCACAACGCCCAGAGAAATTATAAAAACCCCGGCAAGGAAAAACAGAACGTTGTCCCAGCTATTCGGAAATCCCAAAAAAGGAAGAACCGCAACAAAGGCGCCTGCAAGCATTATGAGCGTATCGAGTGTCATTGTAGGTATTATACAGGTTACCTGTTTCAGGTTCTAGGAGATTATCACGACAAACTCTCCCCTGATCTCACCTTTTTTCAATCGCTCCAGCAGTGTCAGTGGCGTCCCAGAAATCACCTCTTCATGCAATTTGGTTAATTCTCGAGCAATTGTGACATTCGCCTGCGGCACGGCCTGTTCAAGCTCACTCAACAATTTAATAATTCTGTGGGTTGATTCATATAAAACCACCGGCACTTCGCTTGATGCGATCTTCTTTATTGCTGTTTGTCGGCCTTTTTTATGCGGAAGAAATCCAAGAAATAAAAAATGCTCCAGTGGCAAGCCTGATATCGAAATCGCGGCTGTGAGAGCAGATGCGCCGGGAATAGTTTCGATATTGGCACCCGCTTCTCTAACTAGATTGACCAAACGAGCTCCAGGATCCGAGACCGCTGGTGTCCCAGCATCTGACACGAGCGCGACCTTCTCTCCTCTCTCGATGCGCGCAATGATTTCATTTGCCTTTTTTGTTTCCGTCGCGGCATCAAGACGCTGGAGAGATTTTTTTATTTCATAACGTGCAAGCAGCTTTGAAGTGACTCTCGTATCCTCTGCATAAATGACATCTGCCTCGCGTAATATGCGAAGCGCTCGCAAAGTTATATCTTCCAGATTTCCTATCGGTGTTGCGACCACAGATAGCTTCCCGTTTTCTGCATTCTCAGTCATATGATTTGTTCGGCGACCTTGTAAATATCCCCCGCACCCATAGTTATAAGCAGGCTGTCCGCCTGCAAATCCAAATTTTCATTTAAATATTTAAAAACCTCCGGCAGAGAAGAGAAGGACTCTGCAGCTGTTCCAATGTTCTTTATTTTATTTGCCAGTACGTCGCTTGTTACTCCGGTAATAGGATTTTCACGTGCGGCATAAATCGGAGCGAGTACTATTTCGTCGGCAAGCGCAAGAGAGCGTGCGAAATCATCCATCAAATCGCGCGTGCGGCTGTAAAGATGCGGATGGAATGCCACGATAATCTTTTTTCCCGGAAATTCCTCGCGCGCTGCCGCTATCGTTTTTGCAATCGCAGTCGGATGATGCGCATAATCGTCATATACAAGCGCTCCCTGCCTTGTTTTACCTTTATACTCAAATCTGCGCCACGAACCTTTGAAATCTAGTAGTGCTCGGTCTGTATAGGACTCCTGAAGATGCGGGAACGCCGTGCGCGCTGCGGCTTTGGCCGCTTGCGCATTCTCAATATTGAAATCTCCAATTACCTGGAGGCGTGGAACAGTCTGTGTCGTGTAATCAATGATCGGGGCTTTAGAGTGACTCAGCACTTCAGCAACATGCTGATTTGTCGGGTCAGCAACTATGCAGCCATTCGGCGGGACTTTTTCAACTGCTTTTCTAAATGTTGTCTGTAAATCCGCAAATGTTGGAAAATAATCCGTGTGGTCCCATTCGATGTTAGTGATAACTAAAATCTCAGGCGAGAGTTTCAGTATGTGATCTTTGTACTCGCATGCCTCGATCACAAAAAGGTCGTCATTTCCTGGGAGGAAATTGGAGCCGAAGTCGCGCACGATTGAACCAATAATTGCTGTTGGCTTTTTTCCCGCATCATGCAAGATTTTTGCGAGCATGCCCGTCGTGGTAGTTTTTCCATGAGTGCCCGAGACCGCAATTGTTCGTGTGTTTTTCGATATTTCGCCCAAAGCTTCGTAGTATGAAATCTGGGGAATTCCCATATCTTTTGCACGCTGTCTTTCCGGATTATCGGGAGGCACCGCATCGCTGTAAACGATTAGTTCGGCATCGATTGGCACGTTTTCCTTCTTCTGCCCGATGAGAACCGTGATACCTTTTTCTCCCAGAAGCTTTGTTACAGGCGATTCTTCCCTGTCCGAACCCGTGACAATTCTTTTCTGATGTACAAATAATTGCGCAAGAGCCGACATGCCAATTCCGCCAATTCCAACCATGTATATATTGCCGCCGTTGTCCACGTCCCTAGTATAACAATTTGACCTCACGTTTTATTCGAGAAAAATGACCTGGACACGCCACGCTGTCATCACAATTGTAACTAAGCTACAATACACCTGTGGCAAAGGCAGAAAAGAAAGTAAAGTTTAATTTCGCGGAGTTGAAGGCTGCCGCAACCAATGAGAACCCACACATACGAAAGCGTGTGTTCGAAGAATACTTTGAGCAGTTCGAGGAATTCCCATCATATCTTTTTGATAATATCGACAGCATAGATAAAAAACTTTCAGAAACCGTAAGTGATCTGGAAAATGATCCTGATACGTCAGCAAAAATGCGCAAAGGCATTGCCTTGATGCTCAATCGACTTCCCTCACGACCTGAGTCCGCTTAGATTTTAGAGAAATTTTCACACCAATCCTTTTGCACGTATCGCCGCAACAAATTGATCGCTTCTATCATATTCGTTGGCAAAATATTTGCCAAAAGAAGTAAAGGCGGGACTGTACAGGATCGTGTCGCCTTTTTTTGCTACTGAAAGCGCACGATTAACGGTTGATGACAAACCTTCCTCTTCATAAACGCTGATTCCATTTTTTGTAAGCGCGAATATATCTTCACGAATTCGATCTGTTCCACGTTCTTTAAAAAGTACAACACTCGAGCACCATTTTGGAATCTCGGCGACCAAAGGCGACATGTCCAATTTTTTATCATCTCCACCCATGATCAATACAATATTTTTATTTCTCGGATTTCCGACAGCGCGCAGTGCGGTGATCGTAGCTTCTGGCGTAGTTGAACTGTTATCGTTGTAAATCTTTACACCATTTCTTGCGCCCAGAAATTGCAGACGGCCTTCAAGTCCATCAAAGGATTCGAGCCCGCGGCGAATTTCTGGCTCGCTTTGACCAAGCGCCCGGAGTGTAGCAGAGGCGAAGGATGCATTTTCTCGATTGTGCTCCCCCGGAATTTTCAAACTCCAATCCCCTGGAATTGGCGATGGAACCGATGGAGGTATTGGCGGCCTTGCCGCTGCCACGCGTTCCGATATTGATGACCCGACAAAAAGAGAATCGCCATCGTGCTGATACCTGAAAATATTCGCTTTGTCTCGAAAATACTCATCCATCGAAGGATAATAATCGAGATGATCCGGCATGAAATTCGTAAAAACAGCCACATGCGGACTAATTTTTAAATCGCCGAATCCCTGAAGCTGCCAGGAATCCAGCTCTAAAACGGCGATATCTCCCTCGTCTATTTCCGGCAACAATGCAAGGGTAGAAATGCCTCGTACATTTCCTCCGAGATGTGCAGATTTTCCTGATAATTTAAGAGCGTGATTGATCATGTGCGTTACTGTAGATTTGCCGCGCGTCCCGGTAATTCCAACTGTCGTTACGCCGATTTCAATGGCTTTTTGTGCAAAAAGTGCTGTTGACATTACTACCGGCACGCCAGCTTTTCGTGCCGCAATTATGAAAGAAGAATTTATCGGGACTTTGGCTGCTTTGACGACTAGGTCGCAATTTATGAAATCTTTTTCTTCGTGACCGCCAAGTCTAAAAGAAATATTTTTATATTTCTTTAAACGCTCAATTGGGTTTGCAAGTTGCTCCTCGGTTTTCTTATCTGTCACCAATACCTCTGCTCCGCACTTGGCTAAAAATTCCGCGTCGCCGACACCTCTGCCTAAAAGTCCAAGCCCTATGATGGTAATGCGCTTCCCTTCAAAAAGCTCCTTGTAGCCATTCATGCAATTAAGTTTACCCCGTTAGAAATCATGTGCAAAAAATAATTTTGCGTGATTCCTGGATTATCTGAATATCGGTAACCATATTCCTGATTCGAGAATTTCTGCAATCTAGCCAAAAATTCTTTTTTGCATTTTCTTAATCTGGCCTACATGCAAACCATCAGTTTTCTTGCCCAGTAGAAGATATGCGTGACCATTTTGATCTCTAACGGGGTTTACCATTGACGACTTTATGAGACATGTTCTTTTACGTTATCCACTTGCACATTCCATTGCGAGATTTACAATGCGCGTCCACGTTTGATTGTGGAAGTAGGGTGACCTGCCTTCGCTAAAGTTTCAGCGAGTCAAGGAATTCCCTCACTGTGCCGCAACGGTAATGCGTGGGCTCCGAGATTAGATGTAGTTCAAGGCGTCGAGGAGCGAGAATGCGAAGCGTAGAAAACTACGGTGAGCATTATCGCGACGAAGACAACGAAGAAATACGCTAATCTCGGCACCCACGACAAGTCCGGTCTTCAATCAAGCGTATAGTCCCGAGCAGGAAAGCGCCGCCAAATAAATAATGGGGACGCGTGATTGTAAAAAATCTCTGCGAGGGCAGGGATTTTTTAGTTATGAACATAAAGCAATACACAGCACTAATAGTCACAGTTGTCGTTCTCGGCGCTGCTACCTACGCTTCGCAAAAAGCGTTTCTTTCCTACTCTTCTCGCACCACCAGTTCAATCGAGCAAATGCACAATTCAAAAGACGTCGCAACGGGAACAGCCTCGATCGTTATTGGGAACAAGCACTATGAAATCGCGTTTCGAGATGGAATGACGGCACTTGAGACAATGCGTGCCGCGGAGCCTGCTGGATTCATGTTCTCTGGAAAAGAATTCCCATCGCTCGGATTTTTTGTCGAGTCCATAAACGGACAGACGGCTCCAGATGGATACTACTGGATTTTTTACGTAAACGGCACGCAGTCAAATACGGGCATCTCTCAAACAATTATTAGCAGCGGCGACACGATCGAGTGGCGTCTCGATAAAAGTTATTAATTTATTGATATGCAATTTGCAAAAAGATTACTATTGGCGCTCGCTTTCATCGCACTCCCATATGCGCCCGTTTTTGCTCAGGCAATTCCGAGCGTTGATGTCCCGGATAATTGCACGCTAGAGGATAATAGCGGCGGTTCGCACACGTATCCCCCGTCTGCGCAATTTTTGGGAATATGCGCTCTTGCTGCCGCAAGCGAGCAAGGTGCAATTAGCAGCTACGAGCTCACAAATTTTTCTTTCGGCCTTTTCTTGTCGAGCTTAAACGGGATAGCCCCAAGCCCCGATCAGTTCTGGTCTATCTCGAAAAACAGTGTCGAGGCGCAAGTCGGACTAAGCGAGCTCGCGCTCGTACAGAACGACATTCTTTCTTTTCAGCTTATTGACTTTACGGATAACTCTCAGGTCGGCTCCCCTGTTTCATTCCAGATTGGCGCACTCCTAAGCAGCACTCAAAATTCAAGTGTATCCTCTCCACCACTAAGCGGACTCTCTTTGCATGACCCGTTTGACACCACGCGCGCGATCTCATTCATCAGGAGAAACCAGAATGAAGATGGATCATTTGGATCGCCACTCCTAAATGATTGGATTGCTATCGCTTCTGCCTCGCTCAATGCGGATGATATTCGAAAAAAGTTGATCGAATACGAAATTAATAACCCGCCGACTCTTTCGAGCGTAACAGATTACGAGCGTCATTCTATGGCACTAGAGGCGCTTGGCATTGATCCTTATTCCGGTACAGGGATTGATTACATATCTCCAATAGTTAATTCTTTTAACGGGATACAGATCGGGGATACTTCCCTAGTGAACGACGATATATTCGCACTCTTCCCACTCCTTAACGCAGGTTTCGCGGCTGAAGACGAAGTTATCTCAAAGACGACCGCGTTCATTATTTTGAAGCAGCAAACAGATGGTTCATGGGCAAACAGCGCGGACCTTACTGCCGCTGCGATTCAAGCGCTCAAGCAAGTACCGTCGCTTCCGGGCACATCTCTCGCTGTCAGTAAAGCCGTCGCTTACCTGCGTTCCCAGGAGAAAAGCGATGGGGGCTTTGGAAATGCTTCTGCTACAAGCTGGGTTTTGCAAGCTATAGCGGCGCTCGGACAGAGCGTCTACGATTGGAGTGCTGGAACCTATCTCACGCCAAGCTATTATCTGGCAACAAAACAGGAGGGAGATGGCGGCATTGAGCCAGAGAGCGCCGATATACAAACTCGGCTGTGGTCGACCGCATATGCCGTGCCGGGGATAGAGCGCAAAACCTGGGATTCTATTTTACAGAATTTTCCCAAACCAATAATTGCTCAAGAAATCAAGGCCGCGACGTCAACCGCAACTTCTACAACACCCTCCAACGTGGCAAGCGCGTTGCCCGAGACATCGGCGCAAGAAATTTTCGACGAAGCTCCGGAAGAGAGTCCAACTTCTCAAGATGTTGTGCCAGTAACTCAAGTCAACATCGATGAGCCATCGCGGTCAATTGACATGGAGCTCGAGAATTCAACGAGCACATCAAACCAAAACCAAGTTGCCGCCGCGGCCACAGCAAGCGGTGGTTTTTGGAATGTCATCCTACGCGCCGTCACTTCTTTTTTCTCGTGGCTCCTCTAAATAATGGGGAGTACATGTCATCTTTCATTTCTATCAAAAGTTCTTTTTTGTCGACACGATTAGTGAATTTAACCGGCGCATCTTCGACAATAGAGAGTGGACGGCGCTCACGGCCTTCTCCCATCACCAGCACGCACGCAGTAGCTATGCTGTCGGCTATATTCAATTGAGTGATTTTCATTTCTCGTCCGAAAATATCGGAACTGCCGCGATAATCTTTAATTCCTTGGAAACCCGCGTAACCAAGCGCGATGCCGATAATGCCCGAACGATTCGGCCGCACGTGGCTATCCGTAATGACGACGCCGAGCCTGTGGATTTTATAATGAGCGCGAAGCTTACGATGCAGTTTTTGCGCGGAATCAAAACTATTTTTTGGCAATAGTATTAATTTTCCATTCGCATTCGAATCATCAATCCCTGCGTTCGCCATAATTATTCCATCCTTCAGGGTAAGCCACGCATATTTGGCCGGGATTGCCCATTCACTCTCGTTTCGAATGATTCTTGCCTTCTGGGCCGCGTCCTTTGCTATCGCAACTCTTCCTTCCGAAAGTGCAACAATCTTAGAAGTCACCGCCAGTATCGAGCCCTCCTTCAGTGTGCGTATGTGATCTGTTATCAACGAGAAAAGATCTTCGTTTTCTTTGAAAATTCGTGTCTTTATTGGTCTTATGTTCATATCTGATTTTACTTGACAAAAGTCATAATCCTGGCATGTTGAGCCAGGTGAATGGTTTTTGAATCTTGCTTGTGGTTTCTAGCAATGCTTAACAATGAAGGAGAATAAATAATAATCAACTTCAATTGTTAGGTAATCACAGTGCAAGACTCTCACATGGTGTGAGAAGTGGACTCGTGCTGACCGGCTTAGGTTGAAAACAAAGACAAATAAAAAGAACTAACAAGGTCATTGTTCAACAACCGCTAAGGAGCACATCATGATGGTCCTGGTTCTTCACACCTACGTGCTGCCTGACACCCACAAGACTCTTATTTATAAGAGGCAGTGGATTCAGGCCCTGTGGAAGCAGGTTGATTCTTCCATACGCCCTGCTCGAGGGGCGCGCTTAATTCTCGAGAGCGGACTTGTGGTCGAGGTAGAGTCCGTAGAGACTTACCAAGACCGCACGGTTGTTGATCTTGTGCCCTGCGTTCCTGGGTCAACAAGATCGGCACCGGAGCTGCTCCGGCACCTCATCCGTCTCATTGAGACGGCCGGGTGGAGCCCCGGAGAATTACGCTCCGAGCTGGAACAATTCCAGCGTCTCATCCGTCTGATCGAGACGGACGGGTAGAGTCCCGAAAACACTCTGCGCGGTTCACAAGCCGCGCTTTTCATTTTTTGTTGTATTTTGACAACATATCAGCTACTTGATAGCTTCGATGAATGCGTGGCTCAAAATTGCTCAAATTTGGAGGCACTTCAATGGGAAGCTCGGAAATGATACTGACCGTAGTTAGTATCATCAAGAAGGCTCTCAAATTTGGAGAGGTCCCGGCCGTGGCGGTTTCCGCTATGCACAGCGTAACTAACACGCTGATCGAAATCGCACATTTAGCGGAGAAAAAAGACGAGTCCTATAAAAGACGCTTAGGTGAATTGTTAGAGCGCCACAGGAAAGCGGTGATTTCGCTTGTGAGTAAAAAGAATCAGAAAGACTCACTATCAAATATAGAGACGCTAATAAATGCCCTGCGAGAAAGTTTGGAAAAAGTAGAAGTCTCAGAAAAACTTTCACGAGCGAATCAAGACGAAATAATGAGCTATGGCGAACGACTGTGTGCGACAATACTCACCGATGCACTGAACGACAAAGGCGTCCCCTGCGAGTATTTGGACGCGAGTACGGTCATCGTCACGGACGATAATTTTGGCTCCGCTCTGGTGGACTTCAAACGCACATACGAAAAAATCGACCGGCACTTCCAATCTCATAAAAAATTGCAGATCGTAACTGGTTTCATTGCGGCAACCGAAGACGGCAGGATAACGACCTTGGGGCGCGGCGGCAGTGATTACACTGGCTCCATCATAGGAAGCGGATTGAATGTAAAATTGATCGAGATTTGGACTGACGTTTCCGGATTCATGACGGCCGACCCTAAAAAGGTCCCGAGCGCCTTCCCCATTGAATCAATGTCTTATGCGGAAGCAAGCGAGATGTCATATTTTGGAGCCAAAGTCATACACCCTAAGACTCTACAGCCGGCACTCGAAAAAAACATTCCAATTCTAATTAAGAA
>Ga0209542_10018660_pt1 | contig 11203 bp, 11 predicted proteins | sample RifCSPhighO2_01_FD_184028 | JGI IMG/M metagenome (GOLD analysis project Ga0209542, IMG submission 184028) | Soil microbial communities from Rifle, Colorado - Rifle CSP2_plank highO2_0.1 (SPAdes) (version 2) | ecosystem: Environmental > Terrestrial > Deep subsurface > Rock core/Sediment ...
TTTTGTGGTAAAAGCTAGCATATCACTTTTTATAATTAGAAAGGCATAAAAAGCACATGGCTAAGAAGTTAGCGATTTGTCTTGATTTGGACGGCACTTTAGTAGTTAGTGAAGTTGCACACGTTAAGGCTTTTCAGGAAGCGTTTACAAAAAATGGTTATCCGAGTAAATCTGAAAAAGAAATAACAGCAATGTTTGGCATACCAGCTAAGCAAATTGTTAATAAGTTTTTTCCGAAAGCTAATCCGCGCGACATTACTAAAATAATAAATGACAAGACGCATTTCTTTTTGACAGATACATACCGATATATCAAAAGAATTCCTGGCGTGATAGAGGCGCTGAACGAACTAAAGGGAAAATTTAAACTCGCAATTATTACAAATTCAACTATGGAAGAAACTAAATTTATTTTGGAAAAATTAAATATACCGCAGGATTTTTTTGACGATATAGTTACAGTAGAACAGGTAAGAAATCCAAAACCATATGCCGACGAGATAAAAAAAGTTGAAAAAGATTTGAACACTAAAGTCTTATACGTCGTTGGAGACACTATTTTTGACATACAAGCCGGCAAAGCAGCAGGATGCAAAACCATAGGCGTATTAAGCGGTCACCATAGCAATGGTGAATTATATGCTGTTCAGCCAACGCATATTATAGAATCTGTGGCAGAGCTGCCTGATTTAGTTTTTGGACGAATATAATATATTAGGTAAACTTTAAAATTGCGGATAGTTCAGGGTAAGTATGGCAGAAGCACTAAAATATGAAACTATATTTTTTCTTATTGGTATAGCCGCCGGTTTGATATTGATTTTGCCGTTTTTTAATTCGCTCGTCTTTGCAGCAGTATTTGCATTTATGATTTATCCAGTACATAAAGTTTTGACGAAATATACATCAGAAACGATGAGCGCTGCAGTTTTGACATTTATTTTAATGGCTATCGTAACTATTTTTCTCGTATTAGGAGCTAAACTAATACTAGATGAATTAGCAACTATTTATTTCTACGTAATAGGTTTGGACTTTAATACTTTATTTGCTGGAAGGGAAGAATTAGCAGTATCATTTGAAGCTATTTCTGGGTTTGTATTTACCCAGCTGATTAATTATTCATCTTCATTCGTTTCAAGGCTGCCAAGTCTTGCACTTTCATTTGTGGTCTTTATATTCACGCTATTCTTTTTCATAAGGGATGGAGCAAAGACTTTTGCGTGGTTTGAAAAGAACTTACCAATAGCAGATGTAATTAAAAGAGGAATTTTCAAAGATATACAGAATTATGCCAGCGCTTTCATTAATGTCTGGCTCGTCATAGGCGCAGTTCAGGCTTTGATGGCTACTATAGGATTTTATCTATTCGGTTTACCTTATCCAATAGCAGCTGGTTTAATAGCAGGTATATTCTCAATTCTGCCGTCAATAGGACCATTTGCACTTTATCTTCCAGTCGGCGCATATTACATATTTTCCGGCGATCCAGTAATCGGAACAGGAATAATTATCTACGGGATTATAATAGGAAGCGTTTTGGATTACATAGTAAGGCCTTATCTTGCAGGCAAATGGTCAAATGCTCATCCTCTAGTAATTTTACTAGGTGTATTCGGCGGAATAGCCTTCCTCGGACCTAGCGGAATAATTGTTGGTCCTATAGTTTTGCTAATAGCTGTGTCGCTCCTTAAAGAAATAACTACGAAAAGCAAACAACCCAACTTATAAATAATAGTTTTTTCTAATTAAGTTATGCAAACTATAGAACGGCCAAAATCAGAATACTTTGAAGAACAGCACGCTGATATGACGAAAGTAGCGGTCGTAATAGCAAGCTCTGTTGCGATTATAATTTTTGCATATTTATCTTATATCGCATGGACATCTGCAGGAGCCGCATACGGTCTTGTATTTATGGCGCCCGTGTTATTTTCAGCAGGAATATTTATTTTCTTAGTTGCTTCTGGCAGGAAATTCCATAAAGATATAAAAACGTTAAGTAAATACAAAGTGAAAGTTAAGTTTTAGTTATATCTAAAAAGGTTTTTGCATATTCGCTGTCGTGCTTTATTACAAGATTTTTCGATGTTTTTTTCAAATCTTCTGGCTTAAAGAATTTCCATTCAGTTGAGAATTTGACAGCGAGCCAAGCTTCCGCATTGAATATATTTGCAAATTCTTTGAGCTGTCTTATTTGTTCCGGCTCAAAATATTGGTGTTTATATTTTGTTGATTTGCATTCCACTGCGATTATTCTTGAGCCGTTAGATGCGAGAACATCAGGAGAGTAAAATCTCTGTACACCAGAACCAGCAGCTCTAATAGCGCCGTAAGAACTGCCCCAAAACATTGTAACAAGTTCACGTTCTGCATTAGATCCCTTTTGTTTCATAGTAATTTTAAGTTATATGAGTATATTTATTTTGTGAAGATTTCCACTATATCGCCGTCTTTTAAAGTATGATTTAAGCCAACCTGCATACCAGGGAATTTTGCACTTAATCCGAATACTTTAGCATGCTTGAATTTTGCTAAAAAATCATTGTGAACTCTATTTATTAATTCTTTTACAGTGGAGCCTTGGCTCATTATTATTGGCTTGGGTGCAACCTTTCCGCGCGATTTTGTCTGTACTCTTATTTTACCAACTCTTGACCACGCTGTTGCAAGAATCTTTTCTATGTCAAGATAATATAACTGCGCATATTTAGTTTTTAGTTTTGAAACCTGCCTTGTATAAACTATAGCTGTTGTTTTTTCGTCTAAAATTAAATCCGCATTTTTAAGTTCAGTTTCAATTAATTCTAAATCCTTTTCTGGATTTTTCTTTCCGTCTAATACTATACAGATATAATCAGCAGATCTAATTAGCGCAACATACTGTCTGTTAGTTTCGCTAAAACCTTTGTAAATCGCAGGAAGCTCTATTCCTTGCAGCCATATATTTTCAAATCGCATCATTCTTATTTCCGGCTCAGTTGTTGTAAATTCATATTCTTCTATTCGGACTTTATCTTTAGAAAGTTCCTGCAAAACTGTTGATTTGCCTGAATTTGGCAGACCAATAAAAACAACTTGGGCAGCCCCTTCTTTAGCTATAGATGTCGCTTTGCCGCCAGATTTCTTTGAACCTTCGCTGTCTTTTTTTAGCGCTGCAAGGCGTTTTTTTAGCTGGTTTCTTAGCTTTTCAGTGCCTTTGTGCTTTGGCACGGTCATCAGCATTTTCGTTAAGGCCATAATTTTTGCGCTTGTTGTTTTTGCTGCTAAATACTCCATTTCTGCGTTTATGTATTCATAACTTACGTTAGTTGGCATAGCTATCTGTATTGTTTAGGTATTAAAAAGATTTAATAAATTAAATGTTTAAGAATTAATATGATTACAGCATATGTTTTAATAATAGCTAAGTCCGGCGCCGAAAAAACAGTTATTGAAGAATTGAGACTGCATAAAGAAATAATAGACGCCGAAATTCTTTACGGCGAATATGATATTTTAGCTAAAATAAAAGTCAAGGAAATAGCTGATTTGAATGAGTTTTTATTGTCTAAAGTAAGAAGAATAGACGGTGTTGAAAAAACATCCACTTTAATCTCAGCAGTGTAATTATTTGCCGTAGCGTCTTTTTCTATTAGAATAAGCCATTATAGCTTTTAGGAAATCTTCTTTTGTGAATTCCGGCCAGTATTTCTCGCTGAAAAAATATTCTGCGTAATCTGTTTTCCACATAAGGAATCCGGAAGTTCTCTGCTCGCCGGAAGTTCTTATTACTAAATCTACATCAGGAACTTGAGCCGAATACATTTGCGCTTCAAACAATTCTTTTGTTATTTGTTCTGATTTTAAGTCTCCACATTCTATTTTTTTAGCAATTAATTTAACAGCATCAATAATTTCCTGCTTGCCGCCATAGCCGCCGGCAATATTAAATTTAAGTCCAGTATGATCTTTAGTTTTTTCCTCCATTTCTTTAATTAAAATTTGAATATTTTCTGGAAAAAGAGAAATATCGCCTATGAAACTAAATTTTACTTTATTTTCGTAAGTCTTTTTGTATTTTAGAAATTTATATCCGAAATCTTCAGCTATTTTGAATAAAGTATCTACTTCTTCTTTTGATCTGGAGAAGTTTTCGGTTGAAAATAACCATAATGTTATGGAAGTAACACCCATTTCTTTGCACCATTCAAGAACGTCATAGATTTTATTAGCGCCGCGTTCGTGGCCGAACCAAACTATTTCTCCTAGTGTATGTGCAAATCTTCTGTTGCCGTCGCATATTATACCAATATGTTTAGGAATAGTAGCTTCCATTACGCTTTCTTGCCCTCGTCATTTAGCTTGCGCCAGAAGTCAAAAAACCTTTTCGCTTCAGAAATTTTCGGGAATAAAACCCATACTATGGCTAGTAATATAATTATAGCTACAGCTACAAAAAAACCCAGCATAAAGAAAAATAATGAACTTAGACTTATATCAATTACTACCATCATAGAATTCCAAGATATAAAGTTTAAAAGTCTTTATGAATATGAACTTTTATGGGCTTGTTTGAAATAGCCGCCGGAGTAATAGTTTCTTTTAGCTTTCTTATTGGGTACGCTGTTTATTACCTCTCAAAAGAAGAGATAGATGCGTTTAGAAATAAAATGATTGATTTGACAGCTCCAGGCGTGGCTATGTTTATAGGACTTTTTATTATGCCTGTATTACAGACGCATAAAGAGCTACTTTTAGTATTGCTTGCCGTAGGTATTATATTTGGCTTATTTACCGCGGATATAAAACAAAACTTTAGAAACACAGTAATTAGTTTAATATCGTTCTTTGCAGTTTATTTTATTTTAATGTAATTAATTTCTTTTGCGTTTTGGTGCTTCAGCTTTAGGAATAACGTTTCTCGTTGCTACAACCGTTATCATTAAAGATAAAACAGCTATGATTATTATAATTACAAAGAAATGTTTGTTCAAGAAATCTTCAATTTTTTCAGTAATGACGTTACTAGCACCTTTTATCTCTATTAGACTGCTAGATGTGCCTGTATTTCCGTCTACATCAGACTCAATTCCAATTACATAGCTGCCAGATTCTGCTTTTGGTATGGCGATATATTTAGTAAATGAAGCTGACGTACCAAAACTTACGCTTTCAGTTTCATCAAAAATTATCTTATCGTTCAAATCTTTAATATAATATCTTAAATTAACTTGCTCTGAATCGCTTCCTCTTAGATTTATCAAAGTTACATCTAAAGGTAATGTTTCACCAGAGCCGATGTTATTTGAATGTTCGGGACTTATGCTGAATTTATTATCTATTATTACATCTGCGTGTTGCAGCTCAAATATTATAGGAACTCTCATAAGCTCTTCATTTGATTTTATATTAATTTTTCCAGTATATACTCCAGCTTTCGCATATCCTTTGCCTGTAACGAATGAAGCAAAGCTCAAACTTACATCTTTACTTGCTGCAGGTGCTAAAGAAAAAGATTCTTCGGAAACACTTAAAATATCATTTAAACCTACGTGCGTAATTACGAAATCTCCTTGGATCGTATCTGTGTTGGTTACTTTAATATTCTGAACGGAAGATTCGCCGGTATTAATTACTGTTTTGACTAAGAATTGATCTACTTCAAAATCTATTGCACTTGCAGGAAGAAATAGCAGTGTAACTGCTAATGCAATCAACAATAATTTAGCGGCCATATTTACGAGTAGCTAATCTCCTTTTTAATAGTTATCCTCTCTTTTTCTTTGTTACCTTAAAGGTTGGTATATCCAAGATTTTATAGATATGAAAGATTCTTCAAAAAATTAAATTAAATCCTCTTCAAGTATCCTCAAAATTTCTGGAGCAACATAAATTTTATTTCTTTTGTGTTTTGTGTATAATTTGATTATATCACATTTCATAAGATAATTTAAACCTCTTTTGGTCTTAGGGTAATTTTCCTTTAATTCTGTCTGTAAAAGAGTTATAAAATAATAAGGTCTTTCAAAAAACTTATCTAAAAGTTCAAAAGATATTGAGGTGGCATTAATGTCTGTTAACTTCTGTTTATAATCATTATACAAATCTATTAATTCTTTGACTTTCTTAGAAGTATTAATGGCAACTTCAGTAACTCCATCTAAATAAAATTTTATCCATTTAGTATAATTACCAGTTTCTCTAACTTCCATCAAAAGATTATAATAAACCTCTTTGTATTTTTTTAAGTATGGACTTAAATATAATATTGGCTCTTCTAAAATTTTAGTTTGAATTAAATAAAGAGTGATGAGTGTTCTTCCGACTCTTCCGTTTCCGTCTTCATATGGGTGGATTGTTTCAAAAAGATAGTGTATCAGTCCAGATTTTATCAACCTCAGATGTCCATCGTTTTTGTTTAGATATTCAAATAAATAATCCATTAATCTTTTAACTTCCTCTTCTGATGGTGGCACAAAATCTGCATCAAGAATATCTTTTGTAGCCCCCCTACTTTTAATCCAATTTTGCTGTTTTCTATATTCTCCGACTAAATGGTCGTGTCCCCTTGTTCCTGTTAGTAGAATCCTGTGCATTTGGTTAATTAATTCTTCATTTATTTTCTTTCCTTTTTTTAATTGAGAAATTGTATAATCAATAGCATTAACAAAATTAACAACCTCTCTAACATTTGGATTAGTAAATTCTGGTTTTTTACTTCCAGCTTCACTTAAAAAAACATCTGTTAATGAAACGATAGTCCCCTCTATTTCTGAACTATCAACAGCTTCTTTTCTTAGATAAGGGTCTACAAACAAATTCAAATTTCCTATATTTTTTGTTAATCCCTGCAATTCTCCGATTGCTCTGTTAGCTTCATTTGATTTTTCAATAATAGAAAGGTCATTACAAAGGTCTTTCATATTAGGTAAGTCTTTTGGTAAGAAATAATCAAACTCAATAATCTCTCTTCCAAATGTTGCAGTTCTTCTTACCAACTCTCCAGATTTAGCATTAAATTTTTGTAAGTGCATATCTTTATTAGAAAAGAGCAGTATTTATACTTTTCCTATTTTTTGTTAATAAGGGTTATTTTGTTAAGGTAAAAGCAATTTAACATTAATATGTATAAATATTGTATACATATTCGTATGTATTATATCTTATATTAACATTATTAGATAAAATCATTAATATGAAAGGGCGGCTCAACGCAGTCTGTTAAGACTGATGGAGTGTGAGCGCGCCAGTTATCTCCGAAGAGATCTTGATTTCTTTTTAACTCTGTTAGCTATGCGTCTGTTCTTTGCTGATCTAATTACGTATACGTTTTGAAGTACAATTAGAATTATGACTAAACCAGCCAGCCCGGCGAGATATTCTGGCTTTTGCATAAGTGCTGGTAGAATACCGGTAGTTACAACTTCAAATGTATTTGATGCGAAAGCATATTCGCCGCCGTAAACTAATTCAGTAGTTAAGATGTATTTACCTGGCTTTAATTCTGGAAGCTCAATGGATTTTAGATAAGATTTGCTTTTACCTACTGCAATAGTTTCAGATTCTTTATGTAATATGTTATTATCAAAGTCTTTGATAATATAATCAATAGTTACGTCTCTTAGTTCATCTGACGTACCTACATTTAGCAAATCTACCTGCGCTCTTAATGTACTTTTAGCAAATACTTTCTTGAACAGAGCTGGAATACTTAGACTGATATCAAATAATTTGGCAAGTACTTTAACTTCTAAAACTACCGGGATTTCAAGTGTACTGTATGCATTGGTTCCTGCAAGGCTATACTGAAGAATTAATTTACCTGTTTGTATTCCTCGTTCTGCTCCCGCTGTAAATACGATATTTATTTTCTTGGTCTTGCCAGGTTCTATTGTTATGACGCTGTCTGAGGAAGTTACATCTGAATCTTTTAGGTCTCTTACTAAACTTACTGGCGTTCTTGCGTCTGCAAACTGCAGATCAGATAATACTTCAGATTGCTCTATTTTTACGTTAGGAATTTGCTTTAATATTGTGACTTCCATAACCGTACTCGCATAATTCGTTAATTCAAGTGAGTATACAGACCGAAGTCCTGGCTGCAGCTTTATAGTTAATTCTGTTATGCCTCCGATATCTAATCCAGTTCCCGGTATGCTTATTGGACTTGGAGCACTTCCGCCGCCAATTATACTATTTGTTAGATCTGAGCCTGCTGTCTGCGGTGGAGGAGGAGCTAGATGCTCTGGTTCATAGGCGAATACATTAGGGCCCGTTATAGTAGCCGGCGCAAATACACTTCCGACTTGTGTAAAGTCTTCAATAAATACAATTTTATTTGCAGTGTCTATCCTAGCAGCGCTTAAATTGTGCCATCTGCTGTCTGAATCGTTATACTTTTGTATAGACAAGTTAGTTTCATTTTCAGCAGACACACTTGTTAAATTGTAAGTGAAATTCAAATCTATCGCGCTTGTCAATGTTAAATTCGTTATATTCAAGAATCTACTTATAGTGCTTACGTTAAAGTTTCCAGTTGTATTTGCAGGATTAGGGGTTGGAGTAGTTGCAACGTCTGAAATAAGTATGTTCGAACCATTTACACTGAATATAGTATTATTGTAACTAGCATTGAATAATAAGCCGTCAACAACGTTTATCTTTCCGTTTAACGTTATAGCGCCTGAATTAGTTAGAGTTACATTAGATGCGTTTGAAATATTCAATTGGTCTTGAGTATTCAATACTAAAGATGTGAAACTTACATTGCCAGCACTAACGTTTAATCTTACTCCGCCGCCGCCAGTTGTTGCTGCGGCTTGGAAGTCCAAATTACCTAAATTAATTACGCTGTCTAAACCGCCGGAATCCCAGTCCCAGTCTGTTCCGCTTATTTTAACAGGGTGCTGTCCTCTAGCACCTATTAGCTTTATGAAATTAATTCTATTGCCCGCAAAACTTAATGTGCCGGAATTGATTATCTTGGTATTTCCGCCAGATGCATTTCCGAATGTTACAGCCAGAGCTTTGTCAGTTGCATCAAATATGTACTTTGCTCCACTTGCTATATCAAGAACGCCTTCAACAGTTGTATTTTGTTCCTGTGTTACTGCAACAACGCCATTCGTAATGTTCAAATTGAAGAATGTCGTTTCAGAAGCACCAGTAATACTTTGATTCTCTCCAGTGCCGCCGCCAAGTATAACTCTTCCGGAATTATGTGTAAAGCTTCCAGAGTTTGTGAAGTTGCCGTTTGTAATGTTCAATGTTCCTGCTGTATTATTGATTATACTTTTTAGAGAAGTATTTATTGCACCGGCAGTGATAAGATTTTGACCTTCGCGCGAATTTAGGAAGCCAATATCGTATAATATTAAATCTTGACTGACGTTTAAGCCGGCGTCTTTTTCCAAATTAATAGTTCCGTTCACGAATAAATAACCAATTGTATTTACGGCGTTATTAGTGCTAATATTTATGAAAGTATTATTTGTTACAGTTATGTTTGTAACTGTAAAGTTTTCCGATACTACTAATGTGGTATTTACGAACGGACCAGGTTTTCTACCATCCTGACTGTGAATTGTTAGATTGGTATGTTTTGTCCAACTAGCTGTATTAACTCCTAATGTAGTATTGAATTCAGATGTACGTCCAACACCCCAGAAATGCGTATTATTTGTCTGCAGACCTGTTACAGAATCTGTTGCATTTACAGATAGCACCCAACCTTGACTAGGATTTGCATTCCATCCGACTAATGAAAAATTGCATCTAATGCAAGTGAAGTTTGATTCATCTACTATTACTTGCTGCGCTAAACCTCGTTTTGGCTCAGTAGATAGAGGAGCTTCGCCCGCGAATGTAGAATTTGTAATTAGAACATCTCTTTCGAGATTTCTTAACATTAAGCCACCACCAACTTCCGATCTATTTGTACTATTAATGGTTATATTATCAATTCTTATTATAGACGGCGCATCTTCTATTATTACTGCCGCTCCTGCAGCATCAGCCGAAGCACTAAATGTTGCATATTGTATATTCAAGATGGAGCCATTATCTAATAGCCATTCATCATTTTCCCAGAATAATATTGGCTGGCTAGCGCTTCCAAGCACGTTGAATGCTCCTCTTATAGTATAGGAGTTACCCGTACTACCGAATCCAGATATATTAGTATCTGGCTGCGTTATGTTGAGAGTATCTCCAGCTGTTAGAGAAATTGCGCTGTCACTAGATATATTTCCAGTTATGTTTAATGTAACTCCGCCGCCGCCCGTAATAATATTAAGTGGACTATTGAAGTATAACCATTTCAAGTTTACGATTGAACCAGAACCGCCCGAATCAAAGTCTATTGAGTCTGTAGCAGCTCTTTTTATTTGTGGCTGGTGCATAGCACTTGCACCGCGTATTGTAACCGGATTAACTTTATTGCCAGAGAAAAGCATAGTTCCAGTTATAACTGCGCCAGTAAAACCGCCGCTATCATTACCAAATGTCAAATATAATTGCTTATCAGTCGCGTCTAAGTCTAAAGTTGAACCTGCCGCAACTCCAAGAATGCCTTCAACAGTTGTATTTTGTTCCAATGTTACATTAGCTACTTGGTTTGTAATATTCAAATTAAAGAATGTAGTTTCATTTGTTCCAGTTATAGATTGATTTGTTCCCGTTCCGCTGCCGAATATAACTCGTCCAGCGTTGTGAGTAAAGCTTCCACCATTTGTCCAATTACCATTTGTAATGTTTGTAGTGCTTAGTGTTGCGTTATACGTACCTGCAGAGTTAATAGTAAGAGCGCTTAATGATATGTTAGACGAGTTTCTAGTATGTAGCGTACCGTCTAAAATAACTAAATTCGTAGATGTTAAACCGTGACCAAAACTCGTATTCGTATCTAATATTCCTGTTGTTATATTTAAACCACCCATTAAATCAGTATCATTTAGCAAAGTAACATTACCCGTTCCTGTTGCTATTTGCAAATTGAATAGAGAATCTTTACCAGTGTTTATTGTAACGCCCGTAGTGCCAGTTATGTTAAACAATCCAGAATTGTGTACAATCGTTCCTAAATTATCCAATGTTCTACTAAGCGGATCTTCAGAAGACAGCGTTGTAATATTTGATGTAGCGTTGTAAGTACCACCGGAATTAATAGTAAGAGCTGCTAGTGTTATGTTGGACGAATTTCTACCATTCAATGTACCAGATA
>Ga0209542_10018662_pt1 | contig 11202 bp, 7 predicted proteins | sample RifCSPhighO2_01_FD_184028 | JGI IMG/M metagenome (GOLD analysis project Ga0209542, IMG submission 184028) | Soil microbial communities from Rifle, Colorado - Rifle CSP2_plank highO2_0.1 (SPAdes) (version 2) | ecosystem: Environmental > Terrestrial > Deep subsurface > Rock core/Sediment ...
GGGGCCTGTATTGCAAAATGAACACAAATGATTGTTTTTATATTGCCCAAGATGGCGTGCTCGCCGCCCCGGCCCCCCAGCTTACCAGAAACGCGGTGTTTCGTATCACAGATCAGCGAACACTATCGGCATTTTATATTTTAGGAGAAAAGGCGATAGAAGAATCTGATGCGATTTTTTTACGTCAAGCAGTTGATTTGTTGACAGATCACCATGGGGTTACCGTACGAGAGGTTATTTTGGGTCGCGTATTTCAAGATCAAACTGAACTTCTCACGAACGAGGGATGGTATGCGTTGTTTGATGAACGCACAAACAAAAACCGCGCGCTTGAAAATTTAGCATTGGTGCTGGATCAACACATAACCGATCGAACAGAGCTTGAATACATAGACATTCGTTTTGAAGGTAAAGTATTTTATAAAAAGAGGTAAGCCAAGCATGGAATGATATTATGGGAATTTATAAATAAATATCGACATGCCAGCGCGACCAATGGGTTCTTTGCCGCGAAGCCATGGGTACGCTTCCTCCGGCTTGGGCGGGGTAAGACCTTCGGCCCACGATGCGAGCGCGCCTTCTCGAAGTGTGGAGGAGATGGCAAAATATCCTTGCGGCGTACCACGCGCCGACCACCAGCCATCTACGCGGTCGGGAAGATAATAATCGCGCGCGGCACCTCCGAAATAGTCTAGGGCAATTGTTTCAATACCATGTTCGTCCATGTACGCGCGAAGGCGTTTGAAGTCTTGCCCCCAGTCATAATTGGAGTCCACCGCGATTTGGTATCCATTCTCCGTTCTGCCGCCAAGCGCATTGTAATAAGAGAGATAGTATGGATAAGCGCGAATGGCAACGCTGGCCAAAAGGAGAAGAGTAACCGCGTATAACATGTGCGGAATACGCGTGGTTCGCCATCGGGCGGAGCCGGATGCGTCGGTGGTGAGAAATCTTTGTATGCCGTAGGCAATAAGAATGTATATAAAAGGAAATGTCGGCAGAACATGCCGCAGGCCGATATTAAGCGGGGAGACAAGTGAGATGGTCCAGTACACGCCGATAACTACTACAGCTCCCACCAGTTCAAAATGCGAGGCAATCCATGCGCGCGCGCGGTTGTACGCGGATGTGGCGGCTTTTAATTTTATCCCCCCACCTTCCAGAATACCCTGCGGTCTTGCCGCAGGGATGAATGGTGGCTTCGAATCCTTTCCACGGGGTTCAATACCCTGTGGAAAGGTGGGGGGATTTATTATACGCAGTAAAAAACCGGCAAGCGCGAACGCGGCGAGAATATGCGACATGAGTTGTTCTTTTACCATGTATAACAGCGGGAAATACCAGGTCGATCCTTTTGAAGAAACGGTGCCAAGAAAATACGTGGTGTTGCCACCCGCCGCGCGCTGATTTGCAAGAAGCGCGCCAGTGAGGTATTGCCCAAGCGGTTGCGTGATGCGATTCTGCAACAACGATTCAGTAAATGCCACATGTGAACGAAACCGATATGTGCCAAGCAGAGTGTCAGTATCGCGCATGTTGCGGTCAAGCGGATACCGCGCGGTTACTTGAGCATACGCGGCCCATATAACTGCCACGCCAACAATTCCTATGCCGATTGTTTGCGCGGCATACGCAAAAAATAGGCGTATCCGTTCACTCGCGGTTGAAATGTCGGCGCGTGACCATATCCATACTAAAATCAGAATTCCATACATGGGAATAAGAAGAATAAGCGAAAACTTTAAGAGTTGCGCAATACCGAATGCGATGCCAGCAATAAAAAAGCGGCGCCACGAGGGGTTTTCAAGAAACGAAACAAATGTGGTTATGCCGATAAAAAACCCAAGCGTTGCTCCTATATCGGTGGTAACGTAACGCCCGTGCGCGAGAATGGTTGGTGAGAACGCATAGAGCGCGGTGGTCAACAATGCAACTAGTCCGCCGATATGCCGATAGCTCCAGATGTAAAGAAGGATGCCAAGAAGTAATGTAAGAAGAATCATGGGAACGCGGGACCAAAATATAACAGCATCCGCGTCGTTTCCCGACTGATACAGAAAAATGGTGCCATGGTCCCACTGCGCCCATTGGTTTTTGGTTTCGTTTTGCCAGGGCGCGGTGTCTGTCGGAAAATGCGGTTTGGTCGCAAGGTCTGCTCCCAAGGCTGCGATGTATTTTACCAGAGGCGGGTGCTCCGCGTTCAGGCGATAATCCTGTTCTTTCAGATATCCAAACCCGGCTGTGATATGGGCAAGTTCATCAAAAGTAAGTGAATCTTGGGACATGGAAAAAAGCATGAGCGCGCCCATAGTAAGAAGGATTATGACGGCAAAAAAATGATATGTATTCATGTGTTTATATTTATATCTATATCCCCGCGTTTCCCAGAACTTTTTCTTGTATATGATGTGGAAGTTAGTTTGGGTTATATGTATACACAGTAAACCCTCCGTGGGTTTCTTTTACCAGCGAAGGGAACGCGCGTTCAATTTCTTGCTCAAGCGCGTTATTATGAAATGCCACAAAACCTATAATAGCGGGCCTTTCGCCAAGCGTAATGCGGCGCACGGTATCCACTCGTGGCAGATACGCCACATTGCGTTCCTGCCGCGAGTGGGGAGTTGCGGTGTTTGTAAGATACACAACGGATTGGGCTGAGACAGGAAGGCCATCGTAATCAAGCTCTATGATAAGATATTTTATGGTTTCTTTCGGAAGTGAACGCGCATATATTGCAAGTTCTGACAGATCTTGTGAAAACGCCGACGCGGTAGCGGGGGATGAAGCCCAAATGCCAAAATATAGGTATCCGGTAGTAATAGGGATGACGGCAAGCAGTAACAGAGCCACACGAGAAGCCAATTTTTTATTCCACATGGTTCCAAACTTCTCCCATAAGGCGTACGCGCCAAAGCCAGCTATAAGCATTACAGGCGGAATCATGCCGATGGATCGAAGCGCGTGTGGCATGCCTTCGCGCGTGAGTGTTGCCGGCAATGTCATAAAAAGAAGCCACGCGATAAGTGTCGCTTGAATTAATTTATCCTCTTTCTTTATCATTGCGAATAATCCATACAAAAAAGCAATTGCCACAAGGGGATGTAGCACGGGGAGACATGGAAAATTGTGTCGCGGATTACAATCACCAAACACAGTCAACATGCCTATTGTTTTTATATTAGACAAAGCAAACGCACGGAGCGGATGTTCGTCAGCAAACACGGAAACTTGCCCGGTGCGTGTTGCAAAATCTTCCGGATGTTCAGTGAAATACAAAATAAGCGGTGTACACACCGTAATAACAAAAATTCCTATCAGAATTGTCGCACAGGGGAAGCAGGTTAGTGGAGTTTTCTCTTCACGATTTTCGGAGGGCGGTGTTGGGGTGGTGGGCGAAGAAAATTGTGAAGGGAAAACTCTCTCCTCCGTACCGCTCGCTTGTTCTCTCCACCATCGCCAAAGGCCAATGAGAATAGGTACGGCAAACGCAAACGGGATGAATCGGAACGCGATGTAGCCGTTGAGGCCAAGGCCGAGCATAATACCAGAAAGCGCAAAATCAAGCATGGATCCACGTCGCATACCACGGAATAAAAAATAAAATGCAAGAATGGAAAACGCAGGCGTGGTGATCGCTCGAAAGCCGATGCGAGAAAGGGTAATGTGCCAATAGCTTGTGGCGAGAAAAAAAGATGAAAGTAAAGCAATAATCTCACCACGAGAATTTCTAAATAACTCTCTCGCAAGAAAATAAATAGCTAGTACTGCTAATACGCCAAAAAACGCGCTCACGGCTCGTAATACCCATGCTTCGTTTCCTAAAAACCAAATGGCGAGCGCTTGTAGATTAATAAATAAACCTTCGCGTCCGTTGTTGTCTACGTAGTACGCGCGGAAGTTTCCACTTTCAAGCGCCTGAAGCGCGTTTGTGCCATTCATTGCTTCATCGGGATACAATCCCGGCGGCGTTTCGGTGATGTGATAGAAGCGGAAGAAAGTTCCGACGGCCAAAATCAAAAAAAGTAAACCCATGTGTCTCCTTTTCATACCTTCACTATATCACCTCTGATTTATAATATGGTCTTGACAAAATTATAATTATGTGTATAATTCCCTATGAAATCTTTAATATAAGCAAAAAGGAGGTAATTTCTATGCTCGATTCTGGTTAGGCGTACTATAGTCGGCTAGTGTGGGGTACGGCAATTGTCGTGTAGAGTAAGGGGCAGGGAAATCTCAATAACGATCTACCTGCCAAAAATTAAACTCATACCTACATCCCTTTATGGGAGAAAGGTTTGGTCTCCATGGTTATTATTCAGTTGTACTGTGAAGGACTTTCTCCAATCCTGATTAATCGCATGACAGAGGAGCAGTTGGAAGCGCTTCGCACGGGAACGCGGCTACCAAGGGTTCGGGATATCACCCGCGAACAAGAGGCAGCTGAAAAGGTATATACCAACGGCAATGGTATATACGGTCTTCCTGGCGAAAACTTTTACAGTTGCCTCATCAACGCCGGTAGGTTTTTCAAACTGGAAGGCAAAACGCAGATTTCAACGCAAAAGTCCACGTTGCTTCCTGCCTTTTTGACCCTTCGGGAATATTTCCTGGAGTTTGATAATGGCGCAAAATGGGTGGTGGACGTAAGGAAAGGCCGCAATGAGAAGGGGGAGGCGCTGTGTCTTGTACGTCCAAAGTTCACTACCTGGGGCTTTTGGGCGACGTTGGAAATAGACGAGAGCCAGATTAGGGAGGAGATGGTAAGGTCGTTGGTAGCGACAGCTGGTTCTCGGATTGGCCTTGGCGATTTTCGCCCGGCAAAAAAGGGTCCGTTCGGTCGCTTCGTGGTGAAAGAATGGCGGCGCGTGGAGAAAGAAGAGCTGACTGATGCCGAGGAAATGAAGAGAAAGAGATTATAAAGTTTCTTACGCTTCAGTACCTCTATGGAGCAGAAATATTTCACACATATTCCCGCTAAATTACCTCGTTGTCGCGTTCTGTTCAGTAGCGTAGAGCAGTGTGCGGTTTGGCGTAGCGCAGCATGGGGCAGGAGCGAGAAAATTATTTCCGCTCCTGCCATATTTTCTGTTCATGGAGGATATCTGTTATGTCTAGAAAAAAAGACGAGGCGCTCTTTGGGAAAGCAAATGAGGAATATTTCTTCCAAGCTTTTTCCAAAAGACCAAGAGATGCGCCAGAGTGGTTTGTTTCCATGCGGCGTGCTACAAAACGAGAAGACCGAAATGGGTTTGATGCATTTCTACTAACCACCAATGTTGGAGAAATTCCTATTCAGATTAAATCTTCAACACAAGGAATAATCAGGTTTTTCTCCAAAAGGAAAGGTAATCCCGCGATTCTCATTGTGGCAGTTGCAGGAGTGAACCCTGAAGGTATGCGCAAGAAAGTTTTTGAACTTGTAGAGAAAAGAAGGTGGGAACTTCTCGCGGTGCAGTAGCGAAGGGCTGCGTCCGGTGCTGTGTAGTTGGGCAGAGCATGGGGCAGGAGCTGTTCAGAGCTCCTGCCGGTATACATTGTGGCAGGGTTAGGCGGTGTTGACCTCGGTTAGCCTAGGTACTGTTGTGTATGGGGCGAAGAACAGAACTGTTTTTCGCCAAAGTACTTCCCGGTCGGGCCTTGTTTGGTCACGCACACTATTGTCATGTTCTCTAATGTGCGGCGCAGTATGGGATGGGAGGAAGTTAACCTCCCATCATATCTAGTTCTTTTACCACTGTTGAGAAAATTTTCTCAACATTCCACCAAAGGTTTCAAAGCTGTTTTTGAAAGTTTTGGCGGGTGAAATCATACCCGTAGCTCGTTGAAATTTTAATAGTGTTTTACGACACAAAAGGAGGTTATCAAAAATTCTATCTTTTGTTCTATCTTTTGATGTGTGGCAATGCTCTGTTCTCTTTTCTATGCCGTCGTCAGGCGGTGCTTAGTAGTGTTGGGTTCGGTATAGCGCGGGGCAGAAGCTCTTCGGAGCTTCTGCCATATAGTAACTCTCAACCTGCTTTAAAAGGAAGTAGTAGATGGAACATCAGAAACAGCCGAGCATCAGATCATCGTTCCCGCGGGCTACCTACCCGGTAATTCGCGAGAATCAGGTAACCGCATTGACGTTTATTGAGAAACATCCGGATGAAATCAACATCTTGGAATTGCCTACCGGTACCGGAAAAACTGCTGTTGGGTATGCGTACCTCAACATGCGTATGAAATTGGGCAATGGGTCATGTATCTATATGGCGCCGACTAAGGCGCTTGTAGAACAAGTCAGCAGGATGCATCCGGAGTTTACATCTGTCTACGGCAGAAGCGAATATGAATGCCTCTACTATCCGGATGAGAAGTTAAAAGCCGATGAAATCCCATGCCTCCAGCTGATGGACTGTCCGCACCGAGTGGATCAGGAAACAGGTGAGACCATGGAAGAGGGGGCCGAACCGTGCCCGTATTACGCGGCGAAGTTCCGCGCGCGCAGAAGCCAGCTTGTGGTTTGCACGGTGGCATTCTATTTCTTTGCGCAATGGTACCAGCAGTTGTGGGAAAAGCTCGCAGGCGTAGTGGTAGATGAGGCGCATGATATTGCAAAAGCAATACGGCAATGCTTGAGCTTTGATATTACCGATTACAGCTTGAGCCGCAGTGTTGCGTTGCTCAAGGAGATCGGCGTTGAAGAAGCTGCTATTCTACAAAAGTTTCTCAATCGGATGATTTATCTGGTAAAGAGAAAACCGCCGCATAAGCCGACACTCTTGGATGATGAGGAAGTAGAGAAACTTCTTGCGATTTTGCGGGAAGTTGATCCAAAAACGTTCACCGAAAAGATTGCGCTTGCAATCAAGGATGGTCGTATAGATCCCAAAAAAGATCGCGAGACGCTGTTGAAACTTGATGGTATTGTCCGGAATCTTAGCCGGTACATGCGGCAGTTGGAGTTTTCTTTACCGATAGAAAACCGCAACCCATTAAATTTCGTGTACGCCTTCTATCGTGAGGAATTGATTGGGCAAGAGAAAGTACAATACCGCTTGGTGGTACGCGCGTTCTATGTGGCCCCCGTGATCAAAAGAATCCTTCCGAAATGTCATACGCTTGCATACTCGGCAACAATCGGAAACCCAGAAATCTTCAGCTACGATACCGGGATTGATGGCAACTTTTTATCGTTGCCATCACCATTCGCGGCTGAAAAAACACGGGTGTTTCTACCCATAGATACGCCGAACCTTGCCGTAAAGGAGCGTTCTCGCCAAGAGCCAACAAAAGTGCTTCGGCGGATTGCTAAAACATGCTATCGGTTTGCAAAAAATGGAATACGGTCGCTCGTGGTGGTAGAGTCCAATATTGAGCGGGATAAGTTCGTGCTGCTTTGTGGAGAGGAAGGAGTTAATGTCATTAGTTATGGCAACGGTATTGCACCTAAAGAGGCAATCACAAAGTTTAAGCAAGGCGAAGGTGATGTGCTTGTTGGGACATCGGCAAATTATGGAGAAGGGATTGATTTGCCGCGGCAACTTGCTCCGGTAATCTTCTTTTTGCGTCCGGGGTATCCTTCACCGGAGGATCCAAGCACCAAGTTCCAAGAACGTCGATTCCGCAAAATGTTCTGGCCGCTTACCAACTGGCGTGTCATGTTAGAGGCATTGCAAGTGAGGGGCCGTAATATCCGGAGTGATGAGGATTTGGGGGTTACGTTTTTCATTTCCCAACAGTTTCGGCGTTTTCTTTTTGCATCGCTCCCCGAGTGGTTACAGAAAGCATATCAGGGGAATAAAACGTTTGATGAGTGTGTGGAAGAAGCGGAGAAGTTATTGAAATGACATGGTAATATGTAGTACTCCGGTGTAGTGTTAGGCGTGCTCTTGTTCGGTGGAGTAAAGCACAGGGCGGGACCTTAGGAATAAGGTTCCGCTCAATAACGTACAATTAAAATCTGTTATTTAAACTCTGTTCTGTCCACTTAGGTATAGCCATGCGGCGTATCGTGTAGTGTGCCATGCTGGGGCTGACTACGGGGCTGGGAAATGTAATGTTTCCTGCCATATTTTATAAGCGCCTTTGCTTGTTTCTAAGCGAGGCGCTTTTTCTTTTCATATATTTTTTTGCTATACTAGAACCATGCCTAAACAAGAATCCGCACAAACATTAGAAGAAGAGATTCGCGCGTTGGAGGAAAAACTTGCAGCGCGTAAAATGGAGGGGAAGGAAGAAAAAGAAGTATTTCGCGATGTACTGCGCGAACATGTGGAATCTGCAAAGGAGACTGCTGAACAGCATGCATCGGCGGAGCAAACGAGTTCGGATGGCATGCCGTCTGCGCCAGCTTTTGATTATACGGCACAGGCAAAGCAGAAAGCAGACGATCTTCGCGAAAAGGGACACCACGAGCAAGTGGAAGCGCTTGTGGAAATTGCGCTCACGAAAGGTATACTGGTGGCCGTAGGTGTGGCGCGGCATTTGGACAATCCTCATCTCTTGGATGATTTTCATGATATGTTTATTGATGAGTATTATGAAAAACTAATCCAAGCTCGGAAAATTGCATAACAAATGACCCCAGGTTTTTTTTATTTTCTCCTTATCGCTGTTTTGATTGCCGGCGCAGGAACGGCAGGATGGTATTTTGTCGAGCGCGCGCGGCAGTACGGCCGCGTGTCAGGTTCTTTACAATCAGTTCTCTATGTCATTCTTTTGCCACAGGAATCGGTGATGAGTGAACAGGAACGTAGAGACCCAAAAGACATTATTTCGGTCATGGAGCAGTTTTACGCGGGCTTGAGTTCTCGCGAGGAAATTCTCACGTTGGGGTTTCTTACTGACCGACCATCGTTCGCGCTTGAAATTGCTCTTCCGTCCGTGGGTGAAGAAACGACGTTTTATGCGGCTATGCCGCGCAAATGGAGCCGTGTGTTTGAAAAGAAAGTAAGCGCGCTATTTCCGCGCGCGCGCGTGGAACAAATAAAAGATTATAATATTTTTAATGAAAATGGAGTTACAGTTGGCTCCACCCTGCGGTTGAAACGCGCGCCATTTTTCCCCATTAGGAGTTATCGCAGGTTGGAAGCAGATCCGCTTGAGGTATTAACTACCGCGTTTTCAAAAATGAAAAAAGATGGAGAAGGCGCCGCGATTCAACTTGTGGCGCGGCCGGGAGGAAGCGAGTGGCAGGAAAAAGGAAAGCAAACGGCTCGGTTCTTGAAAAAAGGAAAAAGTTTGAAAGAAATCAGCAAAACCGATTCGTGGCAAGGAGTGGCCACGAACACAATTGGAGAACTTGTCACAGGTTCCAAGAAAAAACAAAAAGATGATGAATTCCAAAAATCATCCGAACCGTTTGATGAGGAATTGGTAAAACAATTGGAAGAAAAAGCGGGGCGCGCGGGGTTTGACGTAAACATCCGTCTGCTTGCTTCCGCGGCCACGCGCCAAGAAGCGCTTGATATTTTACAAAGTCTTGAAGAGGCATTTTTGCAGTTTTCCGACCCACAGGCAAACAGTTTTATTGTGGAGCGGAAAAGCGGGAGTTCACTGGAAGAGCTCGCGTACCAATTTTCATTTCGCCTGTTCGATGAGCGTCAAGCGGCATATTTGAGCACGGAAGAGCTTACCAGTTTATATCATTTTCCTATAGGCGCGTTGTCGGCGTCCAAAGTGAAATATGCAAAAGCGCGCGAGGCTCCGTCTCCGGCGAACTTGCCGCAGGAAGGCGTGTTATTGGGTGAAAACGTGTTTCGGGGCGAACAATCACTCATACGCATTCAGCGGGATGATCGCCGCCGGCATTTGTATGTTATCGGACAGACCGGAACCGGAAAGACTAATTTTATGAAAAGCTTGGCTCATCAAGACATCATGAACGGGGAGGGTGTTTGTTTCATGGACCCGCATGGAGAAACAGTGGAAGAATTGCTTGAGCTTATTCCAAACGGGCGCGCGGATGATGTGATTTATTTTAACCCGGGCGATATCGCGCGACCCTTGGGCTTGAATATGCTTGAATATGATCCAAATTATCCCGAGCAAAAAACATTTGTGGTAAACGAGTTGTTTAGTATTTTTCAAAAGTTGTATGGCGCGGTTCCCGAATCCATGGGGCCCATGTTTGAACAGTATTTCCGCAACGCTACCATGCTGGTAATGGACGATCCTGCTTCGGGAAACACTCTGCTTGAGGTTGCGCGCGTTATGTCTGACAAAGATTTCCGCGCGCTGAAATTGTCACGCTCGAAAAACGTGGTGGTGCGCGCGTTTTGGGAAGATGTCGCGGAAAAAGCGGGCGGGGAGGCGGCGCTTCAAAACATGGTGCCATATATTACATCCAAGTTCGATATATTTCTCGCGAATGAAATTATGCGGCCTATCATCGGGCAAGAAAAATCCGCGTTTAATTTTCGCGAAGTCATGGATTCAAAAAAGATTCTGTTGGTTAACTTATCCAAAGGACGTCTTGGCGACATAAACTCTCATCTCTTGGGTCTTATTATTGTAGGTAAATTATTGATGGCAGCGCTCTCGCGCGGGGAAATTCCGCAAGATCAGCGAAAGGATTTTTATTTGTATATTGATGAGTTTCAAAATGTTACCACAAAATCAATCGCGACTATTTTGTCCGAGGCGCGGAAATATCGTTTGGATCTGGTTGTGGCTCACCAATTTATTGGGCAGTTGGAAGATGATATAAAAAAAGCAATTTTTGGAAACGTGGGGTCTATGATTTCGTTTCGCATTGGCGCGGATGATGCTGAGTTCATGGAACAGCAATTCGGGCCGGTGTTTGCCGCGCACGATCTCATGAATATAGACAACTATAATGCTTATGTGAAATTATTAATAAACGGACAGACTTCAAGGCCATTTAACATTCACGCATTTCCCACGCCGCGTGGCAGTGCGAAGGTCGCCCAAGCGGTGAAAGAGCTTTCCAGCGTGAAGTATGGCGTGCCACGCGAGGAAGTTGAAAATAACATAACACATAAATATGCGTAACGATTACAATATTGCGGCAATTATCGGATTCATTACGGCAGTGTTTATAACGCCGATTCTTATTTTTTCCGAGACGCCGCTTGCATATGGAAGCGTCAGTCTCCCGATATGGTCGCTTTTTTTGATACTGCCGATTGGCGAATATGTCACGTATATCATCGCCTCAAAATTATTTTCCCATGTAATGGCGCTTCGACAATTGGG
>Ga0209542_10018663_pt1 | contig 11202 bp, 13 predicted proteins | sample RifCSPhighO2_01_FD_184028 | JGI IMG/M metagenome (GOLD analysis project Ga0209542, IMG submission 184028) | Soil microbial communities from Rifle, Colorado - Rifle CSP2_plank highO2_0.1 (SPAdes) (version 2) | ecosystem: Environmental > Terrestrial > Deep subsurface > Rock core/Sediment ...
GTAATTTTTAGAAACACTGTTGCTTGTTAGAAAAGCCGGTTATGAAAAAGGAAAATATTGCATCATAGGGGGAAGGCAATGGAAAAATGAAATTGTAAAGGAAACAATCCAACGTCAGGCAAAGGAACTGGGTCTGGAGGTATCTATAATTTCTCCCTTTACCTATGATTTTCCAGCCTGGGTTAATAGTCGACTAGATCAAGACCAAACCAAGCAACCAGTTTGCTCTGTTTATCCTGTACGAATTACACATGGAACGATAATGAAAGAAGGGAAGGAATATTCAAATTATGAGTGGTTCCCAATAGACAAACTTCCTAGCACTATGGCATATGATCACAAATTTGAGGTAGATGTTGCAATTAAACAACTCGAAAAATTTCTCGGTAATAAACCTAAATTACTATAAGGATAGAATAGTCCGCGACCGGACTGCTCAGCTAACTCAGCACATGCTAAATGGACCATGTAAGAACTTTTTTATTCCAACCAACCTCAGAATAGAGCCTTTTGTTTCTGTAGTTTTGGATTGCTTTCCTGATGTAGGGAATAGTGTTTGAAGGCAAATTATCAATCGGAAACCATTTCATTTCATCACATTTTTCTGGCTCAGTATTTTCTGGCTTTTTACTCCAGCTTCAAATTAGAAAAAAGAGATCAGCTCTTATATCTTTTTCTTTCCTATGCATTATATGTACAAGTGTTATGTCTTTTGGTCTGATAATGACACCTGTTTCCTCATTTATCTCCCTACACGCCGCAAAAGTTATCGATTCTTCGTCTTCGACATGCCCTGCGGGTAGACCGTAATTCCCGTCTTCATATCCAGTATTCCATCTTCTCAAAAGAAGAATCTTATTACTTTTTATGAAGAACCCATATACTGAGACAATCATCTTAAATCTATCCATATGTGAATTACACTAGGAGTTGATTATTCTGATAATAAGTTCCAACATAGTCAACTAGTGCCAGCCAGTAAGAAGTGGAAAATAGTTACGATTTTCAACCACCAACTTAAAGGACAAGAAATAATTCCCTCAATTAATTGTCCGAAGATCGGTATCAGTGCAACAAAATGTAGACAAAGCTCGAGCCTATCTTGTTACAAATTAAGCAGCAGTTCCCGAGTTTACAATTAATTAAAAATCGTGAGAATCCGCAATCATCTTGCCTCCATCTATCACAATTGTCTGCCCATTGACATAAGAAGAATCTACACTAGCCAAGAATGATGCAACCCCGGCAATTTCTTCAACTTCACACACTCTCTTCATTGGGTACTGTTTAGAAATTTCCAAATACCATTTTTCTAATTCTTCGGACGTTCTATTGTTTTCGGAGTTAGCAATCTTTACAAAACCTGGACAAATAGCATTTGCTCTAATTTTTGGGGCAAAATCTACAGCAATAGTCCTCGTTAGCGCATTTATGGCTGCCTTAGATACAGAATAAACACTAAAATTTGGCAGGGCATTAAAAGCGGCTATTGAGGATATGTTAATTACTGTCCCTCCCCCAGACTCCAACATTAAGGGAAGTGAATATTTGGACATCTTAAAATATCCGTTTAAGTTAACGTCGAGAGTTTTTTTCCATTCTTCTTCTGTAATATCAACAATATTTTTTGACATTTCAACGCCGTACCTTGCAACACAATTTACTAAACAACTTAGTTCCCCAAAACTTTCCTTAGTGGATTTAATAATCTTTTGAACTTCTTCCGTTACAGTTACATCTGCTTTGATAAACATTCCTTCCCCGCCAGCATTTTTAATTAGCTCAACAGTCCGATTACCCATCTCACCCGAATCAACGACAACCACCCTAAAACCATCTTTCGCTAAACGAATAGATATTGCACCACCGATAGAAGAACCACCAGTTTTATAACCCATTGCCCCACCAGCCACTATAGCCACCCTTTTTGTGTTAACCATACTGATATTGTATCAAAAAACCAGCCCACTGATTTCTTCGAAAATATATTGTTAAGAGTACAGGCTATCCTCATTCGTTAGCAATTCTTAAAGCCAGATTCTTGGCTGGCAACAAATCTTGCTGGTCAACACAGTTTTCGAAAGTCACCCTCTGTGATATACTTTTCCAGTGGGAAAGATTGTGAAAAAAGATACATTTCCGGAAAACAAAATTCCAGAAATCATAAAAGGGAAATCCCACCCCAAAGCTGCCCTCTTTGTAGCCATATTTATAATTGTCGCAGCCATTTTCTTTTCCCTGGGAAGATCATCTATTGTCAATAATCAAACTCCACCCAAGAAACCCAATCCATCATCCTCCCCCACCATTTTTTCCCCAACGCCTTCATCGTTCATTCAGAATTCTTCTCAAAAAAATAATTGCAAGAAAGACTCAGATTGTGAGAATCAAACCGGCTGCGCTAACTGCCAAATCCTGTGTGAAAAAGGTAAATGTCTTGCCACCAAAAAAACCCAGGGAGACCAAAAAACCTGTTATAAAAATTCCGACTGCGACATTGGTATCCAGTGTCAGGATGGACCCAAAGGCGTGGCTAGCTGTTTCATAAGGCGCTGTGAATTCAACCGCTGCCAGACATATTCATTCATTGAGTAGCCAGAATCAATTAACAAACACAATCCATGTGACAGACGACAGACAAATAGACGATCTCCCCACCGCAGATTACAGCACTGAATCCAGGAAACAGCGAAGAGTCATTGGCCAAAAATCCGCCGTCAGTTCAGTAGATCGAGGCGATTTGATAGATATGATCAGAATGAGAATGATCGATCGCGACCCGGAAATCAAAGCAAAAATGGCCGAGACAGAAGCAGATCAAACCGACCAGGAACTCTTCAGTTGGATTAAAGGCAACAGAAACGAGGTCCTTTTCGCCATCCGCGGTTCAGAGGGAGTAGAAGGCGAGGAAAGAGGTGAATTACAAGGCTGGGTTCAAGTCTACGATCTTGACCCGCCGCAATCGGCAGGCTTGAGAAATCTGGAAATTGTCCCGGCATCCGTCAAGCCATCCGAAATTTTTGAAATCAGCTATGCCAAACTTCCCGGCGCCCCAGAAGGCCAGATCGCCAGTGGAGTCCGCCAAGCTCTATTAATGCTTCCTCACGAACTAGAACAGAGGGACCGCAGAAGAACAGCTTCTTACAAAACTGAGCCTTTTATAGTCGCCTTTATCGACCTCAAAGAAAATCCCGAATCCGCCCTGGTGGTCGAAAGAGCCGGATTTGTAAAAAAGGGGGAGATGAAATACGAATCCGGGGATGACCACAACCACGCTGTCTACGTCCTGGATTGGGCAAAACTTTACCGGATACTCCACGAAGGCGTGTTACCTAATACCACAGCCGCCAATCGATGATCAAATTGTACCTAGCTTTCCTTTTAGTTGAAATAATCGTTATATATTTGCTTTCCCGCTCTCTCACCAGCAAAATTTTCCTGCTCCTTTACCGGTCAACGAAAAACAAACAAAAGTCAGCCCTTTTATTCGCTCTCATTTTCCTTCCCGGTACGTTTATCCACGAATCCGCCCATTTTCTCGCCGCCCTCTTTCTCCTGGTTCCAGTCTGGCAAATGGAACTAGTTCCCCAGTTCGACGAAAAGACCCAATCCCTCAAATTGGGCAGCATCCCCATCGGCAAGACAGACATGGTTCGTCGCTTTCTAATCGGTGTAGCCCCCTTCATATTGGGAACTTCTCTCGTTTTTTTCTTTCTCCAGTTTGCCATAGACAACCAACTCCTGACCCAGCCCCTGCCGGTAGCTATCCTGACCCTATTCCTCTTTCAAATCACAAATACCATGTTCTCAAGCAAAGAAGACCTTCATGGTTTTATAGAGTTGACTACTCTTCTACTGGTCTTGTATCTGGTCTGGATTTTGCTTCGCATAAAATTTCCCATCCTTGATTTTAAATTTAACCTGGACATTATCCCCCCCGGAAAATTTATCGAGTTTCTAAAAACCGCAACTGTCCTTCTCCTTCCTCCTTTAATTCTCGATCTTCTTCTTTTGACCCTCACCTCCAGCCTGTTAAATAGGCCCATAAGAGAAAGACCTCTTCTACCATAGCCCCCCCACCAGACAGTTGATTTATCTCTAGCCATCTGCTACAATAGATCGCCATGGTCGTTCCTCGCTTCAGATTCGTCGCCCAGGAGGAGTCCCCGACATTCGGGCACTTTATCCTAGAGCCTCTGGAAATAGGCTTCGGGCACACCCTCGGTAATTCCTTGCGCCGTGTACTATATACCTCTCTTTCAGGATCAGCCATTACCAGTATCAAAATAGATGGCGCAAAGCACCAATTCTCTGCTCTCCCCGGACTAAAAGAAGATATCGTAGAACTTATTCTCAACATAAAGCAGATCAGAGTTCGTTACCAGGGAGATTCTCCTGCCACCATGTCCCTGTCTGTCAAAGGTCCCAAGGAAGTAAAAGCCAAAGACATCGAAACCTCAAATGGAATCGAGATCACCAGCCCCGAGCAGTTACTGGGAAATCTGGCCAAAGACGCAAAACTAAATATTGAATTCACGGTTGAAAAAGGTCTTGGCTACTCGCCCGCCGAGGACAGGAAAAGTGACTCTCTCGGTGTTATCCCGGTAGACGCCAAATATGGCCCGGTAATAATGGTCAACTATTCAGTAGCCGCTACTCGTGTCGGTAGAGTTACTAATTTTGACAAGCTCATTCTAGAAGTCACAACCGACGGAACCATTACCCCCAGTCAAGCAGTCAAAGACGCGTCCCAGATATTGGTTAATTTCTTTAATCAAATTATTACCCCCACGGCCGAGCCCTCGTCAGATGTCAAAGACGACTCACTCCTTCTGAAAAATGATTCATATCGACTCACAGTCGAGGAACTAGACCTTCCCACCAGAATCGCCAACGCCCTAAGAAAGGGTGGATTCGAGATTGTCTCAGATCTGGTCAAGTCACCGAAGAAAGAAATCGCCAAAGTTAAAAATCTGGGAGTCAAATCAGTCAAAATAATAGAAGCTGCACTGCGCGAAAAAGGCATCGAGCTTACCGAATAATCCCTCCGCCCAAAATAAAAGAAATAATAAGCTTCTGCCGTATCGAATCCGATACACAATATCAAACATATGCTTCAAATTGGCAGAGATTTCGATGAACGCAAAGCCCTACTTAGAGGGCTGATAAACGCGCTTATCAGAAACCTAACAATCGAAACCACCGAAGCCAAGGCAGACGCAATCAAGGGTTTAGTAGATAAATTAATCACCCAGGCCAAAAAGGCCAATCTTCATGCCACTCGCCTTATCGAATCATTTCTAATCGACCAGGACAATGTGGGGAAATTGATAAAGGAGATTGCCCCATCTTTGAAAGAAAGAACCAGCGGCTATCTCAAAATCACAAAACTTGGCAGAAGAAAAGGAGACAACGCGATGATAGTAAAAGTGGGGTTTTCCAACAAAATCGAAAAAGCTGCAAAGCCCGCTCCCATTCCCTTAGCTACCAAAGCCTCCGAGCCTAAAAAGTCTCAAGTCAAGCAGCCCGTCAAAAAAACTAAAAAACTAGCTAAACCCTCCCGTCAAGGCCGACCCAGTAAATCAAAATAAGCGGATGAAAAAAACCTACTCCCCTACCCCCAAAGACTTCAAACCCTCATGGCACCTAATCGACGCCTCGGACAAAATTTTGGGCAGGCTAGCAAGCGAAATTGCCCCTCTTTTGATGGGCAAACACAGACCTGTCTATTCGCAGCATATGTTATTGGGTGACCACGTAGTGGTTATCAATGCGGTAAATGTCAAAACCACGGGTCGAAAAGAGAAACAAAAAATTTACTACCGCCACTCAGGTTATCCAGGTGGACTGAAAACCAAAACCCTAAGCGAACTCAAGAAGGAACAGCCCGAGAAGATAATCATTCATGCCGTATCAGGCATGTTGCCCCACAACAAGCTTCACGATCGGATGTTGAAAAACCTGCATGTATACAAAGATTCTCGTCACCCGTATACCAAGCAAGCCTCAAGCTGAAATCATGACCACGAAATTAAGTTATTTATATGGCATCGGCCGGCGCAAAACCACTTCTGCCAGAGTCAGACTCTACAAAGGTAAAAGCGAAAATCTCATCAATGGCCTCCCTGCAACCCAAGTATTCCCAGGTCCAATCCTTTCCTCCAGAATAACCACTCCACTCGAGGTCACCAAAACTCTGGGTAAATACTATTTCACAGCTAGAATATTGGGAGGTGGTAAAACTGGATGGCTGGGAGCTCTAACCCTCGGCTTAAGCAGAGCTTTAATTATCGAAAACCCCGAGTTCAAACCCATTCTCCGCCAGCACGGCTTTATCACCCGAGACCCCAGGGAAAGACAGCGCAGGATGATTGGAACCGGAGGAAAAGCCCGCCGTAAAAAGCAGTCTCCCAAACGCTAAAAATCCCTCCCATTCTATTCAATTCCTCCTCACCACTTTCGTTTTTTCCTCAACGCCGAAGCAATAATTCTGTCCAGAAGATCAGGGAAGGAGATGCCAATTGCCAGAGCAGCCTGGGGATACAAACTTGTCTCGGTCATCCCGGGTATCGTATTAGTCTCAAGGACATAAATATCCCCGTCCGAGACGATCATATCAGTCCGGGACATACCAGAACATCCGATTATCTTGTGTGCGGCAAGCGCAGTATCTTTGATCCTCCCGACAACTCCTCTTGGCAAGAGTGGGGGAGTAATTTCTTCAGTCGCTCCAGGAGTATATTTCGCATAATAATCAAAAAACTCCGATTCTTTAGGAATAATCTGTATCGGTGGCAATGCGATAGGTTCTTTATCTCCACCCTCATCCAGCACAGCGCAAGTCACTTCCGCGCCAATAATATATTCTTGTGCGAGAACAGTATCATCATATAAAAACGCCAACTGCATCGCATTCTCCAAACCGTCAATTTTTTTGACAATAGTTATGCCAACGCTTGAACCGCAGTTTAAGGGCTTAACGACACAAGGAAGTAAAACTTTCTCGCTTACCTCCATTATTATTTTTTCTTTCTCTCGCCTCCATTGTTTATTAAAAAAACTCATGTACTTCGGAACTTTAAGGCCATGAAACGCAAAAAGCTCACCAGACTTTAGTTTATCCATGGCAAGAGCGCTCGCCAGCACCCCCGAACCAGTATATGGAACTCCAGCCAGCTCCAAAAACCCTTGCACCGTGCCGTCCTCGCCATATGTTCCGTGCATGGCGATGAAAACAACATCAGTGCCCCTTTCAGATTTTAATTTATTGATAGCGTTTCCTGTTTCCAAAACCACCAAATTTTTTCTGTTCTGTTTTTCACTACCGCCAAGGAATTTTTTTTCTGCCGGAGGCAAAAGCCACTTCCCCTCTTTAGTAATAGTAACCGGCATTAAATTGTATTTACTTTTGTCAAGTGCAGCTAAAATTACCTTTGCGGTTGCCAGAGACACGTCATGTTCTGCGGAAGGCCCTCCTGCCAGAACTACCACGTTAAGTTTTCTATTCATCGCAATCAACCATTCCCAAAGACTATCCGAAAGGACAGCTCTCTCTTTTGGTCGCATTGAAGCGAACAACCTTGAACTAGTTACCGAATCTATTTTATCACATTGGAAACTAATAAACTTTGACGAAAAAAGTATAATCCTCAATCCCAACAACGTGTTCCAAGACAGAAATAGCATGGGGTTTGTATACAGCTATTGATAATGAAGTCATGGCTTGAACTAATATGAAGGCAGACAAACTAACATTAAAACAGCGCAAATGGTTAGAAATTTACCTTGAAACCGGTAATGCAACCGCGGCAGCACGCCGTGCTTACAATTGCAACGAACGTAGCGCAAGGCAAATAGGCTACGAAAACATGACAAAACTTGACTTTACGGACGTTTTAGAAGCCCATGGCGCTACTGCAGCAATGCTTGTGAAGTTAATTGTGGAAGGTGCTAAAGCAACAAAATTGATTAAAGACAAAGAAGTCCCCGATTGGGAAGCAAGGCACAAATACTTAATAACCATTCTGCGCTTAAAAAATATGTACCCACAAACGGAAGTCACGAATAACAACGCCGAAGAACCAATTCGTATTGTTTTCCAAGACCCATTTCAAGACCCAACGCCAAGCCCACAAATTGACAGCAGTAGTCACAATTTGATAACATAATGTTGCTACAATTAAGTAGCAAGGTTAAGTTAATTAGCTTCATAGAACGCTTTAAGCAGTCCGAAGCAAGTCGCAACGGCTGCTTTTTTATTTGTCCAAAAAGCGTCTATGAAGAAACGTTTCAAAAGAAAACTAAACGTAGTTCCTACAAAACCGAACCCCGGTTACGCTCCTATTCCTCAAAATCCAACGGAACGGATAATTCAACTTGTTACACTTATGGCTTCGGTGAAAACCGATACAGAAGACGCGAAACTAAATGCTACAACCATTTCCGACAACAATGGCAGAAGAATAAACCTATAAATAATTGTACGAACATACGATTTTTTATAGGTTTAGCTGTTCTTTTTTGATATACTTACCTACATGTTTAGGTACTTTTCTACGTTTACAACCGGTTTTAAGGAAGTTATCAAAGAAGCATTACTCCATACCTTAAAAGGTACACAAATAGAACTTTTAGAAGACGGATTAGTTCTTTATAAAACCAACGCTTCTATTGAACAAATACAGAGACTTCGCTTTCTAAATAATAGTTTTGTTGTTATTAAATATTTCAAGGGACTAGGACAAACACCTACCAAACAAATGATTAAAGGTGTGCTTAATGACCCAAACCTACAGAATACAATCGGTAGGATTGCACCAAAAAGACGAACAACTTTTAGGGTTATTATCAAAGAAGACAGAATTATAGCTATAGACAAAAACATACTTGGGAAACTTGAACATAAAATTTCCCAAGTTAATCAACTTGTAGTAAATAGAACGCTACCACAAACTGAATTTTGGTTTTTAACAAGAAGAGAGGGGTTTGGTTTGTTTGGTATGCGTATTACAAAACGCCCTAATTACGAAAAAACCCTTGAAAAAGGTGAACTATATCCGGAATTCGCCAATATTTTATGCTTAATTTCGGAACCTTCCCAAAATGATGTGTTTTTAGACCCATTTAGCGGGTGGGGGTCAATCCCACTTCAACGGGTTTTATCGTTTCCCTACAAACAAGTATTCGCCGGTGATAACGACCCGAAATTAGTTGATAAGTTAAGGAATAAAACGAGGAAGCTACAAAACAGAATAATATTAGGTCGTTGGGACGGGTTAAGCTTAACAACCTTTAATAATAATTCTGTAAGTAAAATTATTACTGACCCGCCATGGGGTTTGCATTCCGGTAAAGAACTAAACCTTCCTAAATTTTATTTGGATATGCTTAATGGATTCCACCGAGTTCTTCAAGTAAATGGGTTTGCTGTTATTTTGGTGGCAAAAAAGGAACTTTTTGAGGAAGTATTAGCTAACCTAACTAACAAGTTTGTCCTAATAGTTAAATACGATACGTTGGTTTCCGGACAGAAAGCAGCAGTCTATAAACTACGTAAACTATGATTACCGAAAATGATAATGATTTAGACATAACAAAACTAAAGTATGTTTTATATGCCCGTAAATCCACCGATGACCCCGAACGGCAAGTGCGTTCCGTTGAAGACCAAATAGTGGAATGTGAACAATTAGCTATTCGGTTAGGCATACACCTTGTCAAACCCCACATAATTGAAAAGAAGTCCGCTAAAAGACCCGGTCAAAGGCCATTGTTCCGACAAATGGTAAATGACATCAGAAAGGGCGTGTACGACGGCATAGTGGCATGGAACCCGGATAGGTTGGCAAGAAACATGAAGGAAGGCGGGGAAATTATTGATATGGTGGACGAAGACTTAATAAAGGATATGCGCTTTGTCACCCACCACTTTTCAAAAGACGCAAATGGCAAAATGCTTTTAGGCATGGCATTTGTTTTGTCAAAGCAGTATTCGGACAAATTATCACAAGACGTGACAAGGGGTTTGCACCGCAAAGTAGAAGAAGGCAAATCACATATCCCAAAGCACGGCTATATTAAAGACGAAGAAGGGTTGTATAGACCGGACGGCAGAAATTTTGAATTGATTTGTGAAGCGTGGGCAATGCGTAAAGAAGGCACATCGTTGGAACAAATAGAAGAATACCTTGATAAGGAAGGCTACCAACGAATAATTAAAACGTCCGGCAAACCGGTTAAACTTACCTTCAAACGGTTAAGCGACTTGTTCAAAGACCCGTTCTACTACGGTTTACTTATCCAAGGTGCGAAGCAAATTGATTTACGCGAAGTGTACGAATTCAAACAAGCAGTTACGGAAGCAGACTACAACCAAATTCAACAACTCTTCTATAACAAAACCAAGCCATACAGAACGCGACGGTTAAGTTTCTATCCGCTTAAACTAATGCTTAAATGTAGCTTTTGCAACAGAAATATGGTGATTGCGCCTTCAACGGGTTCAACAAAACGGTACTTGAACGCAAGGTGTGATAACAAATTTTGTTTGCGCAAGAAGAAATCAATCCGCATGATAAATGTATTTAACTTCATTTACGACTTCTTGGACAAAGGGCTTAATTTTACGGAAAAGGATTACAACGACTACTACAAGGGAATGACAAAGTACTCTGAAGCCAAACAACAAAAAATTCAAATTGAAGTCCATAGTAAGCAAGCAATTTTGCGCAACATTGATATTGAAGTCCGCGAACGTGCGTTAAAGGTATTGGATTTTGAAAAGTCATCAACCGTACGGAAGGTAAACGAAGACAAAATCGCCGAACTAGAAGACCAAAAAGAACAATTGAAGGAACAAATAGCCAAGTTGCAACAGCAAATAGCAGAACCGGAAAAGGATATGCTAACGTTAGAAGAATTCTTGAACTTATCAAAAAATGCCGCCGCGGTGGTCAAATCGGGCGACGCAATCATTAAAGACCAAATTTGCCGTTTAATTTTCTTGAACTTTACTGTTGATGAAGCGAAAGTGGCGTCATATGAACTAAAAGAGCCATTTACCACCCTACTAAAACACCGTAGTTTGTCATTTGGTCGCAATTACTGAACGAAGCTCGAACCTATTTTGAACGAAACTCCGACTGATTGCCGCGCTTCGCGCGGCAGAAACTGAACGCTCGGGCGGGCAAAAAGGAAGGGGGT
>Ga0209542_10018664_pt1 | contig 11201 bp, 12 predicted proteins | sample RifCSPhighO2_01_FD_184028 | JGI IMG/M metagenome (GOLD analysis project Ga0209542, IMG submission 184028) | Soil microbial communities from Rifle, Colorado - Rifle CSP2_plank highO2_0.1 (SPAdes) (version 2) | ecosystem: Environmental > Terrestrial > Deep subsurface > Rock core/Sediment ...
GGCTCGAATAGTTTTTAGTCCGGTCGGGAATTGAGCGATCCCGCCACGCGCCGGGACGGGGCGCCACAAGATGTGTGGAACTATATGTTCCGCATGGCGGTAGCGTGTCAAAATACAGGCTTTAACATGGGAATTCACAGAAAATGAAAATACTTGTCACAGGGGCCGCCGGTTTTATCGGTTCCACGCTCGCGCTCAGGTTGCTGGAGCGGGGCGATACGGTGTGCGGCATCGATAATATGAATGACTATTACGATGTCCGGCTGAAGGAAGCGCGCCTCCAGCGCATAAAGGACCATCACCATTTCGAATTCCAGAAGCTCGATATCATCGATCGGGAAGCAATGGCGGAGCTTTTTCAAAAACAAAAGTTCGACGCCGTGATGCATCTGGCGGCCCAGGCAGGCGTGAGATATTCGATCACTAATCCTCAAACCTATATTGACGCCAATCTGGTTGGATTCGGCAACATTCTCGAAGGCTGTCGCCACAGTGGCGTGAAACACCTGGCGTTCGCCTCCTCGAGCTCGGTTTACGGGGCCAACACCAAGCTGCCGTTTTCCGAGCATGACAATGTCGATCATCCCGTGTCGCTTTATGCCGCCACCAAGAAGGCCAATGAGTTAATGGCGCATTGTTACTCTCATCTTTACGATCTGCCCTGTACCGGTTTGCGATTCTTTACGGTTTACGGGCCATGGGGCCGTCCGGACATGGCGCTGTTCAAATTTACCAAAGGGATACTGGAAGGCGATCCCATCCCCGTCTTCAACCACGGGAAAATGATCCGCGATTTCACTTATATCGATGATATTGTCGAGGGGGTCGTCCGGGTGATTGACCACCCGGCTTCGCCCAATCCGGGCTGGTCGGGCAAGACCCCCGATCCGGCCACGAGCTATGCCCGGTACCGCATCTATAATATAGGCAACAACCAGCCGGTGGAGTTGATGCGCTATATCGAAGTCTTGGAAAAATGCCTGGGAAAAAAGGCAAAACTTCAAATGCTGCCGATGCAAGAAGGGGATGTGCCTGCGACATCCGCCAATGTCGAGAGCCTCGAGAATGACGTAGGCTTCCGGCCGCGCACTTCCGTCGAGCAAGGTGTCGCCCGCTTTGTAGAGTGGTACAAGTCATATCACCGTGTCGCCTGATATCTCCTCGATCTTGTCTTGAACAAAGCCGTCAGATAACGGATGAAAATCAATCCGGTCATACTTTCAGGCGGCTCGGGCACGCGTTTGTGGCCGCTTTCGCGCGAGCAATACCCCAAGCAGTTGCTCAGTCTTCTGGGTGAAAGAACCCTGTTGCAGCAAACGGTTACCCGTCTGGACGGCATGGAGCATGTCGCCGACTCCCTGCTGGTGTGCAACGAGGAGCATCGTTTTCTGATCGCCGAGCAACTGCGAGCGCTTGATAAGACGCCGGCTGACATCATTCTGGAACCGGTCGGGCGCAACACCGCGCCGGCCCTGACGCTGGCGGCGCTCGCGCTCCAGAAGGCCGCGCCGGACGAGGCGCTGATGCTGGTGATGCCGGCCGACCATGTCATACAGGACATCGGTGAATTTCATTCCGCCGTTAAAGAGGGAGCCATCCTGGCGGAGAGAGGGCGTCTGGTTACTTTCGGCATCGTGCCTACGGCACCGGAAACCGGATACGGTTATATAAAGAAAGGAAGCAATAACAATGTCGCGGCGTTTGTGGAAAAACCCGACGCCGAAACCGCCGGCCGCTATATGGCCTCGGGCGAGTATTTATGGAACAGCGGCATGTTCATGATGCTTGCCTCGGTCTGGCTCGATGAGTTGAAGCGGTTTCATCCGGCCATGTTCGAGGCATGCAAAGCGGCATACGAACAGGGCCGGCGCGATGGCGATTTCTACCGGGTCAATGCCCAGGCGTTCGGAAGCTGCCTGTCCAACTCGATCGATTACGCTGTCATGGAGGAAACCGATCGTGCCGCTGTGGTTTCACTGAATGCCGGTTGGTCCGATATCGGCGCCTGGTCGTCTTTATGGGAAGCCTCGGTGAGGGACGAGCAGGGAAACGTCGTCCAAGGCGACGTTTATGCGCATGAAACGCGGAACGCGCTGTTGATTTCCCAACACCGGTTTCTCGCGGCGGTGGGACTTGATGATATTATTGTTGTGGAAACACCCGACGCCGTGCTGGTCGTACACAAGGATCACGCGCAAAACGTCAAAGAGGTGGTCAACCGCCTCAAGCAGGAGAAACGCAGCGAGTATCGGACGCATCGTCGGGTATACCGCCCCTGGGGATATTACGAGGGCATCGACGCGGGATCGCGTTTTCAGGTGAAACGCCTGATGGTCAAACCCGGCGCGGCGTTGTCGTTGCAGATGCATCACCATCGCGCCGAGCACTGGGTGGTGGTCAAGGGAACGGCACGGGTGACGAAGGGAGAGGAGGTTTTCATGCTCACGGAAAACCAGTCCACCTACATTCCGCTGGGCACGACGCACCGGCTGGAAAATCCAGGCAACATACCGCTCGAAATCGTCGAGGTGCAATCCGGAAGCTATCTCGGCGAGGATGATATCGTGCGATTCGAAGACAAATACAACCGGACTAAATGAAAATGGCGAAAAAAGCGCTGATCACCGGCATTACCGGACAGGACGGGGCCTACCTCGCCGAGTTTCTGTTGAAAAAAGGCTACGAGGTTCACGGCATCAAGCGCCGGACTTCGCTGTTCAATACGGATCGCATCGATCACCTGTATCAGGACCCGCACGTGAAGGGCCGCAAATTTGTCCTGCACTATGGCGATATGACCGATTCCAGCAGTCTGATACGCATCGTGCAGCAGGTCCAACCACAAGAGATCTACAATCTCGCGGCGCAGAGCCATGTTGCCGTATCCTTCGAGGAACCGGAGTACACGGCGGATTCCGATGCGCTCGGGGCATTGCGCCTGCTCGAAGCAATACGAATACTGGGGCTGGAAAAGAAGACCCGCTTCTACCAGGCTTCGACTTCCGAGTTGTATGGCAAAGTGCAGGAGATACCGCAACGGGAAACCACGCCTTTTTATCCGCGCTCACCGTATGCCGTGGCGAAGCTTTATGCCTACTGGATCACAGTGAACTACCGTGAATCCTATGGCATGTATGCGTGCAACGGAATCTTGTTTAATCACGAATCACCCATTCGCGGCGAGACCTTTGTCACCCGCAAAATCACGCGCGCGCTGGCGCGTATCCGTTTGGGGTTGCAGGACTGTCTTTATCTCGGCAACCTCGATGCCAAGCGTGACTGGGGCCATGCCCGGGACTATGTCGAGGCCCAGTGGCTGGTTCTGCAGCAGGACAAGCCGGAAGACTTTGTCATCGCCTCGGGCGAGCAGTACAGTGTGCGCGACTTTGTCAACGCAGCCGCCAAGGCGCTGGGCATGGAAATTGAGTGGCGCGGCAAGGGGATGAAGGAAACGGGAGTGTTTCGTACCTTCGACGGCAAGGGCAAGGGCGGTCCGCGCCAGGGTCAGGTGGTCGTGCGGGTTGATTCGCGTTATTTCCGCCCGGCGGAAGTGGAAACTCTCTTGGGAGATCCGACCAAGGCAAGGAAGAAACTCGGCTGGAAGCCCAGGGTGAAATTCCACCAGTTGGTGGAAGAAATGGTGCGCGAAGATCTGAAGGCGGCGGAGCGCGATGAACTGGTCAAACGCCACGGTTACTCCACTTACGATTATCACGAATAGTATATGAAACCCGATAGCAAAATTTATGTGGCAGGTCACCGTGGGCTTGCGGGTTCCGCAATTGCGCGTCGCCTAATGGCGGGAGGTTACTCAAATATTGTCCACCGTACCCACGCCGAGCTTGATCTCACTGATCAGAAAACGGTAAGAGCTTTTTTTGAATCCGAAAAACCCGAATACGTCATTTTAGCGGCGGGTAAAGTTGGCGGGATTTATGCCAACAATACTTATCGAGCCGAATTTATCTATCAGAATTTAATGATGGAATGTAATGTGATACATGCATCTTTTGAACATGAGGTTCAGAAGCTCTTATTTTTAGGATCAAGCTGTATTTATCCGAAACATGCCCCTCAGCCGATGAAGGAAGAGCACCTCCTTTCAGGGGTGCTGGAACCTACTAATGAACCTTATGCCATCGCCAAGATTGCTGGCATTAAAATGTGCACCTCTTACAATCGTCAATACGGCACAGATTTCATGAGCGTCATGCCGACCAATCTTTATGGGCCGGGTGACAACTATGATCTCAATAATTCCCATGTGCTGCCGGCACTCATCCGCAAGATACATGAGGCCAAGACGCAAGGTGCCAAGGAGGTAATCGTGTGGGGCAGTGGCGCACCCAAGCGCGAGTTTCTTTACAGCGACGATTTGGCGGATGCCTGTGTTTTCCTGATGGAAAAATACAACGCCTCTGATGTGGGCGAGTTTGTGAATATCGGTGTGGGCAGAGAAATAACTATCCGTGAACTGGCTGAGTTGGTTGCGGATGTCGTCGGTTTCCGGGGGATGCTGGTGTTTGACGGCTCAAAACCCGACGGCTCACCCCGCAAGTTACTCGATATTTCGCGCTTGCAAGCGCTGGGCTGGCGGGCCAAAACCGGTTTCCGGGAAGGCATCACCAAGGCGTATTCAGATTTTTTGCAGAACGTGGCCGAGGTCGCTTAGAACAATAATATGCGAAATATGACCCGCAAGCGCATCCTCGTAACCGGTGGCGCCGGTTTTCTGGGATCACACCTGTGCGAGCGTCTGCTCGCTGATGGCCATGATGTATTGTGCGCGGACAATTTTTTCACCGGCACCAAGGACAACATCTTGTGCCTCATGGGTAACCCGCACTTTGAGGTGTTGCGTCACGATGTGACCTTTCCGCTTTACGTCGAGGTGGATGAAATCTACAACCTGGCGTGTCCGGCTTCCCCCATTCATTATCAATTCGACCCGGTACAGACGACAAAGACCAGTGTGCACGGGGCCATTAACATGCTGGGGCTGGCCAAGCGCATCAAGGCCAAGATTTTTCAGGCCTCAACCAGTGAAGTCTATGGCGATCCCAAAGTGCATCCACAGCGAGAGGATTATTGGGGACACGTCAATCCTGTTGGCCTGCGTTCCTGTTACGACGAAGGCAAACGCTGCGCTGAAACACTTTTCTTCGACTATCGTCGGCAGCACAATCTGCGAATCAAGGTGGCGCGGATTTTCAACACCTACGGTCCGCGCATGCACCCGAACGACGGTCGTGTCGTGTCGAATTTCATCGTTCAGGCCCTGAAAGGGGAGCCGATCACGATTTACGGCGACGGTAAACAAACGCGTTCGTTCTGCTACGTGGACGATCTGGTCGAGGGATTCGTTCGGTTGATGAGTACGACGGACGATTTCACCGGACCGGTGAATCTTGGAAACCCCGGCGAGTTCACCATACTCGAACTGGCGGAAAAAGTGATTGCCTTGACCGGTTCGAAATCAAAGCTTGTTTTCAAGCCGCTTCCGAGCGATGACCCGATGCAGCGCTGTCCGGATATCACGCTTGCCAAGCAGCAATTTGGATGGGAACCCGCGATTGACATCAGTAACGGGTTGACCAAGACGATTGGTTATTTCAAATCTTTGTCGCGGATATAATGCGGCCACAGAATGCTGATTGTCTCTCGATAACGTGTTTGCGACACCCATAACAGAGCGACCTTTCGTTTATCGTCCCGAAAATGACCGGTGCGATTGAGGAAAAGAGGATAATGCCGGCGTAATGGGCGACGTCAAAAAGGGCTGGCCTGAAGTCAGGGATATACACACGATCATCTTTGATTTTGATGGCGTGTTCACTGATAACAAGGTATATGTGTCACAGGACGGACAGGAGCATGTTCGATGCGACCGCGCCGATGGTTTGGCGCTGGATTTCCTCAGGCGATATCGCGATCGGAGGCAGCCCGGCCTGGACTTTTTTATCGTATCGACGGAACGGAATCCCGTGGTGGAGGCGCGCGCACGGAAATTAAAACTGGCCTGTAAGCATGGGGTCGGTGATAAGCTTTCCTTTATCACGGAATATCTCCGTACCCGCTTTCCTGACAATGCCGATCCTTTCAGCGGACTGGTTTACCTGGGAAACGATCTTAACGACCTTCCGGTTATTATGCGGGCGGGTTTTTCCGTTGCGCCCCATGACGCTCATCCCAAGGTAAGACAGGCGGTTTCGGTTGTATTGGCGGAAAGCGGGGGCAATGGATTCGTCCGTGCAGTGATTGAGAAATTATTGAGCATTGATGATATGACGCAGGAGGAATTGCATGAGCTTGTTTTTGATCGCTGAAGTTGGAATCAATCACAACGGCGACATCGAAATCGCCAAGCAGCTGATCGATGTCGCTGCCGACTCGGGCGCCAACGCTGTCAAGTTTCAGAAACGCGCTCTCGATAAGGTGTATACGAAGGAATTTCTCGACTCGCTCCGTGAAAGCCCCTGGGGGACTACCCAGCGACATCAAAAGGAGGGCCTGGAATTCAATTATGAACAATATCAGGAGATCGGTCGTTACTGCAGGCAAAAGGGAATCAAATGGTTCGCCTCGGCATGGGATTTGGACAGTCAGCGATTTCTTCAGCGTTTTGATCTCGAATTCAATAAAATCGCCTCGGCTATGATCGTGTCCGAGGAATTGTTGCGTGAGGTTGCTTCGGAAGGGAAATACACGTTTATCTCGACAGGCATGAGCACGACCCGGGACATCGATCGTGCTGTCGATATTTTTACAAAAGCCGATTGTCCGTTCGAGCTTATGCACTGCGTGTCCACTTATCCCATGGCGGAAGAGGACGCCAACCTGTATCGAATCGTGAAGCTGCGTGAACGTTACGGGTGCAAAGTGGGGTACAGCGGGCACGAAGTCGGCTTGTCCATCTCGTATGCCGCTGTCGCTCTCGGCGCTACGTCACTGGAGCGGCATATTACCTTGAGCCGCGCGATGTACGGTTCCGATCAGTCGGCATCAGTGGAACCGGCCGGCTTCCGGCAGCTCGTGGGCGCCGTGCGTAAAATCGAAAAGGCCCTGGGTGACGGTGCGCTCGACATGAATCCCAAGGAAATGCCGGTGGCGAAAAAGCTCCGCGCGCATCTCGGCTGGGAATCCGATTCGCTGGAGGGTACTGTTTACAAGCATGGCAAGCCATGAGTTGTCCGTGACGGAATGTATCTGCCGTCGTTCCCGCGACAAGGGTGATTAAGGGATCTGCCGATGGGCGACATCGTTGCCATCATTCCTGCGCGCGGGGGTTCGAAGGGAATTCCGCGCAAGAACATCGCCGATCTTTGCGGAAAACCGCTGATAGCCTGGTCCATTCTCCAGGCGCGCGCGTCCCGCGGCGTTGATTCGGTCTGGGTGACCTCAGACAGTGCCGAGATCCTGGACGTGGCCGTGAGCCATGGTGCAAACCCCATCCGGCGTCCCGCCGAAATATCCGGGGATGAGGCCAGCTCTGAATCCGCGTGGTTACATGCCCTCGACACGATCGAAAGGGGCGGGACCAGGGTTGATCTCGCCATCGGCATGCAGGCGACGTCGCCTGTTCGCGAGCCATCCGACCTCGACATGGCGCTGGCGCAGTTCGAGCGCGAACGGCTCGATTCATTGTTGACCTGTTGCGAGGTGGAAGACTTTTTCATATGGCAGTATGGATTGGACGGTCAACCGATCGGAGTCAATCATGATTACAAGAATCGTGTACGGCGCCAGAATATTCAGAAACGTTATCTCGAGAACGGCTCGTTTTACGTGTTCAAACCCGACATGTTGCGCGCACAAGGCAACCGCCTTGCGGGAAAGATTGGAATATACGTGATGGAAAAACACAAAATGTTCCAGATCGATAACCCCCAGGATATCGTTCTTTGCCGGGCGATCATGCGCGGGTATGGCCTCGATAAATGAATATCGATAGCCTGTTCTCGCTTCGTGGCCGGGTTGCGCTGGTGAGTGGCGCTTCGCGCGGCATCGGTCTCGCCATTGCCCGTGGTTTCGCGCAGGCCGGGGCCACGGTGATTGGAATCGGAAGTTCTCCAGCGCCGGCCGAGGTGTTTACAAGTACGCTCTTCTACCGGCAGTGCGACATCACCGATCGGACGAAATTTCGCGCACTTTGCGATTTCCTGTTCAAGGAGCATGGCGGGCTGCACATATACCTGCATGCGGCGGGGATCGCCTTGCCTCATGCCGCGGATGCCGACGCGGAAGACAGCTTCGAGAGGACCATTGATGTTAATCTCAAGGCGGCGTATCGATGCTGTAACACGGTCAGCGCCTACATGAAGCGGGGGAATGGCGGATCGATCATCAATGTGACCAGCATCGGGTCTGAACTGGGTTTCCCGGGCAACCCCGGTTATGTAGCCTCCAAGGGCGGCCTGCGCATGTTGTCCAAGGCCCTCGCGCTTGACCTGGCCGACAAAAATATCCGGGTCAACAATCTCGCACCGGGTTATATCCATACCGCCATGACGGACAGCAGCTTTAGGGACCCCCAGCGTTACCAGGAACGGCTGCAACACACGATGCTCAAGCGCTGGGGGACGCCGGAGGATCTGATCGGCGCCGCCATATTCCTCGCTTCCGATGCCTCCGCCTATGTGACCGGACAGGATATTTTTGTGGACGGGGGATGGACTGCAAAAGGTCTGTGAAAGCACACAGCGCGTGAAGCAGATTGGTTTCATGCAAGGCCGGCTGTCACCGCTGGTGAACGCGAAGATCCAGGCGTTCCCCTGGAATTTCTGGCGCGAGGAGTTTTCTGCAGCGGAACGACACGGCTTCCGTCTGATGGAATGGACGCTCGACCAGGAGCGGTTATACGAAAATCCCCTGATGACGCGGGCCGGACGCGGTGAAATACTCCGCCTGATGGACGCTCACGGGATCGTCGTTGCTTCCCTGACGGGCGATTGTTTCATGCAGGCGCCATTCTACAAGGCGCAGGCAGCCGAGCGTAAGCAGCTTCTTCATGAGCTTCGAGAAATTGCGGATGCCTGTGCCGAGTTGGGGGTGCGTTTCATCGTGGTGCCGCTGGTAGACAATGGCCGGATCGAAAATCCGCGGCAGGAAGATATCCTGCACGCCGCTCTCGAGGCTCTGGTTTCGACATTGATGCAGGCCGGCATGAAAATCATTTTCGAATCCGATTTCCCTCCCGAAAAACTCAGGACATTTATCAGTTCATTCCCGAAGCAGACCTTCGGGATCAATTATGACATCGGCAACAGCGCCTCCCTCGGCTATGATCCCGTGGAGGAGATTACGACCTACGGCGCGTGGATCGACAACGTGCACGTCAAGGACCGCCGTCGCGGCGGGACGACGGTTCCGCTGGGAACCGGAGATGCGAAATTTTCCGAGGTATTTCAAACTCTCGCCGACATCGGCTACACGGGCAACTATATTCTGCAAACCGCGCGCGCGGCGGACAATGACCATGCGGGGGTGTTGTGCCGCTACCGCGATATGGTCGGGGCGTGGCTCGGACAGGTCCATCATGCATCTTGATCTTGCCGGTAAAACGGCCCTGGTAACCGGTTCCTCGAAAGGGCTCGGCAAGACCATCGCACAGGCCTTGCACGAGGAAGGCTGCAATGTGGTTCTGAACGGTCGCGAGGCCTCGACACTTGAGCATCTCTGCGCGGAACTCGGAGAGCGGGTCACCGCCATTGCCGCTGACGTTACTGATGCGAAGTCATGTCGTGACATGGTGATCGAGGCAGAGAAGCGCTTTGGAGAAATTGATATCCTGGTGTGCAACGTGGGAAGCGGCCGGTCCGTGCCGCCAGGGCGGGAGAACCCGTCTGAATGGCGCAGGATGCTGGACCTGAACCTCATGAGCACGACAAACATGGTCGAGGCTGCCACGGAGAGTTTGGCGCGGACCCATGGCGCGGTGTTATGTATTTCCTCGATCTGTGGTATCGAGGCCTTGGGTGCGCCGGTGACCTACTCGGCTGCCAAGGCCGCCCTGAATGCTTATGTGCGCGGCATGGCCCATCCCCTCGGACACCGTGGCATCCGGATCAATGCCATCGCCCCGGGGAATCTGGTTTTTGAAGGTTCGATCTGGGAAAGGAAGCTGAAGGAAGACGCCGTGGCGGTGGAACAGATGCTTGAATGCGAGGTCGCCTTGCGGCGTTTGGGCAAAGCCGAGGAAATTGCAGATTTTGCGTTATTTCTTGTTTCACCACGTTCCGCGTTTGCCACCGGAGCGGTTTATGTCGTTGACGGCGGTCAGACAAGGTCCTAGCGATATTTCATGGCCATGCTTGAAAACTTTGACCTTAACGGGAAGGTCGCGGTAATCACAGGAGGCGCGGGCCTGCTTGGGACCGAGCACGCGATTGCCTTGGCGCAGGCCGGAGCCGAGGTGGTGATTACCGATATTCAGGAAAATGCCGCGCGGGAAGTGGCGAGCCGTCTCGCCAGCCAGCATGGGCTGAGCAAGTGTCTGGGATTGGGCATGGATGTCACTGATGCGGATTCGATACGCCGCGCACAGGAAGAGCTGTTGGCGCGATACAAGGGGATACACATTTTAGTTAATAACGCCGCCGTTGACCCCAAGGTCAAGGAAGGAAATGTGCTGGTCGAGTCGTCGCGGTTCGAGAATTTCCCCCTCGAGCAATGGCATTACCAATTAGAGGTGGGATTAACCGGTGCATTTCTTTGCAGTCAGAAGTTCGGCGGATGGATGGCGTCCCACGGTGGCGGGGTGATCCTGAATATCGCTTCCGATCTTTCCGTGTTCGCGCCTGACCAGAGGATTTATCGAAAGGAAGGCCTGCCGGAGTCGCGGCAGCCGGTCAAGCCCGTGACTTATTCCGTCATCAAGACCGGGCTGATTGGCTTGACGCGCTATCTGGCCACCTACTGGGCCGATAAGAACGTCAGGGTGAACGCGCTTTCGCCCGGCGGCGTGTACGTCAATCAGCCGGAGGAATTCGTGCGCAAGTTGACCCACCTTATTCCCATGGGCCGGATGGCGCGCCGTGAGGAATACCGGGGCGCCGTGCAATTTCTCTGCTCGGATGCTTCGAGCTATATGACGGGACAGAATATTGTCATCGACGGTGGCCGCAGTGTATGGTGACGCAAGACGTCATGGCGATGGCCGGACATGCGCTGGCCGCACAGCTTGAAGACGGTAGGGTGTGGAC
>Ga0209542_10018665_pt1 | contig 11199 bp, 16 predicted proteins | sample RifCSPhighO2_01_FD_184028 | JGI IMG/M metagenome (GOLD analysis project Ga0209542, IMG submission 184028) | Soil microbial communities from Rifle, Colorado - Rifle CSP2_plank highO2_0.1 (SPAdes) (version 2) | ecosystem: Environmental > Terrestrial > Deep subsurface > Rock core/Sediment ...
AAGTGTGCATTAATGTGTCATCGTGTTCTACGATTTTTTCAATTAATTCAGCGCGGTATTTTTTCGCCTCTGCCAAAAATTCGGTCGGAATTTCTTTTTCTATAACTTTTTCGCCCATGTCACCTTCAAAGTAATAAGCTTTCATTTTGAGTAAATCCACCATCCCTTGGTGATTTTCTTCCAAACCAATGGGAATTTGCATTCGAACAGCATTTCGGGATAACCGATCTAAAATTGATTTATAGGAAAATTCAAAATTGGCGCCCATCCTGTCCAATTTATTGATAAAACAAAGCCGTGGCACTTTGCCGTCTTCGGCATAGCGCCAGTTGGTTTCGCTTTGCGGTTCCACGCCGGCTACGCCATCAAAGACCACTACGGCGCCGTCTAATACCCGCAAACTTCTCTTCACTTCGGCGGTGAAGTCAATGTGGCCCGGGGTATCAATAATATTAAAACGAACTTTTTTGGAAGTGTCTGCCCCCATGTAAGTCGGATTCCAAAAACAAGTAATAGCGGCGGCGGTAATAGTTATACCGCGTTCGCGCTCTTGTTCCATCCAATCGGTTACGGTGTCGCCCTCGTGGACTTCGCCGATTTTGTGGGTCATTCCGGTGTAAAACAAAATCCGTTCGCTGGTGGTCGTTTTACCAGCGTCAATGTGGGCGATAATGCCGAAATTGCGGACTTTTTCTAATGGATAGTCTCGATTCATAAAAAATAAATTATCTAGCTATATAAGGCAAGAGGGCCAAGAAACGGGCGCGTTTTACAGCCAGAGCCAGTTGGCGTTGATATTTGGAAGCTACGCCAGTTTTTTTCCGCGGCATAATCCGGCCATGCGGATCCAGAAACTTTTTTAAAAGTTCCGTGTCTTTATAATCAATATACTTGATATTATTTTGTGAAAAATAGCAGGTTTTTTTCATATTTTTAGAATGGAATATCATCAGCATTAATTTCTTCTTCCGGATACTGAATGGCACCACTTCCCTCTTCACTATCCTTATCTTTCTGCTTCACTTCCTTGCCCACCGCGCCTACCGCGTTGGTCGGCGTAGTGGCGTCGGTCGATTGAACAAAATTATTTTCACTGGTGCGTGGTCCAAATTGGAAACGATCGGCGACAATTTCGGTGCGGTATTTCTTTTGTCCGTCTTGTCCTTCCCAACTTCTGTTTTGGATCCGGCCTTCTACGAAAACGCTTCGGCCTTTTTTTAAATATTGAGCGACAATATCCGCTTGTTTACCAAAAACAACAACGTTATGAAAATCCACGGCTTTTTGCTGAACGCCATTTTTGTCTTTATAAACACGATTGGTTGCAACGGCAAAACTTGCCACTTGGGTACCCGATGGCAGAGCCCTTACTTCGGGGTCGCGAGTTAAATTACCAAAAATAAAGGCTTTGTTGATATACATAAATTTATTCTACCACTAATTCCGCAATAGTTTTATCTAATTCTTCGGTGGTCATTTTTGGTCCAGTTATTGATTCTTCTTTAACTTTTTCTTGTTTCCCTGTTCGTTCTTTGACCTTACTAAAAAAAGCTGGAGCCACGGGGGTAATAATAGAATTCTCCCGAATGGTTTTCACAACAAGAAAACGAATTACCTCATCATTATTTTTGAGAAATTTACTCAAAATGTCCAGTGCTTCTGAATTTGATTCAAATTTTACCCAACCAAAAAAAGCCGAATCCAATTTCTTAACAGGGTAAGCCAACGGTCGTGGTTTAGGAAAACTTTCGCTAATCATTATCGCCCCCTGATTAGCTAAAATTTCCTTAATAGCCGCGAAAGTCTCCAGTATTTTTTTTTCAGTTAATGTCGGCTTAAGTAAAAAACCCACTTCATAGATACGCATTGTCTGGTCAGAATCTAATTCTTGATTTTCTTCCATGGCGGCATCCTAACACGGCAAAGCAAAGAGAGCAAGAGAATTTTGGAGCAGGGCGACACGGATTTTTTCAAAGTCCGTGTCGCGAATTTCGGCGATTTTTTTTACCACTTCAATCACATAGACCGGTTCATTTCGCCTGCCCCGAGTACCATCGAGGGGTTTTCTTCGATATGGCTCTGGCGTTACGAAAGGGCAGTCGGTCTCAGCCATTATTTTATCAAGCGGCAAAAATTTTATTATTTCATCATAGTCATGAGTAAAGGTAATTACACCGGTAAATGAAAAAGTTAGGCCAATATCAAGAAACGGTTTAGCTTCCTCGATTGTACCGGCGAAAAAGTGAAGATCACCTTTAACTTTGATGCGGTTTTTCAAAATATCGTAGGCGTCTTTGTAGGCATTACGAATGTGAAGCATCAAAGGCTTGCCGATTTTATTTGCAAGTTCAATCTGCTTAACAAAATTTTCTTCCTGTTTCTTTTTGGTGTCAGAGATCAGGCGGTAATAATCCAACCCACACTCCCCAATCGCCGCCACCTTCTGATGCGATGCCAATTTTTTGTAAAAATCGTAATCAAACTCTTCCCCGCGCGAGATAAATTCCTTTTCTTCTTCACCGATCTCATCCTTATCATGAAAACTTTTGCTCGTATGTATCGGATGAAGACCAACAGTAGCGAAAACCCCCTCATATTTTTCTGCCAATTCCACCGCCGCCTTAGAGGTGTCCTTCTGTGTTCCAACTACATTCATAAAGACCCCCGCTTCAAGCGCGCGTTGAACAACCTCATCGCGGTCTTTATCAAAAGCCGCGAAATTGGGATGGCCATGAACATCAAAAAATTTCGGGGTCATAGTTTTTCCAAAATTTCCAAATAAGTTTCAATGGACATTCCTAAAATGCGCAAATTATTTCGGATAATAAAAAGTGGCAAAGCATTGTTACGTGGAATTATTAGTGATCGCAACAATCCGCGCCGCGAATACACACGGTGGTCACCATGTTCCCGTTCAAAAATGCACCCCTCATAAAAAAGAAACTTCTCAAATTTTTTCCAATGAATGGGGGCAAATTTGGCCATTTTTATGAAATTTTAGGAAGAATTACATCAACACCGGAATGTTTTGGTGTCCTTGAGCGACAATAAGCGGAGAAATTGGTGTTGCTCCATTTAATTTCCAACCAAGATTTTTCAGAACAATTTTTAAGGTGCCTTTTCTTTTCAGTTCCTCAAAAAAGAGTTTCGCCGCTTCGGCAAACCGTGACCGCGCTTCTGTTAGTGTGTTGCCACAAGTAGAAAGGTCAAGCGCCGGAGAATAAGCGACAAACTGATTGCCTTCTTTAATAAAAGCCACCGATATTTTTGTATTGTTAGATGATTTCATCATAGATAGATATTATCAAATAAAATCCGAATGAGCAAATTCTATTTCCTTGGAAACAGCGGCGTTTTCGGCGTCTCGCCGGTTTTAATTAGTCCCAGAATTTTTTCCGCCGTCGATGGCAAGAACGGTGAAAGTAATTCGGCAATTTCTGAGAGTTCTGAAAGCAATTCGCCGATAATCTTTTTAGCTTTTTCCGGTTCGGTCTTTACCAATTTGAATGGCTGGTTTTCTTGAATTTTCTTGTCCGTCGCTTGGATTTTCTCCCAGATAACATCCATCGCCGTTTTCAAATCATATTTCTCTATAGCTTTTTGATATTGTCTTTTCTTTTTTTCATCAGGCGTTATAAGTTTTAAGTTATAAGTTACATGATTTTGCTCTGTCATCTTCAAAATCCGACTGACCAAATTTCCCAAACCGTTCGCTAAATTGGCATTGTAAGTTTCTTTGAATCTCTCCATTGTAAACGGCGAATCCTCAAATGGGTGAAGTTCTCGGGTAACAAAATAGCGCAAAGCATCGGTGCCATATTCCTTTACAATATCCACTGGGCTGATTACATTGCCCCGCGACTTGGACATTTTCACACCATCTTCGCCAGTGATAAAACCATCAATCACGATTTGGCGCGACGGCGGTAGTTTTGCCGCCATCAACATCGCTTGCCACATCGCTGATTGTTGGCGCAAGTTATCTTTGCCACAATACTGCACCATTCCCCCGCTCTCCACCTGCCACTTTTTGAATTTTTCCAAATCATCGGGCCAGCCGATGGCGGAAATGTAGTTTACCAGCGCGTCAAACCAGACATACATTACATGCTCGGAATCATCCGGCACTGCTATTCCCCACGGCATTTTTTCTTTTAGTCGCGAAATGCTGAAATCTTCCAGTCCTTTTTTTACGAATCCTTCTATTTCTTTAAAACGAAAATCTGGAATAACAAAGTCCGGATGTTTTTCATATAATTCCAAAAGCAGTTTTTGAAATTCGGAAAATTTGAAAAAATAATTTTCTTCTTCAATAATAATCAAGTCAATATTTTGATGGATAAAGCAACGGTCATTTTCAATATCAACGTCAGTTCTTTCTAATTCGCAACCAGGACAATATTTGAGTTTGTAGGGTTTTTTATAAATATAGCCGTTTTTTTTACACACCCGCCAAAATTCCTGCGCCGCCTTGATATGATGAGCGTCGGTGGTACGAATAAAATTCAAATCGTCATTCAATCCCAAAATACCTTTAAGATTTTTAAATTTTTCTACATAACGGTTTACAAATTGTTGTGGTGATTCTCCAAAATCAAAGGCTTTTTGATAAATTTTAAGGCCGTGTTCATCGGTGCCGGTATTGAAAAAAACCTCAAACCCTTGTGCTCTTTTCCAGCGTGCCATTACATCAGCGCGAATTATTTCCATCGCGAAACCAATATGCGGTTCCGCGTTCACATAAGGCAAAGTAGTGGTGATGTAAAAAGGTTTAGACATAGAAAAAATTCAAGGTTTGTTTCAACTTGCACGTGTTACTTAATTGGCAAATTGGACTGGGTCAAGCGGGCAATTTTATCTTTTTGAAAATCATCCAAGTATTCTACTAGTACAGTAGCCAATGGCACCGACAATAAAATACCCAAGAAACCGGCTAATTTCATACCAACAATTAACGCGAGAATCACCAAAATCGGCGGTATGCCAACAATTTTCTTAACCACTAAAGGATAAATCAAGTGATTTTCAAATTGTTGGATGATAATGTAAAAACCGGCAACTAACAATGCTTTAGTGACCCCACCGAGCGATAAGGCCACTAAAATCCCGGGAATGGAAGAAAGAATTGGTCCAAAGACGGGAATGATTTCAAACATTGCTGTCAAAATGGCCAGCAGAAAAGCATTGGGAATGCCAAGAATGGTGAGGCCGAGATAAGCTAGTAGACCGATGATTAAACCCAAAAGCAGTTGACCCTGCATCCAAAAACCGATTTTTGCTTGCGATCGTTGCCATAAGTTGATGACATAATTTTCGTAGCGAAGCGGTACGACAATTTTCAAAAACTTGGTTACTCCGTCTTCTTGGACTGCCAAATAGAAAGACAAGACAACAATTAGAATAAAACTCAAAATACCACCGAAAATTACGCTGATACTTTGGATAAAGCCTTCTGCGGTGTCGGTTAAAGCTGAGCTAAAATTGGTAATAAGTTCTTTTACTGAGAATTGTGGCGCTAAAGCGATTTCTTTGCCGTTGGACAAAAGATTGGTAAGAGCGTTGTCGTTTGATGGTTTCCAGAAATTTGCTGAATCAAGATATTTCGGCAAAATATCCAGCAAGCTTGATAAGTCGCTTAAGAAGTTCGGCAGGAGGAAATAAAATAGACCGGCCAAAATCAAACCGATTAGAATATAAATGGTGACTACTGATAACACCCTCGCGACTCGATATTTTTTTAACCAACGAATAAGAGGTTCAATGGCTGAAGCAATTAAAACGGCAACTAAAACTACCAAGACAATATCTCGCAGAAAATATAATAGGAAAAACAAACCGGCGACGATTATCGCTTTGATAATTGTACCGGAACTAATGTTGAAATTGATTTGTCCCGACTCGCTAGACATTATAGTATTCTAGCAATTTTGTAAAAAAAAGAAAATCTGCTATCATATTTTTATGCTTATTCCAACAGTTATTGAGAAATCGCAGTTTGGCGAAAGGGCTTATGATATTTATTCTCGTCTCTTGCGCGACGGCCTTATTTTCCTTGGTGGGCCGATTGACGACAATATCGCCAATATTGTTATTGCCCAAATGCTTTTCCTTCAATCAGAAGATTCAAAGAAAGATGTTTCACTGTACATCAATTCACCAGGCGGTTCGGTGACGGCCACTCTGGCGATTTTGGATACTATTAATCACATTAAAAATGATGTTTCTACCGCCTGCGTTGGCATGGCCGCTTCCGGCGCCGCCATTATTCTCTCGGCTGGTAAAAAAGGCAAACGTTTTGCTCTGCCCAATTCGGAGGTGATGATTCATCAACCGTGGGGCGGCGCCGAGGGCCGGGCTTCCGATATTGAAATTACCGCCAGACATATTTTGAAAATGCGCGGAAACCTAAACAAAATTCTGGCTAAGAATACCGGCAAAACGTTTGAGCAAGTGGAAAAAGACGTGGACCGAGACTTCTTTATGTCGGCCGACGAAGCCAAAAAATACGGCCTAGTTGACGAAATTTTGAAAAATAAGTAGTCGCTCGCCCTCGCCTTTTCGGATTCTTAAATCTCCCTTTGAAAAAGGGGGGGAACCGTTTGCGGTGGGGGATTTTAATTCCCAAAAAATCCCCCACCCCGATATACATCGGGGCACCCCCTTTACAAGGGGGATTTCTCGCCGTCTTTCTCCGAGAAGTCTCCTCGCTTTAAGTTTTTGTTATGCTAGTTGAATTTCTTTACCAAAAACTTTTGCCACACGGCAAAGTGTACCAAGCGAAAAAAAATGTTCGCCACTTTCCAGCCGAGCAATTACCGATTGCGGCATTTTAGCTTTTTCCGCTAATATTTTTTGAGTAAATTTGCTCGCCAAACGCATTTCCCTAACTTGCCGGGCCAGTTTTAAATGCGCCATTTCATCGTCATATGCCTTTTGGAAACTTTTTGACCGAGCCCATTTCTTGAACACTTCATCTGCTGAATAGAAAACCTCGCCGCCAATTTTCTTTATGTTTTTGTATTTTGTTTTCATATTTTTGTTTTATACTAATTTATAATATTTTCCCGCTCGTTTGATTTCTTTTGTCGGCGTTTTCGCGCTCTTTTTTCTAAATACGCTCGTGAAATAAATAGTGTTGTCTTTGATAAAAAATATGAGACAATAATTCCCAACAATCAATTCTCTAATCAACCCCTTGAGTTTTTTGGTATAAGGTGTTTGAAAATCGCCGTTTTCCAGCAATACAATATCTGCCCTTATCTGTCCCCGACTTGCCGATGATAAAGTCCCCAAGAAACTTTCCACCGCCCACATAAGAAATGTTTTGTAAATCATGTTCTTATCAAAGCTGGCATAGCAAAATTGCTATACGGCTGTCAAATCGCAATTATCCCCAAGCCACCACCTGAGGAAGTAAAATTTTTTACAACAAAAACCGCGCCAGAAAGTCCTAGAAATCTACAAAATCTCAAAGCAGTAAATCACCGCCATGGCTGTAATTTGCTAAATTTGGAAATCCTCCTTTATAAAAGGAGGCCCGCCCGACACGCCGTCAGGCGGGCGGGTGCCTGAAGGACAGAGGATTTTTAAAATCCCTCCCCCTCGCGGACTCGGGTACTCCCTTTTACAAAGGGAGATTTAAGAATCCGAAAAGGCGAGGGCGAGCGGACACTGGACTTTTTTGGAGAACTGCGCTAAGATACTGTTGTTACTATAATTAATTCCGAAAATTTCGTTTAAACGGCTGAAAGTTAATGATTTTTATTTTTTCACTAAAAACTAAAGTTTTTCACTTTCGTCCTAAATAAGGCGGGATTTTCGCATCCCAAACATGTCATTAAAAATTGTTTTTCTGTTGGCTGGTGCCGCCGGACTAGTCGGTATCGGTATCGGTTATTTTCTCCGGTGGATTATTTCTCTTGGAAAAAAAGGTTCAGTAGAGCTGGAAATTAAACAGCTAGTTTTAGAGGCGCGCGAAGAAGCCAAAAAAATTACCGATGAAGCTAAAACCAAAGCCGAAGAAACTTTGACAATTGGCCGGACTGAACTTAAGGAAAAAGAGGATAAATTAAAAATCACTGAGGAACGGATGATAAAAAAGGAGGATTTGCTTGACAAAAGACAAGTAGATATTGATAAAGAAGTGGAAGAAATCAAAACTAAAGTAATTGAAGTCAAAAAAATCAAGGAACGGGTGGATGTAATGGAGGCTAAAAAGCAAGCCGATTTGGAAAAAATCGCCAAACTGTCAGAAGTCGAAGCCAAACAGACATTGTTGGACGCGGTGGAGAAAAAATTTGAAGAAGATATTACAATCCGAATGCGAAAATTGGAGACTGTCAATCAAGAAAAATTGGAAAAGCGTGCCCAAGAAATTATTACTGCCGCCATCCAACGTTTTGGCAACTCGGTTACTTCCGATGTTTTTACCACTACCGTTGCTATTCCTTCCGATGAAATTAAGGGCAAAATTATCGGCAAAGAAGGTCGCAACATCAAGGCTTTTGAGCGTGTCTCCGGTGTGGAAGTAATTGTGGACGATACGCCCGGTGCCATTACTCTTTCTTCTTTTGATCCGGTGCGCCGGCAAGTGGCGCGGGTGGCTTTGGAAAATTTGATTTTGGATGGCCGAATTCAGCCAGCCAAAATTGAAAAAGAAATGGAAAAAGCCGATCAGGAAATTAACAAAATAATTAAGGAAAAAGGTCAGCAGGCCGCTTTTGAATGCGGTGTCTATAATTTAGACCCACGCATCATTTCCATTTTGGGTCGGCTTCATTTTCGTACCAGTTATGGCCAAAACGTTCTTCAACATTCGATTGAAATGGCTCATATGGCGGGAGTGATTGCCGAAGAATTGGGCGCCAATGTTGCCGTTGCCAAAGCCGGTGCTTTACTGCACGATATTGGTAAAGCGGTAGACCATGAAGTAGCCGGTACTCACGTGGAAATTGGTCGGCGGATTCTCCAAAAATTTGGCGCCGGTGAGGACATTGTCAAGGCAATGCAAGCTCATCACGAAGAATATCCTTATGAAACAGTGGAATCAGTGATTGTCCAAGTGGCAGACGCTATTTCCGGCGCTCGACCAGGTGCCCGTCGCGACAGTGTGGAAAATTATCTAAAACGATTGGGCGATCTGGAAACTATCGCTAAATCGTTTCCGGGCGTGGAAAAGGCTTACGCTCTCCAAGCGGGCAGAGAAATCAGAATTTTTGTTACCCCGGATAAAATTTCTGACTTAGAGGCCCAAAAACTTGCCCGTGATACCGCGGTTCGGGTAGAAAACGAGCTCAAATACCCGGGCGAAATCAAAGTCACGGTCATTCGCGAAACGCGTGTCATTGAATTTGCCCGGTAGAAAATTTATGGCTTGTAGTTTGTAATTTTCTGTTCTGTAATTTTCTGTCTATTGCCCAAAAAATGGCTTGATATATAATGGTTAGGTGAAATTGTCCGGCAACGGCCGGGATCAAGGTCGACTTTTTAGAAGCCAATTAACATATTGTCATGAATAAAGCAGGAATTGTTGATGCGGTAAATGCAAAACTTGGTACGACCAAAGTCCAGGCAGAACAAGTCGTTGATACGGTAATTGATGCCATTATCGCCTCTTTGAAAAAGGGTGAAGATGTTTCCATTGCCGGATTGGGTATTTTTGTGGTAAAAGCTCGCGCCGCTCGCACAGCTCGCAATCCACGCACTGGTGAATCGGTAAATGTCCCAGCTATGAAAGTTCCTAAATTTCGTGCTGCCAAAGCTCTCAAAGAAGCCGTTAAATAGATGATTTTTCATTTTTACAAAACAAAACCCCGCCTCGGCGGGGTTTTGTTTTGATATTGGGGTCAAATTTACTCCACTTTTTCGTTTGGATTTGAATGCTGAACTAGGTGTTCCGGTTTAAATTTAGGACCTCCTTGGCTGTCCTGCTGTTTAGCTCTTAATTTCTTTTCTCTGTCATTGAGAAAATCATCAAAGTGAGTTATTGGGGTAAATTTACCATCAACCGTATAACCCCCGTCCCTTAAAGCCTGCAGAGTGAAATCGTCATTTCTTAAGACTGAATTGGTTTGGGCTAACTCCAACGCAGCCTCTTTGTCTATAGGTCGATCAGTTGCTCTTTTTTCAAAATTTTCTTCCATAAATATTGACATTATTTAATAAATGTTGATAATAATATCAGATCACTCACGCCAACATAGAAAAGTATATCATACAAACGAAGGGAATAAAATGAAACCAGTTCTTTTGCACGGCCCTGTTACAAAGGGATCGTTGGATGAAGTTTGGGGAGAAATTGAATTCTATAAAAAGTTTGGTGCTAACGATATTGTTCTTGTTATAAACAGCCAAGGCGGCAACGGTACTAAAGCCCTTGATTTTATCGATAAAATCAAAAAATCTGGGGTGAATATTTCGGTTAAAATCTATCATGCTGAATCGGCCGCTACTTTAATCGCCTTGTCATTCTCTGAAAGGGAGATGGTAAAGGATGGGAAATTAATAATTCATCTCGGTTCAGTTGAGATTGAATCATGCGATATTGCCGAAGATGGAACCATACCAAAAGGCTATCGAATTTCAGCCAAAAAATTCAGGGAAGAAATGTTCAAATTGGCTAATTTGCCAGCCGGTTCTTACGTTGACAAACTGCTCGCCACCAACCGACTCACTCTTACCGCTGAACAATGTTTCAAACTCGGCATCGTTCAACAGATAATCGGCTAATGGAAAAATGGAAAAATTTTTCGATCAAAATAAAACACCGTCCCCCGAACGGTGTTTTTTAATATTAACTTTTAAACTCCCTCTTTTCGCAAGGAATAAAAGTCACCCATTGCCCGGCAACAACTGTCTTCTGCCGAGTATGGATTCCTTTCCTCTTGAGAAGCCCCGTCAGATAGCCGCGTTTTGAACACGAGACAACGACTGGTCTTCCATTGCGAAGTTCTGAGGCAAAGTCCGAACAATTTTTCTGCTCATCCAAGCGTGCGACTAGGTATTTAGCCCCGTTCACTTCCTGGATTTCGGCAGACCCATTGGGAATAGTTAGTGTATTCATAGCGTCTTGTCCCCGTATTTTTCAGGAATAAAACGCTATGAACACATTTTTTAAAGAACAAACTGTTTTCGTCCTTTCGGACTCATCAGTCCCGATACACATCGGGAGAACAGCGGGATGATTTTCATCATCCCAGT